>GG748567.1_pt5 | contig 108512 bp, 115 predicted proteins | sample 429578 | NCBI scaffold set GG748486.1
TTTTTGTAGTAAAGTTTTTTATCTATGATTTCTATCAGTGGCAATCTGGGTTTATAATACTTACAGTTTTAAATCTAAAAGATATTTTTTCTTATGAGCTATTATTAAGCAGATAAATTAAATACTTTTTAACTTAATTCTTAAAAAGCAAAGGGAGCCTTTTTAGCCCCCATAAATCTAATTAACTGTTTTGAGATAAAACTTCCATTAATTCTTGTGTAGAGCCATCAAAAGTATAAACATTCTTGTATCCAAGAGCTTCCAAATATCCCATAACTCTGTTTGCAAATTTTACTAAATTACAAGTAGTAATGATAACAGCATTTTTGTCTTGTGGAAGTCTGTTTAAATGTTTCGTAAAATCTACTACTGGCACATAAAGAGCATTTTTAATACCTGCTTCTTCCATAGTTTTTCCGCTTACTTTTGCCGGTGGTCTAACATCCAAAATAATTGCACCGTTTTTGTAGAGCTCTTTTGCCTTTTCAAGGTCTATCATGCCAAGGTTTGGCTTTTGTTTGTCAGCCTCAATTGCTTTTTCGATGTTTTGAATTAAGATTTCTACCATCTTACAACCTCCTTGTAAAGTTTTTATAATTTTATAATACCAATGTTAAACTTTTATTAAAATGAGGTTAATCATCATTAACCATTATGACCAAATCTTGATTTTTAAGTTCAAAAACTTTTCCTTCAACAGTCAAAATTGGATTTATCCATTTTTTATAATGAATATTTTCAAAGCTAATTTGATAAATAAAATCTTTTATAATATCAAACTCTGACAAAAACTCATCTGAAAACTTCTCTCTTTTTTCTGTAAGTAAAACTTTATACTCACAGCCTTCTTTATTCATAATATTTAAAATCTTTTTTGACTCAAAATCTGCAAAAAGATAGCATTTTCCATTGTTTGTGAATAAAACTACCGGATAAACTTTATTTTCAAACACATAGATTTTTGGAGATAAATCAGATTTACTGAAAATCAAAAATACAACTGCCAAAGCTGTAGATAATAGAATCTTTTGAGTTTTGTTAAGGTCATAAATTAAAATAAAAATTAGTATAGCAAGATAGATAAAGATAAGCCATATACCTGGACTAAATCCTGTAAAGTAAAGTCCTAAGCTACTGAAAAATTTCACTATCTGGATAAATATTAGTGTGAAAAAGTCCATAATCTTAACTAAAAAAGAAATTTCAAATCCTGTAAGCAAGTTTAAAACCGAAATTGTAAGTAACGGATAAAGAGGTAAGGAAGCTATCGGCGTTGCAAAGATTGTTGTAGGTGAGAAATTGCCAAAGTAGTAAAGTATTACCGGTAGAGTAAACAGCGTTGCAAAAAGTGAAGAAATTAAAACTTTTTGCCAATTTTCTAAATCTTTAAAAACTTCAAAAGTTAGCATTATTCCAAACACTGCCAAAAAAGAGAGCTGAAAAGATACAGAAAATAAACTTTCTGGATTGAAGAAAACAAAGATAAAAGCAGTAAAAAACAGAATGTTTAAACTGTTGTTTTTTAAATAAAAGAGTTTAGAAATTATATAAAGCAAGCTCATAAAAATAGCTCGGACAACCGGAATACCAAGACCTGTTAAAACTCCATAGACAGGTAAAATTAAACCAAGAGTTATAAGTTTTCTTCTTTCAGATAAAAAGAAAAGTATAAAGCTTAAAGATAAGAATAATATTGCAATATGAGAGCCTGAAATAGCTACAAGATGAGCTAATCCTGTTTGATAAAACGGCTTTTTAGTCTGTAAATCTAAATATCTATTTTCACCAAATATTAGAGCCGAGCCAACCTGAAATGTTTCATAGCTAATTGCATTTTGTCTGTAATTACTAATACAGTTTTCACGATATTTTAAAATCGGATATAGAAAGTTGTCAGAGTTGTCAACTTTTAAAAAGTATCTGGTAGGTATTAAAATTAAATTTCCATCTTTTTCTTTAGCTTTTCCTAAGAATGCTATCCTTGATAAAAAGTATATATTCTCTTCATACTTTACAAAAACTGGAAAAGTTTTACCTATAAGCTGTTTTTCTGATGAGTTTATTACTTTACAGTCAAGTTTACTCCTAAACCTTGTATAATCAGGAAAAGAGTTGACTACACATTCTACAAAAATTGGTTGATTTGTCTGCAATACTGATTTTTCCTTGTAAGAAATGTTAATTCCAAGAAAAAATATTGCAAAGTTTAAGACTAAAAATCTTATAATGCTATTGAAGGCAAAGGATAAGATTATTAATAAAATTGGTATTAGGATAGAAATGCTTAAATTTAGATATTTGTTTAAAATTACAGCTAAGGACAAATTTATAAATAAAACTGCCCAAGGGTAAATCATTTTTTAATTGCCTTTATAACTGCCGGTAAGATTGAAAGTATGATAATTCCGTATATGAATAAGCTAAAGTTTTCTTTTACAAATGGTAAATTACCTGTAAAGTATCCAAGAGTTAAAAATAGCGTAATCCACAAAAAACCACCAATAAAGTTATAGATAAAAAATTCTCTTTTGTCCATCTTTCCAATTCCTGCAACAAACGGAACAAAGGTTCTAAAAATTGGTAAAAATCTTGAGATAATTACAGCCTCTCCGCCGTGCTTTTGAAAAAACTTTTCAGTTTGAATTATGTATTCTTTTTTAACAAGATTTTTATCTATAAGCTTATTTCCAAAATAGTAGCCTATATGAAAGTTAGCTAAATTTCCTAAGATAGCTGCAATTAATAGCAAAAAATAAACAGTCCAAAAATTTAAACTTCCCTTTCCTGCAAAGCTTCCAACTACAAATAAGAGAGAATCTCCGGGTAAAAATGGAGTAACTACAAAGCCTGTTTCAGCAAAGATTATAAAAAATAAAATCAGATAAACTAAACTGCCGTAATTTTGTATAATTAAGTCTAAATATTTGTCTATATGAAGAATAAAGTCTAAAAATTCCAAATTGACTCCTCACACTTTAAAATTTTAAATTTTTTATAACTTTACCAATGGAAGCGAGACGAATAAAATTATCCTTTCTTTGATCCTTATCATTCAACCTTTCCATGTCGTCCTGAGGACGCAAGTCCGAAGATTCTCCTTTTTAAATTTCATAAAAACCAGTAATTCCTCACCCAAAGTATTTAAGTGCAGTATATATGATAAGATATTGTAGCATGAAAATTAAAGGTTATTAATTCGGTATTCTAAAATTTTTCTCAATTTTGCAAAAATCAAAAAAGGTTAACTGAGTTTTCAAATGATTTTATCTAAAATTTTAGGTATAATTTTTGCATATTTTTTATAAAAAAATTGGAGACGGTCTTGAAGGTAGGAATAGTTGGCATTGGAAATATGGGTAGTAAGTATGTTAATAAATTTAAAGAGCTAAATCTGGATTATGTTCTTATAGATTCAAATCCTGAACAACTTTCAAAATTTCCTGATGATGTTAAAAAATATCAAGATATAGAAAAGGCTTTAAATGAGGATTTAGACGCTGTTTTTGTAGCAACATCTCCACAATCACATCTTTCAATAGCAAGAAAATTTTTAGATGCTGGTATTAATGTAATGGTAGAAAAACCACCATCTTTAAGCAGAAAAGAGCTTGAAGAAACACTTGAATTAGCATACAAAAAAAATGTTTATCTGTCAGTTTCAGAAATTGAGTTAAAATCAAGCTCAGTTAGAAATCTTTCCTTAGATAAAAACGTTAACTTTGTAGAAGGGTATAGGTTAAACCTTGGTAAAGGATATATAAATCCATTTTTTGACCTATCTTGGCATGACCTATATATATTTCATTACTTATTTGGGAATTTCAAAATAAAAGATGTGAAAGTAGAAGATAATATTGCAAAAGTTAAAGCAGAATCTGAAAATACTGAATTTAACCTACAAGTAGCATGGCTAAACCCATTCACAAGAAGAGAATGGATTTTAAAAACAAGTGATGGAGATTTAATCTTAAATTTTGTGGAAGATAAAATTATTTATCCTTACGGAGAGGTAAAAGAAAAAGATAATAAAGACAAGCTTAAACTTATGATAGAAGAGTTTTTAAATAAGCCATCGTATGATAGTACATTAAGGTCTATTGATATTCTTAAAGAAATAGAAAAAATTAAAATATAAAGGAGCTGAAATGATACCAATAATTAAACCTTACTTTGGAAAAGAAGAAGAAAAAACAGTCCTTGATATCATGAAAAGTGGGCAAATTACAAGAGGTCAGTGGACTTTAAAGTTTAGAGAGGAGTTTAAAAAATATATAGGTGTAGGTTTTTGTCATACTGTATGTAGTGGAACTGCTGCGTTGTATATTGCATTAAAAGCTATAGGTATATACAAAAAAGAAGATATTGTTATCGTTCCGTCACTGAGTTTTATGGCTACTATTGATGCAGTTATTTTGGCTGGTGGTACTCCGGTAGTTATAGATGTTGACGAAAGCTATACTATGGATCCTGTATGGTTAGAAGAGGCTATTAAAAAATACAAACCAAAGGCAGTCATACCTGTCCACCTCTTTGGTCAAACTGCTGATATGGATAAAATAAAAGCTTTATGTAAAGAAAATAATGTTTTAGTCTTAGAAGATGCAGCACAAGCTCATGGAGCTGAGTTTAAAGGAAAAAAAGCCGGAAGTCTTGGAGATATATCAGCATTTAGCTTTTATGCATCTAAAAACGTTGCAATGGGCGAAGGTGGAGCAATTTTAACAAGCAATCCTGAAATTGATGGAAAAATATTAAACTGGATAGAATTTGGAGATCATCCAGCTTTAAACCTAAGAATAACAGAATTTCAAGCAGGAATAGGATACTGGCAGTTAAAACGCTTAAACGAGACAAATGAAAAAAGAAGAGAAATAGCAAAAATTTATAACGAAGAGTTTAAAGATTTGCCTGGATTAATCCTTCCGCAAGAATTACCGGATAGAAAGCATGTATTTCATATATACGCTTTAAGACATCCAGAAAGAAATAAAATTGTTGAAAAGCTTGTTGAAAATGGGATTGGAGCAAGAGTATACTACGAATATACACTTCATCAGTTAAGAAATGCTGAACATCTAAATTGTGAATTTGGAGAGCTTTGCACAAAAGAGCTGTTTGCAATTCCTGTTCATGCATCTTTAACAGAAAGCGAAGTAGATTATATTGTAAGCACTGTTAAAAAAATCGTTAAAGAGGTTTAACATAAATGACTAAGTTTATAATGGAGGATGTTATGAATATTATAGAAGGCAAATTATCAGCTGAAGGTTTAAAGTTTGGCATTGTAGTCGGCAGGTTTAATAGTTTTATCACTGAACGATTATTAGAAGGAGCTATTGACTGTATTTTAAGACATGGTGGCAGTAAAGAGAATATAGAAATTGTAAAAGTTCCTGGTTCTTTTGAAATTCCGTTAACAGCTAAAAAGCTTGCAAAATCTGGTAAGTATAATGCTGTTATATGCTTAAGTGCGGTTATTAGAGGTTCTACACCTCATTTTGATTATATAGCCAATGAAGTAACAAAAGGAATAGCACAAGTTAGCTTAGAGACAGAAGTGCCAATAAGCTATGGAGTCTTGACGACAGACACAATAGAGCAGGCAGTTGAGAGAGCTGGAACAAAAATGGGAAATAAAGGATTTGATGCAGCTATGGTCGCAATAGAAATGGCAAATGTTTTGAAAAGTATAGGATGATATAATGAAGAAGAAAAAAAATAAGAGTCTAAAATTTTTAAGAAAAAGACTGTTAAAAGCAGCAAGAGACTTGTCTACGAGAATTCTTTTTGCATATGATTTTAGAAAAGAAGATTTATTTAACGTTTTAGAAGAATTTTTAAGCACTAAAAAATTTTCTCCAGAAATAAAAGAGTATGTATTAAAAGTTATAAACTTTTGCAATGAAAACTTTCAAGAAATAGATGACATTATTAAGAGTCATCTTAAAAATTGGCGTTTTGAAAGAATTGGATACATCGAAAGAGCAGTATTAAGACTTGGTGTTTCTGAGCTTTTAATCATACATTCAAAAGAAGAAAGCAAAGAGTTAAAAGATAAAGAAATAAGGATGCTATTCTTAGATTTGCTTGATTTAGTAGAATGTTATACAAACTCTAAATTGTCTGTTAAATTTGTGAACGGTATTTTAGGGAAAATAAATAAGGAATTAGAACAAAGTGAGAATAGTATTCATATCGGACTTACACAGTAATATCTATGCTGTTGAAGCCTTAGATAAAGAGCTTAAAAATAAAAGTTATGATTACATATACTGCTTAGGTGATATTGTAGGATATGGAGCAAATCCAAAAGAAGTTGTTGATTGGGTAATAGAAAATGTGGATTTTTCATTAAGAGGAAATCATGATACCTTAATTTCAAAAGCAGAACCAATAGATATGCATAATCCATACACTCTAAAAGCTGCGTATTACAACATGGAAGTTTTAGAAGATAGACATAAAGAATATCTAAGATCTCTTCCAAAAGATTTTGAAAACGATTTAATGGTTTTGACTCATGATGAACCATGTATTCCAGGTAGTATGGAGTATATAACTAAAATCAAAGAAGCTTACGATACATTTTCCACTTTTCATCAAAGTTTGTGTTTTTATGGTCATACACACTTGCCTGGAATTTTTGAGAAAGAAAATAATGAAGTTTTTTATAAAAGAGATAAGAATACATTATTAAAAGAAGGAAATAAATATCTGATCAATCCTGGGAGTATAGGTCAGCCAAGAGATAAAGACCCAAGATTGTCTTACATTATATTTGATTCTGAAGATAATGTTGTTGAATTTTATAAAGCAGAGTATGATGTTGAAAAGGCTGCAAGAGATATATTGAACGCAGGACTTCCGGCAATATTTGCAAACAGATTATTTAGAGGAGTTTAGAGAATATAAAAATAAAAAATAGAAGATAGAAAGCCTTAAAACTGAGTCAAGTTTCTGTGAAAGACTGTTCCAAAAACCAACATAGTCACTCTAAGCGTAGGTGAAGAATCTCGTTTTCTCTCTCTTTTTAAAAGAACAGATTTTTCTTATCCTTGGAAAGTCTTTTGTAAGAGATTTTTCCTTCTGAAGTCATTAAAGATTTGGTGGGACGTGGAGTGAGGAATTGGCTTTTGTTTCGGACTAGCGAAATACTTCTTTAATAAAACAGAAATTTTACAAGCACTTAGAGATTATTTAAAATATAGAAAACAATTTAAATTAAAAGTTCCTTCAGACTAAAGCCCTCAAGACACTAAATAGAGCTTAATAATCAAAAGCAAAAAAGCATTTCTTGCAATTTTGATAAGTGGAAGAATTTCATCGTTTTTAAAATTTTTCAATAAAACGTATTTTAGTTATATAATATTTTTAAATTTTATTTGAATTTTTACGAAAAAAAATTATGAATGTTGTCGGAGGCATTAACATGGTAATAAAATTTTTAGTCACTGTTTTGTGTTTTATTGGAATAACGAATGCAGCTGATGTTTTAAAGAATTCTATAGAGTATTTAGATGCTGCAAGGTCAGCTTTGAAAACAGCTTACGAGTCTGGGGCAGTCTTGAAAGCACCATACGAATATGGGAGAGCAAAAGGATTCTATAACATAGCTGTTGAAGAATCTTCCAATTTTAATATAGATAAATCTAACGAAGCAGCTAAAAAATCTATTGAATGGTCTTTAAAAGCTATTGAAAAAGCATCTCAAGGAGAGGCAAAATGAAAAAAAATATTATTGCTTCTTCATTTATTTTAGCTTTTGCAAGCAATGTATTTGCTAATCAAAATGTTGATATAAGTAAAATTCAAAAAAGATTTGATAAATTAAAAGAAAAACATGCTCTTGAATGTTCGCCGGAAGAATACGGAATGGTAGAAAGCTATTTAGAAAGCTTAAAAATTGAGAATAATCAATCTGTAGATTCCTTGAGACTTGCAATAAAAATAGAAGACCTGTTAACAAAAATAGAAAAAAATATAAATTCTGATAAAGATAAAGATGGTATTCCATGTTATAGAGAAATAAAGCTTGATCCTAATCCGAACATTCCTGATATTATAAGAAAAGTAAAAATTGCTCAAAATAAAAAACCTAAAAAACTAGATATTAGTTCAAAAAAGAAAGAAACTCCGAAAACTTATAAAAGTACAGATGCTATTATCCAACCAGTTAGAGTTCATTTTTATTTAAATAGTTCAAAAATAAAGAAGGAGTATTTGCCATACTTAAATGTAGTTGCTAAATATCTAAAAACCCATCCGGATGTAAAAGTTAAGATTAAGGGTCATACTGATAATACAGGTTCTAAAAAGTATAACGATAAATTAGCTTTAAAAAGAGCCGAGGCTGTCAAACAATATTTAGTTAAACTTGGTGTTTCTCGAAATAGAATTATGATAGACGGAGTTGGAAAATCTGAATATATTGTTTCTAATAATAACGAATTAGATAGATTTACAAATAGAAGAGTCGAATTTTACATAATTAATTTGGTAAAATAAATTGGCAAAAGGGAAAACACACGAATTAATAAATCTTGCCGTTCTACCTTCTCTTATTTACTACCTTCATCCGTCAGATTTTATATCTTTTTCTGCCGGATATTTTATCGGGACTTTTTTTCTTACTCCTGATAACGATTTATATCTTTCTAGACCAAATAGCAGATGGAAATTTTTAAAGTTCATATGGCTACCCTATACCAAACTTTTTAGCCATCGTGGAATTTCTCATATTCCAATATACGGAACAATCACAAAAATTTTTTACTTATCTTTTATAGCATTTATATTTTTGTTTCTTTTAAAGCTTTTGATAGACTTTTTAATTCCGGATAATAACTTTCAAATTTTAAGATTTGATAATTTAGATTTAAACAGTTTTTTAAACAATGTCTCATTTTTATCCTTTTTATTTGGTCTAATTTTGGCTGAATTTGTGCATATATTAACAGATATAATTTATAGTAGTTTTAAAAAGTTAAAACCAAAAAGGAAAAGAAGAAGATGAACGCTATACCATTATTTAAAATTTTTGGAATTCAAGTATATATAGATTACAGCTGGTTTATAGCATTTACTTTGATAACATTAACTTTATCTCAAGGATTTTATCCTATGCTTTATAAAAATCTCAGTCAATTTGAATATATATTAGCCGGAACAGTTTCTGCTATTATGCTTTTTTTATCTGTTTTACTTCATGAACTTTCACATTCTCTTGTAGCCATAAAACACGGCATACCTGTTAGAGATATTTATCTCTTTATCTTTGGCGGAGTAGCAATGATAGAACAAGAACCAAACTCCCCTTCTACAGAGTTTAAAATTGCGATAGCCGGTCCTCTTATGAGCTTTTTCTTAGCATTAATATTTTTTACTGCAATAAATCTTTATCCAACAGATGATATTTTTAATGGCTTTCTAAATTATATCTTTATGGTAAACTTTGCTCTTGGAGCGTTCAACTTAGCTCCAGCATTTCCACTTGATGGTGGTCGTATTTTAAGGTCCATTTTATGGAAGAAGTACGGAATTCTTAAAGCTACAGAAGTGGCTTCTAAATTTGGAAAATATTTTGGTTTTATGCTTATTGCTTTTGGAATTTACTATTTATTTAATGGAAACTTAATTAACGGCTTTTGGCTTATATTTTTAGGAATATTTATAATAAAAGCTTCCAAGGATGCTCTATTTAATACTAAATTAGCTGTTTTATTATCTAAGCTTAAAGTCTTTAATATTATGCATACAATAAATCCATTAGATGAAAATCTAAGCATATTAGATTTTAGTATGTTTTATAGACCTTATTTAAGGACTTTTTTATATCCTGTGTTGACCTCCGATGGAAGAATTTTATTTATAGACACAAGAGACTTAGATAAAATTCCTTATTTTAAACAAGAAGAGATGGCTTTAAAAGATATAGTAAAGCCAATAAAATATTATGTCCTTCCGGAAGAGAGGTTATCAAAAGTTTATAATCTTTTAAAAAGAAATAAATTAGAAGAAATTCCTGTTATTGATAATAATACTTTTCTTGGAATTTTAAGAAAATCAGATATTGAAGCTATTCTTAATAGATTTATTCATGAAAAACTTTTGCAGATTAAAAATTTTAGTTAGAAGGAGGGCTCTCTTTCTCTTTTTTCAATTCTTCTAAAATATTTCTGTTTTGATATTTTTTAGCTCTTTCATCTTCTTGTATATGCTTCTTCATAAATTTAAACATATAAACCAATATAATAATTGCAATCGTCCAGCCAATAAAATGCACTATTCCTTGCATCGCTGAATAGCTGTGCATAAAGTTTACAGCTCCCTGAAATGGTTCCATTTCCTTTTACCTCTATCTCATAATTCCAGACATCTAAATCCTTAAAGTGATTGCTGTCATAGTATAATAATTTTATTTAAGTATTATATCATAATAAAAACGGAGGTTATTTTATGGCTCTACAAGGTGTGATGGATATACTTAAAAAGACTACTTTAGAAGAAATTGGCATTAGTTTTTCTTTAGCTGATTTGTTAAAGGATTTAAAAATAGAAGGAGATGATGTATATTTAGTTATTTTCTCTCCAAGCGAAAGATATCATCAATTTTTAAGAGAAAAGACAGAAAAAGCATTAAAATCTATTGGTGCAAAAAATGTTAACATAAAATTTTCAGACCAACCACCTCAAAGACAACAACAGCAACCACCGCCTCCTCCACCACAAGCTAATCCTTTTGAAACAAGAAGAAGAATTCCAAATGTTAATAAAGTTATACTGGTAGCCTCTGGAAAAGGTGGTGTTGGAAAGTCAACTGTTGCAGTTAATTTAGCATCTGCATTAAAAAAACTTGGTTATAACGTAGGCTATTTAGATGCTGATATGTATGGTCCAAGCGGTCCAACTATGTTTGGAGCCAAAGATAAAAAAGTTATGGCAAGACAAACTCCACAAGGGGATAAAATTATTGCACCGGAAGCTCACGGCGTAAAAGTTATGTCTATCGGATTTCTATTGCCGTCAGAAGATACACCTGTAATTTGGAGAGGTCCGGTATTATTTAAAGCTCTGACGCAGTTTTTATTTGATATTGATTGGGGAGAGGAAGGACTTGATTGCTTAGTTATAGACCTGCCACCGGGAACAGGAGATGTTCAAATAACCATAGGACAAACAGCAGAGGTAGATGGAGCTATTATTGTAACTACACCTCAAGACGTAGCATTGATTGACGTTAAAAAGGGTATACAAATGTTTAAAGAAGTTCAGATTCCAATAATTGGTGTGGTAGAAAATATGAGCTATTTTGTGTGTCCAGACAGTGGTAAAGCTTATGAAATATTTGGAAAAAGCAAAACGGGAGAATTGTTAAAAAATTACGGTGTGGAACTGCTTGGAAAAATACCAATAGAGCCAAAAGTTGCAGAGTTTTCAGACTTAGGAATACCAATAGTATTTGCTAAGGAGGATTCACAATCAGCACAAGAATTTATAAACATTGCCAAAAAAGTTGTAGAAAGGCTTAATAAATAGGAGGTATCAATTATGAACAGAAGAATATATGTAGACCATTTAGCAACTACGCCAGTTTGCGATGAAGCCATACAAGCAATGATGCCTTATTTTAAAGAAAAGTTTGGTAACCCAACATCTCTTCATGAAATGGGAACAGAAGCAAAAAAAGCGATAAACAGAGCAAGGGAACAAGTAGCTCAGCTTTTAAATGTATCAAATCCAGAAAATATAGTTTTTACTTCAGGAGCTATAGAAGCTAATAACCTTGCAATAAAAGGATATGCAAAAGCACCGGGAAGAAGAGGAAAGCATATTGTTGTTTCTGCGATAGAGCACCACTCTATTTTACACTCTTGTAAAACACTTGAAAAAGAAGGATTTGAAATTACAGAAGTTCAGCCCGACGAGTATGGAATCATAGACCCAGAAAAATTAGCCGCTGCTGTTAGAGAAGATACTATTCTTGTATCTGTTGGATTTGCAAACAGAGAAATAGGAACCCTTCAAGATATGCCAGTATTGGTTGCTGCAGTGAAAGAAAAAAATCCAAGAGTGGTTTTCCATTCAGATATAGCTGCTGCTGTTGGTCATATGCCTGTTGATGTTGAAGGATGGGGTCTTGATATGGCTTCATTTACAGGTCATTACTTCTATGCTCCAAAAGGTGTGGGTGGATTGTATGTTAAAAAAGGAATTAGATTAAAACCACTTATAGAAGGTGGAATACAAGAAAGTGGAAGAAGAGCAGGAACAGAAAACGTACCTGGAATTGTAGGAATGGGTGCAGCAGCTGAACTTGCAATAAAAGAAATGGATGACAGAGTAAACAGATTAAGATACTTAAGAGATAAACTTAAAAAAGGTATTGAAGAAAGAATACCGTACATAAGATTTACAGGTCATCCGGAAAAAAGACTTCCTAACCATCTTTCATTGATCGTTATGTATATTGAAGGTGAAGCAATGCTTTTAATGTTAAATATTAAAAAGACATACACAGCTTCAGGGTCTGCTTGTGTATCTTATGCGTTAAAACAGTCTCACGTTTTAGCAGCAATAGGAGTAGAAAAGGAAGCATCAAACGGTTCTATCGTTTTCTCTCTTGGAAGAGATAATACAGAAGAGGACATAGATTATATTATTGAAGAATATCCAAAGGTAATTGCAAGACTTAGAGAGATATCTCCGTTCAACCCAGAAAACTGGGAAGAGTTTACAAAAAAAGCATCAAAGTTTAAGTAAGAAGATGAGAAGTTTTATTTATTTGTTGCCTATTGCATTTTACGAGAGTATTAAAAATTTTTGCAAGTTGTAGAAATTATATCTAAATATACCTTGGGTGAGAAATTGGGTAAAAGTAAGATATTCTTCGCTTCGCTCAGAATGACATCTGAAGCTACCTTTCCTCTAATGTTTATCATTCAACCTTTCGCTGTCATCCTGAGGACTTTAGTCCGAAGGATCTCATCTTTTGATTTTTTGGTTTGAAAAGAAAAATACGAGATTCTTCGCTTCACTCGGAATGACTGTGTAGATTTTTGGAACAGTTTCACGATTTACGTGATTAATATCATTGGAATAAGACTAATAAAGGCTTATTTTAATTTAAAATTTATAGGAGGTTTTAGACATGTTTGAATATACAGAAAAAGTAATGGATCACTTTATGAATCCAAGAAACTTAGGAGAAATACCGAACCCGGATGGAATAGGACAATGTGGTAATCCATCTTGTGGTGACGCTATGCTCTTTACTATAAAAGTAGATAAAGAGACAGACACGATTACAGATGTTAAGTTTAAAACATTTGGTTGTGGCTCAGCGATAGCGGTATCTTCTGTTTTAACAGAAATGGTAAAAGGAAAGCCTATTGATTATGCTTTAAACTTGACTTATAAAGAAATTTTTGAAGAGCTTGGCGGACTACCACCACAAAAAATTCACTGCACAAACTTAGGATTAGAAACTCTTCATGTAGCCATTAAAGACTACCTTTTAAAACAAGGTAGAGTGGAAGAGGCAAGCAAAATACCTGACTGTATAGAAGAAGACCACGAAGAAGAAGCAGTGTCTTTAGAGCATATAGGATAATGAAAAGAAAGGCGGTAGCGTTATATTCCGGTGGGCTTGATAGTACCCTTGCTATCAAGCTCGTTCAAAACCAAGGTATTGATGTCTTAGCACTTCACTTTTACACTGGGTTCTGTATAACGGAAACCAAAAGAAGGAGAGGCGAGAAAAAAGAAGATGGCTCTCACTATATGAACCCTGCCTTAAAATATGCTGCAAAATACGGATTTCCTTTAGAAATAGTAGACATATCAGATGGTTATATGGATGTTATCCTAAATCCAAAATATGGATATGGGGCAAATATCAATCCATGTATAGATTGTAGGATCTATATGTTTAAAAAAGCAAAAAAAATTATGCAAGAAGTAGGGGCAGATTTTGTAATTTCAGGTGAAGTTCTTGGACAAAGACCAAAAAGTCAAAAATCTATTCCTTTAAAAATCATAGAAAGAGAGGCAGGTTTAGAGGGTCTTATTCTTAGACCATTATCAGCTAAAAAGCTTCCACCAACAATTCCAGAAATAAACGGATGGATAGATAGAGAAAAATTAGAAGGCATCGTCGGAAGAAGCAGAAAAAGGCAAATAGAGCTTGCAAAAGAGCTTGAAATAGATGAGTATGAATCACCGGCTGGTGGTTGCTGTTATCTTACCGATGAAAATTATGCTTATAAGTATAAAGAAACAATGGAAATTGAAGGAAAGATTACACAAGATGATTTAGTTTTATTTACAGTAGGAAGACATTTTAGATTAGACTCAGGAACTAAGTTGATTGTATCAAGAAATGAAGGAGAAAATAATTTCTTGTTAGGACTTAAGAAAAGCTATCATTTCTTTGAACCACTTGGAAAAGGTCCGGTGGCAATTACAAAAACCATAAACGGCGAAATCTTAGATAAGGATGATAAACAAATAATTGCCAATATAATTGCAAGATATTCAAAGACAATTGACGGTAAAATTGATGTAAAATATTCTTTCATGAATAGAGAGGAAATTTTAACCGGATTTCCTTTTGATGATGAAACGATTAATCAATGGAGGGTTAGCTTAAATGGAAATAAAATCAGACATAGTCCATGACGCAACAGGAACTTACTGTCCAATTCCAATAACAGAACTTGCCAAAGTAGCAAAAAAAGCAGAAAAAGGTCAGATTATAGAGCTTTTGGCAGACGATGAAGGAGCTATCCAAGATGTACCGGCTTGGTGTCAAACCACCGGAAATGAATTCTTAGGCTACAAAGAAGAAGACGGAATATTGCACTTTTACATCAGGAAGGTGTGATGAGGTTGACAATAGAAAGTAAAATTTCAGATATTTTTAAAGAATTTCCTGAGCTTGAAGAAAGGTACAAACCTTATTTAAAATATTTTTATGAAGAAAGATTGGATACAATACTTTTTAAGAAGTTGAGCTTAATTGGAGCGTTAAAACTTTTAAACGTGCCTGAAGAAGAAAAAGAAAAAATCATACAAGATTTTTATAAAATAGTAAACAAACATTAGAGGTAGTAAGATGGTGACTTTTGACAGAGAACAAGAGGTCAGAGAGATTTTAGATAAAGTAAGACCTGCTTTAATTGCAGATGCCGGCAATATTGAGCTTGTTAAAGTTGAAAACGATGAAGTGTTTTTAAAACTATACGGTACATGCCAAACATGCCCGGTTGCTGATATGACGATGAAAGATTTGGTAATTTATACTATAAAAGAATCCCTTCCATGGGTTAAGGCTGTAAACATTGGAGAAGAAAAATATCAAATAACATGACTTTAGACGGAAACACCTTAGTCTATGGAATATTTGGTTATCCTGTAAAACATTCAAAGTCTCCTACGTTTCAAACAGCAGCATTCCAACATCTCGGTATAAATGCTGTATACGTACCATTTAATGTAAAACCTGAAAATATAGAAAAAGCGGTAAAATCTTTAAGAGTTTTGGATATCAAAGGTGTCAATGTTACAATCCCACATAAAGAAAATGTAATTCCATATCTTAATGAAATCTCAGAAGAAGTCAAAGTAATCAAAGCTGTTAACACGATCAAAAATATTGATGGATATCTTACTGGGTACAATACAGATTGGTATGGATTTATTGAAGGTTTAAAAGAAATCATGTCAGATATAGCCGGTAAACGAGTTTTAGTCATTGGTGCAGGTGGTTCTTCAAGGGCAATCATTTATGGACTATTAAATCAAGGAGCCGGAAAAATTTATTTAGCCAACCGAACTATCCAACGGGCAGAGAATTTGATAGAAGATTTTTCTAACTTTTATAGAGTTGTTAAAATGATTATAAAGCCAATCAGTTTAGGCAATATAAACTGTATTTTGAACGAAGTTGAACTTATAGTTAACACAACTTCCGTAGGTTTAAATGAAGATGACCCAGAAATTTTTGATTACAATCTTATTAATTCAAGCCATAGAGTCGTAGATATTATCTATAAAGAAACCAAACTGCTACAAAAAGCAAAAGAAAAAAATGCTAAATATCAAAATGGATATCCTATGTTAATTTACCAAGGGGCAAAATCTTTTGAAATTTGGACTGGCAAACCAGCACCAATAGAAGTTATGAAAAAGGCTATTGAGGTATAAAGCTTATGAAAAGCTATACTAAGTATTTGACTTTTAATACAAAAAATAGGCGTGAAATAATAAGAATTACCGAAGAAGTAGAAAAAGCAGTTAAAGAATCTGAAGTTAAGGAAGGTCTTTGTCTTGTATCTGCAATGCATTTGACTGCTTCGGTAATTATTCAAGACGATGAAGAAGGGCTTCATGAGGATATTTGGAATTGGCTTGATAACTTAGCACCATTCAAAAAAAATTATAAACATCATTTGACAGGTGAAGACAACGCAGATGCACATCTAAAAAACCTGCTAACTCATTTGCAGGTAGTGCTTCCCATCACAAATGGCAAATTAGACCTTGGTCCATGGCAAGAGGTTTTTTATGTAGAATATGATGGCCAAAGACCAAAGCGTGTTATTATAAAGATAATTGGAATGTGATTAAGTTATTATGTCTCACTTTTAAATAAGCATTGAATTAAAATCTAAAAACCATCGAAATAATGAATTTTAAAAAAGATTAATATTTTCATTGATAAATTCAATTAGAGTAAGAGATTCTTCGCCGGCTATAGAATAATAAATAAAATTCTCTTTTTTTTGATATCTATCAACCAGCTTTTCCTGTCATTTTCCTGATGATGTAAGTCCAAAGGTTCTCCTTTTTTAAAGAAAGTGAGCAAATGAGTAGAGTCAATTCATGAATTGCCCATACAATGAATAAGCGAGAATTAAAAATGCGAAGATTTTTCACTTCATTTAGGATAACGACGTTTATTTTTAGAGTAGTTCCATTTAACCCTTTTTATCGTATTCACAGTACTTTACAATCGGACAATCTTTACACTTAGGTTTAACAGGCTTACAAATAGTTTGTCCAAAGGCAACAAGAACGAAATTTATATATTTCCAATATTTTTTAGGCAATATATCCATCAGCTTAAACTCAGTTTCTTCTGGACTTTTAGTTTTTACTAAGCCAATTCTGTTTGATATTCTGTGAACATGAACATCTACACATATAGCAGGTTTTCCAAAACCTTCCGATAAAACTAAATTTGCGGTTTTTCTTCCAACACCTTTGAAAGACAAAAGCGTTTCTAAATCGTCAGGGACCTTAGAATCAAATTTTTCAACAAGTATTTTTGAAATCTCTTTTATAATCTTTGCTTTATTTCTATAAAATCCTACTGGATAGATTAATTTTACTATCTCTTTTTCAGATAGTTTTAAAATTTTTTCTGGTGTATCTGCAACTTTAAAAAGTCTATCACTTGCTTGAGCTGTTATTTGGTCTTTTGTTCTAAGGCTTAAAATGGTAGAAATCAATATTTTAAATGGGTCATTTCCATTTCTACCCATAAATGCAACTACAGGTGCATTCCAATTTTTACTTTCTTTTTTTAGTATTTTAAAAGCTTTTTCAAATGTTTTTAAGTCCATAATTTTCCCTCATTTTAGAGTTATGTTAAAATTTTACAAAATACGAGTGGAGGTTAGCAATGGAATTTCTAAGGAAAAAAGAATATAAACAAGTAGAAACCAAATTAAAAAGAAGTTTGGGCTTTTGGGATTTAGTTTTTATCGGAGTTGGTGGAATTATAGGTGCAGGTATTTTTGTAATCACGGGACAAGCGGCAGCAAGTTATGCAGGACCTGCAATTGTTTTATCTTTCATTTTTTCTGCTGTTGCTATAGGAATTACAGCTCTTGTCTATGCAGAATTTAGCTCATCTTTTCCAGTTTCTGGAAGTGCTTACAGTTATACATATGCCACACTTGGAGAGATTATAGCTTGGCTTGTTGCTTGGAATATTTTACTGGAGTATGGAGTTGCTACTGCGGCTGTTGCTACAGGTTGGTCTGGATATCTACGAACCTTTTTAGAAAAAAACTTTGGATTTACTCTACCGGTTGAACTAACAGGCGCTTTTGATCCAAGCAAAGGAACTGTTATTGACCTATTTGCTTTCTTAGGTGTTATCGGTGTTTTTGTTTTACTGACAATTGGAATTAAAGAAAGTGCAAAAGTAAACTCTGCAATAGTAATACTTAAATTAGCGATTTTAATCGTTTTTATCATTGTTGGAATTAAGTATGTAAAATTAGAAAATATTACTTCTGACTTTTTACCATATGGCTGGAAAGGTGTTTGGACTGCAGCATCTTTAATAGTTTTTGCATATCTTGGATTTGATGCTATCTCTACATTGGCAGAAGAAACAAAAGACCCACAAAAAACCATGCCAAAAGGCTTAATAACCGCTCTTGGAATTAGTACTGTTTTATATATAGCCGTCTCTTTTGTACTGGTAGGAATGCTTAACTATAAATCTTATGAAGGAAAGCCTGATTCTCTTGCCTATGCTATGTATCAAGTAAATGAAAAATGGGTAGCCGACTTTATTTCTATTGGTGCAGTCATAACAATTACAAGCGTTATGATTGTTATGGGACTTGGTTTTACAAGGGTTATGTATGCATTATCAAGAGATGGACTTTTCTTTAAAACTTTTTCAGATGTTCATCCTAAATTTGGCACTCCCTATAAAGCTTCTATTGTTGGTGGGTTATTTCTATCTATATTGGCTGGAATTCTGCCTTTAAAAGTTTTAGCAGAGCTTGTAAATATTGGGACATTATTTGCATATTTCATGGTAGGAATTGCAGCAATAGTTGTTAGAAAGGACTCAAACTATAATCCAATATTTAAAGTTCCTGCCCCGAATTTACTCCTTCCTTTAAACGTTGTATTCTTGCTTTTAATAATGGCAGGTTTACCAATGGATACGTGGTTAAGATTTTTTATATGGAGTTTCATTGGACTTCTTATTTATGCTTTATATGGATTTAAAAATAGTAATTTAGGTGGAAGGTGAGAAGTATTTTAAGATTACATTATTCTGCAGCCGGCGAAGAATCTCAACCTCAAAGATGTCATTCTGAGTGTTAGCGAAGAATCTCCTATTTTTATAAACATGAGATTCTTCGGACTAAAGTCTTCAGGATGACGATTTGGATTTTTAGAACATCTTCAAGGTCAATTTACATTTCCATATCCTGACATGATAAAATATTATCTTAAAATGATTGAGGTTGTTTAATGGAAAGAGCGATTTTGGCACTTGAAGATGGTCATTTTTTCTACGGTTATGCATTTTCCGGCTTTAAATTAAAAGAAACCGGCGGAGAAGTAATCTTTAACACATCAATGACAGGATATCAAGAAATCCTCACAGACCCATCTTACAAAGGTCAAATTGTAGTTATGACAGGTGCAGAAATTGGAAACTACGGGATAAACGACGAAGACAGTCAATCTGACAGAATTTGGGTTAATGGCTTTGTTGTAAAAGATGTTCCTACCACTTATTCAAATTATAGAGCAAAAAAAAACTTAAAAGAGTACTTAGAAGAAAACAATGTAGCTGGAATTTTTGGAGTAGATACAAGAGCCGTAGTTAGAGTTTTAAGAGACTATGGAGTAATGAAAGGATATATTGGCATTGGTGATATCTCACCCCAAGAAGCAGTAAGAAAAGCAAGAAGTGTTCCGGATATTTCACAGCTAAATTTAGTTAAGGAAGTATCAACACCAAAAGTTTATAGATGGACTCAAAAAAGTTGGAAATGGCCGGAGGGTTATACGGAGCAAACAGAATTTCATTATAAAGTTGCAGTAATAGACTATGGCGTTAAAAAAGACATTTTAAGGCTTCTTGCTGATAGGAATTTAGAGCTAATATGTTTTCCTCACAATGTTTCAGCAGAAAAGGTGTTAAGCATAAATCCGGATGGAATTTTCTTATCAAATGGACCGGGAGACCCGGCAATTTTAACCTATCAAATACAGCAGATAAAAAAACTTATTGCTTCAGAAAAGCCAATTTTTGGTATATGTCTTGGACATCAGCTTTTATCTTGGGCTTTTGGAAGCAGAACTTATAAGCTTGAATTTGGTCATCATGGTGGAAACCATCCGGTCAAAAATCTAAAAACAGGAAGAGTTGAAATTACAGCACAAAACCACAACTACGCAACAGATGAATCTAAACTTCCTCAAGATGTTGAAATTACTCATATTAATTTAAATGATAACACAGTAGAAGGAATGAGACATAAAAATTATCCTGTATTTTCAATCCAGCATCATCCAGAAGCAGCACCGGGACCTCATGACTCGTTTTATATTTTTGATGAATTTTACAATTTGATTAAAGCGTGCAATTAAAAAATGAATAACAACCATCACCAAACTTTAAAAGAGCGCTGGATACTTGGCTCTCTAACTTTAAATCTTTTTTTATCAATTTTAAAACTTGTTGTTGGACTTATTACGAATAGTCTTGGGCTTATTGCTGAGGCTATCCACTCTTTTTCTGACCTCATAGCATCTGTCATATCATTTATCAGCGTAAAGATTACAGCAAAAAAATCAAAATATTTTCCCTACGGTCTTTATAAAGTAGAAAACATAGCAGCTGTGATAATATCTTTTTTCTTATTCTTTGCAGCGTATGAAATACTTAAAGAAGCATTTTTATCACATGAAAGCCATCAAGTAAAAAATCCAGAGTATGCAATCATTGTTATGTTGATTGCGATGGTTTTAACATTTTTCTATTCAAGATTTGAGAAGAAAGTCGGCGAAAAACTAAACTCTCCTGTTCTTGTTGCAGATGCTGAGCATATTTGGGCTGATTTTCTATCTTCCATTATAGTTTTGATAGGTCTAATCAGTGTTTATTTTGGTTATAACTTAGATAAATATGCAGCAGCAATCGTATCTGTATTTATTTTTAAAAGCGGATTTGAAATTTTAAAAGATTCAATAAAAGTTTTACTTGATTATTCATTAGACTTAGATGAGCTTAATAAAATTAAAAATTTAATTCTTAAAAATCCGGCAGTAGTTGATATAAAAGAAATAAAAGGAAGAACTGCGGGAAGTTATAAATTTGTTGAAGTAGAAATACTTCTTCATAACATGTCTCTTAGAGAGACACACAGAATCGTTGATGAAATTGCAGAGGAAATAAAGCAAAAAATACAAAACATAGAATCTGTCGTAATACATTACGAACCGGCAAGACAGGAAGGTTTAAGAATGGGCGTTTTATGTGATGAAAATCAAAACATAAAAGATTTTGAAACAGCAAGAGTCGTATGCATTTACGATATTAGCCAGGATTTAGAAATTCTTAGTAGTTATTCTATAACTATCGAAGAAAACAATCTATCTAAACTTCTTTCAAAGCCTGGATTAGATGTTTTAGTGTCAAAAAATCATCCACTTGATTTTAAAGTAAGATTTTTACTATCAAAAAGTAGTATCATGGTATGGGAAACAGAAAAAAATAAAGTAGATGAATCGGTAAATGAAGTGGTAAAATCTTGGAAAGAATTTATAGAAGGAGAGGTATAGTTATGATTGGCAGAATTCTTGTTGGATTAGATGGTTCAAAAATTAGTAAAGTAGCAGGTGAATATGGAATTTATCTATCAAAAAAATTAAAAAAACCGGTTGTAGGTATTCATATCATTGATATAAGACTATTAGAAGGACCTTTATTATCAGACATAGCAGGCGGTCTTGGTTTTACTGTTTACGGAGATTTAACAGCAAAAATAAAAGAAATTCTTGATACAAAAGCAGATGCAATTTTAGATGAATTTGCTGTAAGATGTAGAGAAGAAGGCGGTGATTGTTCTATTGCATCAGCTTATGGCGTGGTTGTAGATGAGCTTGTTAACATGGCTGACCCGGAGGATATATTGATAGTTGGAAAGAAAGGAGAGCATGCAGGATTTGCTCCACTTCTTCTTGGCTCTACGGCTGAAGCAGTAGCAAGAAAAGCACACTGTCCAGTGATGGTAACACCACCAGAATTTAGAGAAATAAAAAATATTTTACTTGCATTTGATGGAAGGGAAAAATCAGTCCATGCTGCAATTTATGTAAACTATTTAGCAAAAACATTACAAACAAATGTAAAAGTTATCTCCGTGTTTAAGGATAAAGTAGAGGACCAACCATTAGCAGAAAGCTTTAAAGAAAGACTCCAGTCTATTTTTGAAGTTCCGTTTGAATTTGTTGATAAATACGGTTTGCCAGAGGATGTATTAGATGAATACATAACCACAAATAAAGATAATATTGACCTTGTTGTAATGGGTGCGTTTGGTGAAAGCGTCGTTAAAGAGCTTATTCTTGGAAGTACAACAAACTATATAATGTCAAGGTCTCCTGTTTCTGTATTGCTTGTTAAGTAAGAGGTGATACAGTGGAGAAAGATTTTGGTGGATTTAAAGGAATTTTAATCATCGGTCTTGGACTAATTGGAGGGTCTTTAGCCTTAGCATTAAGAAAAGAAGGTTATAAAGGTAAAATCTACGGGTTTGATTTAAATAAAAACAGAATAGAAAAAGCATTAGAGCTTAAAGCAATTGATGAAGGTTATGATTCTTATGAAAGGATTCCTTGGGAAAATATAGATTTTGTAGTTTTATCAACACCTGTTAAAACCTTTGAAAGTATAGCATTAAAAATAAAGCCTTTTTTAAGAGATGATACAGTAGTATCTGATGTTGGTAGTGTAAAAGGTGATTTGGTACTAAGATTGTATGAGATACTAAAGCCACATGTTTTTGTAGGAGTCCATCCAATAGCAGGAACAGAAAAAGAAGGCATAGAAAATGCAAAGTATGATCTATTTAAAAACGCAAGATTGATATTAACCCCTGTTGGAGAAGATAGAGAGAAAATAGAAAAGGTTGAAAAGTTTTGGAAGAATATCGGCTCAAAAACAGAAATAATGGACCCATACTTACATGATTTTGTCTTTGCCAGTGTATCACATCTGCCCCATGCAATAGCTTTTGCACTTGTTGATAGTTTGATAGTTTTATCAAAAGAGACAGGAATTGATTTATTTAAATATCCAGGCGGAGGATTTAAAGACTTTACAAGAATAGCAGCAAGTTCACCAACGGTTTGGAAGGATATATTTTTAGAAAATAAAGAAAACGTTTTATATACAATAGATGTTTTCCAAAAATCCTTAGAAAGACTAAAAGAGGCTATCAAAAAAGAAGATGAGAAAGAGATTTTAAATATCTTGTCAGAAAGTAGAGAAAAGAGAATGTCGTTGGATTAGTTTTAGAAATGAAAGAGAATAAAGGGTTTAAGGAAACCGAAATAGGCTTAATTCCAGAGCATTGGGAAGTTGTGAGGTTAGGACAAGTAGTTAAAACTATAAAAGGTAAAAAACCAAAAATTTTAAGTGAAAATCCATCAAAAAACAGTTTACCATACCTTACAGCTGAATATTTTAGGTATGGAATTCCAAATCAGTTTGTAAATATTGAAGTGGAAAAGGAATTACCTGTTTGCAAAAAGGAAGATGTTGTTCTTATTTGGGATGGATCAAAGGCAGGTCAAGTTTTTACAGGATTAGAAGGAATATTAGCATCAACAATGGTTAAAATAAATCCTATTATAAATAATCTTGATAAGTCTTATTTGCACCATTTTTTAACTACCAAATTTGATTATCTAAATTCACAGACAACAGGGTCAACAATTCCGCATATAAATAAAACAGTTTTTTTAAATCTTCCCATTCCCCTTCCACCACTTGACGAACAAAAAGCTATTGCTGATATTCTTTCTACCGTCCAAAATGCTATAGAAAAAACAGAAAAAGTTATAAATGCTACAAAACAGCTTAAAAAGTCTATGATGAAGCATCTTTTTACTTATGGAGCTGTTGCAGTTGATAAGATTGATAAAGTTAAATTAAAAGAGTCTGAAATCGGATTAATTCCAGAGGATTGGAAAGTTGTGAGGTTGGAAAATGTTATGGAAGGATTCACGCCTAATAAGAAATTAAAGCAAAGTGATTATAAAGCTATTGGCAAATTCCCAGTAATAGATCAAGGTCAAGAATATGTCGCAGGTTTTTACGACGACGAAACTATGGTATTTGATAAAGATTTACCAGTTATTTTATTTGGAGACCATACAAGGATAATTAAATATGTTGACTTCCCATTTATATGTGGAGCTGACGGCTTAAAAATAATTATCCCGAAAGAAAATTTTCACAGGAAATATTTTTATTATGCTTTGTTAAATCTTAACATTCCATCAAGAGGATATAACAGACACTTTAAAATATTAAAAGAAAAATTAATCCCCCTTCCACCACTTGACGAACAGCAAAAAATAGCCAACATTCTAACAACCATAGACCAAAAAATCCAAGCAGAAGAAAAAAAGAAAATAGCATTAAAAAACCTATTTAAAACACTACTGCAACAGCTTATGACAGGAAAAATTAGAGTTAGACATCCATCTTGAAACAACTTAAAATTTGATAAAATTATCATTTCAAAAAATTCTTTAAAGGTGTAGCGATGATAGTAGAAGAAATAAAGACTAAATGGGAAGAGATAAAAGAGAAATGGGATAATTTAAAAGAGATTTTAAAGCCAGAAAAGTTAGAAGAGGAGATAAAACAACTTGATGATTTAATGGCAGACCCTAACTTTTGGAACGATACAAAAAAAGCTCAAGAAATTTCATCAAGAAGAAACTACTTAGGAGAAAAATTAGAAGAGATTTTAACAGTTGATAAAAAAGTCAATAACCTTTTAGACTATATCACACTTCTTGAAATGGAAGAAGACCAAGAGCTTTATAACGAAGTCGAAAAAGAATTAAAAGAGATAGAAAAGGAAATCAGCAGATTAGAGCTTGAAAGTCTGCTATCGGATGAGATGGATTCAAAAAATGCAATCCTTCTGCTGCAAGCTGGCTCCGGTGGAGTTGAAGCTTGCGACTGGACAGAGATGCTACTTAGAATGTACACAAGATGGGCAGAAAAGAGAGGCTATCAAGTTGAGCTTGTAGACTTTCAGCCGGATGATGTGGCAGGCGTTAAAAGTGCAACGGTAATTATAAAAGGACCTTATGCTTATGGATATTTAAAGGGAGAGCAAGGAGTTCATAGACTTGTAAGAATTTCTCCATTTGATGCAAATAAAAGAAGACATACATCCTTTTCAGCTGTTTCAGTAATTCCGGAAATTGATGAAGATATAAAAGTAGAAATAAACGAAGAAGACCTTAGAATAGATACATACAGAGCAGGCGGTGCAGGTGGTCAGCATGTAAACAAAACAGACTCGGCGGTTAGAATTACACATATTCCAACCGGTATTGTAGTTGCTTGTCAGAGTGAAAGGTCTCAGCTTCAAAACAAACTTAAAGCTATGAATATGCTTAAAGCAAAGCTTTATCAGTTAGAGCTTGAAAAAAGAAAAGAAAAACAAAAAGAGCTTGAAGGCGAGAAAAAAGACATCACATGGGGAAGTCAGATAAGGTCTTATGTTTTCCAGCCATATCAAATGGTCAAAGATTTAAGAACAGGATTTGAGACTGGAAATATAGAAGCCGTAATGAATGGAGAAATAGATGACTTTATAGAAAGCTATCTAAAATGGAAAGCAAAAGGCGGACAGTAAAATGCTAAAAAAGGAAAATATAATCGTTTTATTATCCGGTGGAATGGATAGTGCTGTTTTACTATGGCTGTCAAAAACTATGTTTAAAGATGTATACACCATATCTTACTCTTATAGACAAAAACACAGTGTAGAGCTTGAATATGCAAAACAACTTTCAAAAATTGCAGGCGTAAAGGAGCATTTTATCGTTGAAGTGCCACACCTAAAACAGCTTAAAGGCAGTGCTTTAACAGATGAGAATTTAGAAATTCCATCAGAAAACTATCCGGATGAACCACCGATAACAACCGTACCAATGAGAAATTTAATATTTTTGTCAATAGCAGCATCGTTTGCTGATGTTTATGAGATAGAAAATATAGGAATTGGCATACATTCCTTAGACTCACCATATCCAGATTGTAGGGCAGAGTTTGCGTCATCTGCAGAAGCGGTTATAAATGCAAGTTCTGTAATGGTAGTAAAGAAGAAAAACAGAATAAAGATTTTTACTCCATTCTTGGGTATGAGTAAAACAGATATCGCAAAACTTGGCAGGGAGCTTGGAGTTCCATTTGAAAAAACATACTCTTGTTATAAAGGAACCGTTCCACCCTGCGGAGAGTGTGCAACCTGCAGACAGAGAGAAGAAGCTTTAAGAGAAGCTTTTTCAGATACCACGGCTTAACCCGTCATTTGGTTTAGCTTTCCTAACTTTTAACTTTAAACCTTCTACTTTTTCTATGATTACAATCTCATCTTTCTTTATTTCTTCATCTGAGTATGCAAACCAAAGCTCACCGTGATACATTACTTTCCCATACTCTTTATTAATGTCTATATAAACCACTGCCTTATCTCCAATCATAGTCTCTAAACCTGTTTTTGGTTTTTCTCTTTGAATTTTTGCACCTTTGTATGCCACTAAAAAGAAAAATACAGCACTAAAAATTACCGTTGGAATGATTACTTGCAAAGATATATCACCATAAGCTGAATCAGAAGGGATTAAAATAATAGAGCCAAGAGCTAAGGATATAACACCGGTAACAGCAAGCCCACCAAACAACGGGGTTATCATCTCTAAAATAAAGAATAAAACACCTAAACCTATCAAAATCACGCCAAGCCAGTTTGTAGAGATGATATTTAGAGAATATAAAGCCAGTGCAAGAGAGATTGCTCCAACCGTTCCGGGGATAATAGAGCCAGGGTTATATAGCTCAAAGAAAATTCCATAAAAACCTATCATCAGCAAGAAATACACAACCGTTGGATTTGATAAAATAGTTAAAAGTTTTTCTTTAAAATTAAGCTCTACAAATTCAATCGGTTGATTTTTTAGATTGAGAGTAATCTCTTTATTATTCTTTATAATTTTTTTACCATCAAGCTTTGAGATTAAATCGTTTAAATCTTCTGCTAATACGTCAATTACTTTATTTTTTAATGCTTCTTCTGATGTAAGGTTTATGCTTTCTGTAATCATCTTTTCTGCAATTTCTTCATTTCTTCCTTTTTCTATAGCAATACTTTTTACAAACGCCACCATATCGTTCATTACTTTCTTTTTCATTGTCTCTTCTATATCTTTTCCTTCCATAGATACAGGGGACGCTGAGCCTATGTTTGTTGCTGGAGTCATTGCTGCCACATCTGCCGATATTGTGATGATAGCACCAGCAGATGCCGCCCTTGCACCTTTTGGATACACATAAACTATAATTGGAATATTCGTTCTTTGAATTGTTTTTATTATCTCTCTCATTGATGTCTCTAATCCACCGGGTGTATCAAGCTGTAAGATTATAGCCTTTGCTGATTTTTCTTCTGCTGTATCTACTATTCTATTGAGATAGTCTACCGTCGTTGGTGTGATTGGGTCACTCCATTTTCCAACTATGATAGTTGCATATGAAAAGTTAAAAATCATTAAGAAAGCTGTTAAAATCTTAACCATTTCGTTCTCCATGTATTAAGTTATTGGCAATCTTACTTTCTCTAATGTAATGTATAATATATTTTGGGGCGAGAAATTTAACAAAAACATGATATTCTTCGCCGGCTGCAGAATGACAACATTAATTTTTGGAGCAGTCTTAGTAAAAAATTTAATCTGTCATTCTACATCCAATAAGCTTTTATATTTCCTTTCAGCCAATCCCATAAAATCTTTTTAGCAACTCTATCATAATCAATCTCGCCACCGACAATTTTGTAATTTAACTTTCTGCCTATTTCTTCAAAAGCTGCCATAGAATCATCCGGTAATTTTAATTTATATGCTTCTTCGATCGCATCTTTTTTGTTAGCCAATATTTTTTCAATTAATTTTAAAGCAACATCTGCCGGTTGTTCTAATTTATCCGGAATCCATGAACCTTTTAATGCTAAATCTTCAGAAAACTCTAAAGTTATTATGCCAGGAGTGTCTATCAAAAATATATTTTCATCAAGTTTTATAAGCTTTTCTCCAACGGTCATCCCTGGTTTTGGTGAAGTTGTTGCTACCTTTTTTCTCTTTAATGAATTAATTACAGAAGATTTTCCAACATTTGGATAACCCAAAACACCGATTTTGATAATTTTTTTCTCGTTGGCAAACTCTTTAATTCTATCAAACAGTTCTTTAACACCAATATTTTTATGTGCGGAAAAGATTACCGCTGGAAATTCTTTTTCAATTTTTTCTTTAGCTTCTTTAATAAACTCCTTTGGAACAAGGTCTGATTTGTTTAAGACTACAATTAAACTTTTATTCCTTTCTTTTGCTAAACTTTCAATTACGCTATTTCTTGTTTGAAAAGGAATTCTTGCATCAACTACTTCTAAAATCAAACTAGATTCTGTAAGAACCTTTTTAGCTATGCTTTTTTCTCTAAGCCATTCTCTTGGTTTGTTTGTCATCTTTTACCTCTTGTATAATATAGTAATATTTTACAATTTTCTGAGGTTGTTGTTGGAAAGAGTTCTAATTATTGCTATATTGCTTTTAATAACACTATCCTTTGGTCAAGAAAAAGTTATCATAGAATCAGATAAACTTGAAAGAGAAAAAGATAATATTATAATAGCTGAAGGAAATGTTGTTATTACTTCTGGCGATAAAGTACTAAAATCTGAAAAGGTAATCTACGACTCTGAAAAGAAGATCGCAACTGTACCGGTAAAATTTTACATAAAAACAAACGCTTTTGAAGGAACTGCGTCTCACGGTTGGTATGATTTTGAAAACGATTCAGGAGAAGTTTTTGACTATCAGGGAAAAGTTGATAATCAATATTATGTAAGAGGCTATTATCTAAAAAAAGAAAAGGATGTTTACTATTTTAAAGATGGTGAATTTTCTGGTTGTCCTTTTGACCAATACGATTGGAACATTAAAGCCAAATCCGGAAGTTTGAAAGAAAACGACCAACTTAAAGCATACAATATGTCTTTTAGATTTTGCAGACTTCCTATTTTTTACACTCCATATTTTTCATACGCAACAACAGATAGAAAAACTGGATTTTTACAACCTATGATTGGACAGGATACTTATAACCCATTTGTTTACAGACAACCCTTCTTTTATGTTATAAATGACTCTTCAGACATTACTTTTACAACAGATTATAGAAATAAGCAAGGTTTTGGAACAAGCTTAGAATATAGAAGAGTTTTTGAAAAAGGTATAAATTTTAGAACAAATATAGATTTATTTAGAGAATCTGGAAAAAAAGATTGGTGGCAAAACAGATCTGAAAGCCCAAAAACTTTTAGATACAGATTTTCTCTCGATACTAACTATTCTCCGTTTTATAATTGGCAGTTTTTCACAAAAGCAGATATTCCAAATGATAGATACTTCTTTGAAGATTTTTATAACTACTCAAGATTAAAGTATACAGCTTTTACAAGATCTTATATTCTTGGAAGGACTGATACAGATAAGTATTTATTAGAGCTAAATTTTAACTATCTTTACGACTTAACAACACCTAATAATAAAGCTACTTTACAAAGACTTCCTCAGCTAAGATTTTACTGGAAAGAATCTAAGCTTTTTAGCTTTCCATTTTATTTTGATTATCTATCAGATAATAACTACTTTTATAGAGAAGAAGGAACTGCCGGACTTAGAAGTGATAACATTTTTAGAGTTGTTAACTATAACTACTTTGGAAAAATTCTTAACACTTTTGAGACAACTCCAAGATTAACTTTATACTTAAACACAAAAGGAAACAATGCTTTTGACTCAAGATTTTTAATTCCTTTTAAAAATACTACTCAAACAACATTTTTTAGACCTTACAAAGACTTTAGCCATATAATCATTCCAAAAATCTCATTTGAATATATATCAAAAATAAATCAGTCTTCATTGCCTTACTATGATAGGTCTGATAGAATTAATGAAAAAGAGGATGTTGATTTTTCTTTATTTAATATACTTAATTTTAAGAATAGTAACTTCTTAAGATGGGAAATATCTCAAGGGTATACTTTTTTAAATCATTATTATATTGGTGAAAATATGTATAGCTCTCATATTAAACCATTTAAAAACAGTATTTATTTAAGCATCGGCAAATACTCTGCCGATAGTGTTCTTTACTATGATATGGAAAAGAAAAATCTTATAAGAACTATTTCAAGCTTTTCTGCTCCTATTAGAGACAACATAATCTATTCCGTTGCATACACTTACGACAGAGGAACAAGCACAGAAAATTCACAAAAGCAGATTTCTAACAGTGTTTTTGTTAATTATAAAAATTATTCTTTTAGAGCAAGTATTTTAAATAACTTAAAATATGGATATGTACAAAATAAAAACTTAACTTTTGATTGGAACAGAGGATGCTGGAGCCTATCTTTTAGCTACTGGGAAGATTATAATATCACAACCCAAAAAAGATATAAAAACATATTTATCATTATAAACATTCTGGATATGAGATATAAAGTTCCATTTGTGAGAAATTAAGCATTGTACTGAGTTAATCCAAACTAACGCTTGTAAACGAAGTTTAATCACTGAATAACAAACTCGTAATGGTATACTTATGCGTATTCATAAATATCCGTATGTTTTATCAAAACAAATGTTTTGTAGTTATAGCTCTGAGGATTTTAGTCCGAAAGATCTCATCTTTTGATTTTTTGAAAATAAAAACAGAAGATTATTCGCTTAGAAATCACGCTTTAGAGGAATAAAATTGAGACTATTTTGCACGCTTGAGATTGACATTATAGAGATATAAAAGAACGTAGGCTTTTCCCACAGCTACGGAATGATGGTCAAAAGGTTGATTAATTTTTAGATTTAGCTAAATTTGTTATATGTTGGATGAGAGATTCAATAAAAGTATGAGATTCTTCGCCGGCTTCAGAATGACAAATGAGGTTGTCCTTCCTTTAACACTTATCAATCAACCTTTTCCTGCCCTAAGGACGTAAGTCCGAAGGATCTCCTTTTTAATTTATAAAAACTGCTAATTTCTCACCCCAAAGATTTTTAGACTTAGCTAAATTTGTTATTATTCTTTATATCTCACCATCCAACTACCAAAACTTTAGCTGTGATAGAATATTATTTTTGTTAAAGTTTTTTAATGAAATTTTCATTTTCTTTTGTAAGGAGTCTAAGAATGATTTTGATAAAGAACGGACATATTGTAGACCCACAAAACAATCTGAATGATAAATTTGATATATTAATTGAAAAGGGAGAAATTAAAAAAATAGAAAAAAATATTCAACCTTTTGCAGGTTGTGAGGTTATTGATGCAGAAGGAAAGATTATAACTCCATCTTTTACAGATATACACGTTCATTTTAGAGACCCTGGTCAAACTTACAAAGAAGATATAGAATCTGGCAGCAAAGCAGCTGTTGCTGGTGGATACACAACCGTTGTATGTATGCCAAATACTATACCTGCTATTGATGACGTACCAATCGTAAGATACATTATAGAAAAAGGTGAAGAAGTAGGATTGTGTAGAGTTCTTCCATCTGCTGCAATAACAAAAGGAAGAAAAGGAAAAGAGCTTACAGAAATGGCACTGCTTAAGGATGCAGGAGCTGTCTACTTTACAGATGATGGTGCTCCTGTCATGGATTCTTTCATAATGAGAAAAGCAATGGAGTATGCCGGCTCTCTTGGAACCTTTGTTGCTGACCACTGTGAAGACTTAAACCTTTCACAAAACGGCGTTGCCCACGAAGGAGAGATAGCAGCTGCACTTGGACTTCCACCACTTCCACCAGAAGCAGAGGACACAATGGTAGCAAGAGATTGCATATTATCCATACAAACAGGAATGCCAGTTCATATATGCCATATATCCTCAAAGCTATCTGTTGAGATCGTAGCATGGGCTAAAGCAATGGGAGCAAAGGTAACCGCTGAAGTAACTCCGCATCACTTATACCTGACCGATGAAGAATTTTTAGATTTTTCTTGCATAGCAAAAGTTTCACCACCACTAAGAACCCATGAAGACATAGAAGCAACCAGATGGGCTCTTGCAAGCGGTATTATTGATTTTGTAGCAACCGACCATGCACCACATGCACATTATGAAAAGATGCAAGAATTACAGGCTTGTCCACCGGGAATGCTTGGACTACAATTTGCACTCCCTATAGTTTTAGAACTTGTTAAGAAAGACTACTTTGATTTAAACAGAATGGTTGAAGTAATGTCAATACAGCCAGCTAAAAAAATTGGATCAAAACCGCCACAAATTAAAGAAGGCGAGATTGCCGAATTAACTATCTTTGACCCATTTGAAACTTGGGAAGTTAATAAAGAAACAATATTATCAAAAAGTAAAAACACACCATTGCTTGGCAGAAAATTAACCGGCAAAGTTAAATATACATTCTTTAAGGGAAAAATCGTTTACAGAGATTAACTATGATAAACAAAATCTATTTTTCATTAAAAAAAGTTTATGACCCAGAAATTCCATTAGACATTGTAAATTTAGGTTTAGTAAATGCAATAGATATAAAAGATGATTGCATAAATATAAATATTGTCTTAATGCTTACATCTCCAAACTGTCCTCTTCAAGACGTAATAGTCTCTCAAGTAATTAATAAACTCAAAAATGATTTAAACATTGAAAACATTAACATCACTCTTGATTTTACAACGCCTTGGTCTACTTCTTTAATTACAAAAGAAGGTAAAGAAAAACTACAAAAACTTGGCTGGAAGATTTAACAGAGAAAAATTCGGTCAATTGTTTATGAGTATATTAGTCCTTATACATCGGCTTAGAAATTCAATAAAATTATTAGATTCTTCGTGTATAAGTCATACCGGTTTGAGAAAATTCCGATTTTCTTGAATTTATAATATCATAAAAGTATGCATTAGGTGATTTTTTGTTTAAACTATGATGAGGTCTTTCTGTGTTATACAATAACATATATTGCAACATCTTTTTATTAAACTCATAAATATCTTCTAATTCATAATCTTCATAGTACATGGCAAACTCTTCTTGCAATGTCCTATTCATTCTCTCTACATATGCTTGTCCTTTTGGATATCTTGGATAGTTAAAATAATGTTGAAAATATCCTCACTTGTCAAGATCAATTTAGAGGCTGTTCTAAAAATCCACATTGTTATTCTGAGCGAAGCAAAGAATCTCCTATTTTTCTTTTCAAGTCAAAAATCAAAAGAGGAGATCCTTCAGACTTACGTCCTCAGGATGACGGATAAGGGTAAACTTGTAAAAATTTTGGAACACTCTCAGACCAATTTAAAGTAATTTCTTATTCCTAACATTTTAAGCTGCCTTTAACAAATCTTTAATTTTAGAGTCAAGTATTTCATCAGATAAATTGTAATAAACCATATCTGGGGTTTTATAGCCTATACTTGAATGTATCCTTTGACTATTATAAGTCTCTATATACTGATTTATACCTTCTCTCGCTTCTTTTATAGTATTATAGCCTTTTAGATATACATTCTTATATTTCAATGTTTTGTAAAAAATGTTTTGTAAAAATCTTTCTATTACTATATTGTATATATCCTACCCTTTGTATTCATTGATATTTTTATACTGATTTTCTCTAATACCTCTTTAGCTTTAAACTCTAGACTGTAATTTTTTCTGGTTCTTTTCATCTTAATATCTTCCTTTTGTTAAATAGTTTACATTCATAGAATAAAATTTTTCAATTTTTTGGTTACAATTTGCAAGGACATTATAAAATTTTAAAGCACTCTATATTATCTTTCACCTCTAAATAATTCTGCATATTCTCTTGCTCTCTCTTCTATGTCTTTAGCAGTCCATATATCACTTATTACGGCCACTAAATCAGCACCAAGATCAACAAGTTCTTTAGCTCTTTCGATAGTAATGCCACCTATTACGCAGACAGGTATTTTTAAAAATCTTTTAGCTTCTGTTATTACAGATTTATCAACGACTTTAGATTTAGGCTTTGTTGGAGAAGGGTAAAAACTTCCAAAAGCAACATAAGTAGCAGATAAACGCTCCATCAAAATTGCCCTTCCAACGTCTCCATAACAAGATACACCAACGATTTTATCTTTTAGAGCTTTTCTAATTTCTGATATTTCCACATCTTCTTCTCCAACATGAATTCCATCAGCATCAGACTTTAAAGTTAATTCAAGCCTGTCGTTAACTATAAATAAAGCATCATATTTATGGCAGAGTTTTTTCAAATCCTTAGCTATTGGTAATAAAAAGTCGTCGGTATTATTTTTATCTCTCAACTGAACTAATTTAGCACCGCCTTTTAGAGCTTGTTCTACCATGTCAAAAATTTTATCGTATGGAGTTAATTTTTCATCTGTGATTACATATAAACCTTTTAACATGCTTCACCTCGTTAATTTTTTTAACATTTTAAGCCTTTTAAATTTTTGTTTAAATGCTTAAAAATTCATTTTAAAACATTATAATGCCATTGTATAAGCTAAAAGAAACATAGGAAAATACAATATAAGAATTTAAAATGCGTTGAGTGAGAAATTTAATAAAAATGAGTTCTTCTCCGGCTGCAGAATGACAAATAAGGTTATCTTTTTTCTAATGTTTATCAATCAATCTTTAACTGTCATCCTGAGGATGTAAGTACGAAGGATCTCATTTTTAAATTCTATAAAAATCACTAGTTTCTCACCCAAAACACTGTTAATCACACTTTCTAATGTGTAATATTTTGAAAAGATAATCAAGGACTTTAGATTTATGTCAGAAATTGGGGGAAATGTAGTTTTTAAATATAGTCAAAAATTTTTTTAGGAGGTTGAGCAATGAAAAAATTTGCACTGTTTGCTGTTTGTAGTAGTCTTATTTTAAGCTCTTGCTTTGAACCTGGTAAAAAGGAATCTAAAAATGAGAATCAAGGGTCTAATGAAAATAAGCCTGTGCTATGTATAATAAAAAATGTAGGTTACGATGTAAGCCAGTGTGAAGATGGACAGTTATTAGTCTTTTTACCAAATAGCTGGGGAAATGATCAGCTTCCAATCGAAGTAGCTGCTTTATATTGTGATTTCGATCATTCTATTGTCTATAACAACGGCGGTGTTGCTTGTAAGTTTGATAAAAAGAGATGGGAAAAGTTTGTAGAAGCAGTTAAGAAAAATCAACAAAATCAACAAAAATAATTAATAACAGGAGGGATAAAAACCATGAAAAAAGCTTTAAGCATCTTCTTTTTACTACTTGGTCTTTTAGCCTTTAAAAACATAGCTTACGCAGAAACACCAATTGATGCATGCGTTAACTTTATCAAAGCCGGAGATTACAAAAGAGCTATAGAAGCTGGCAAATTAGCAGTTAAAAAATATCCTAAAAACTCAGATGCATATTTTTGCTTGGGATCGGCTTATTATAATGTTGGAGAGCTTAAACTTGCATATGAAAACATGAAAAAAGCAGAAAGTTTAACGAATAACAAAGAAGATCTGATGTATATTTACAATTGGATTGGAATGATTTTAGAGAGAATGGGCTACTTAGATGATGCACTTTTATATTTCAGTAGAAGTTTAAGCTTAGCAAAAGATTTAGGTAATACAGATATGCAGGCTGATTTACTAAACAACATTGCTATGATATACCATAATAAAGGAGAATTAGATAAAGCTTTAAGTTATTATGAAGAGTCTTTAAGTTTAAAAACAAATGAAAAAGACAAAGCAGTTACTTATAACAATATTTCTACTATATATTACTATAAAGGTGATTATCGAAGGTCTGTTGAATATTCTCAAAAAGCTATTGAAATAGGTGAGAAATATGGAGATTATCATGATGTCTCTAAGTGGAAGTTAAATCTTGGAGATACCTACAGAAGAATGAAAGATTATGAAAATGCAGAGAAATATTTATCTGAAGGTCTTGAAGGTGTTAAAAAGGTGGGAGATAAATATTGGGAAGCAAATGGTTATTTGTATTTAGGTACGCTTTATTTAATAGATAAAGAAGATGTAAAAACAGCAAAAGAATACTTTACTCGTGCATACAATCTCTTTAAATCTATTGGGGCAGAAGGAAATGCTCAAGGTGTTTTAGATGTTTTAAATGAAATGAAAAAATTAGATAAATCAAAATAACCATCTCACTCCCTGCCATTCGGCGGGGGGCTTTCTCAATCATACACAAAAATTTCTAAATTGCTATCTAAAACATTCAAAAATCTTTTTACAGTGTTTGCATGACCTTTGCCAATCAAAACAATGATTTTATAATCAGGATATTTTTTATACGTATCATATATTTTGTATGCCATGCCGTAGTCCCAGGCAAGCTGGATATCATAAAAAGCCTGTTTATTTTTAATGTTTTTATGCTCTTTCATTGCTTTATCAATAAACTTTATCTCTTCTGGTGTGTATTTTGGAATTGGCTTTGGCAAATATGTAGAATCTATATTTTCTAATCCTTTCTTTCTAATTTCAGACAGTAGCTCAGATGGAATGTTTAAGGCAACGATTTTTATCTTGTTTTCTCTTGCAAACTCTAAAATATTTTTGTATAGATTGATATCAAAACCCCATCTTTTTTTATACTCTGTTTTTTCTATAAGCTGGTTTAAATCTATCTCACCTTGAATATACTTATCCAAATACTCCTGAAAAGGTTGCTGGAACATCTCCATTGCAATTATGATTTTTTTATCATATTTATAATAATCTTTGATTACTTCAAGCTGTTTTTTATGGTTAAACTCATCTGTATGATTTTCTCCAACAATGATGATGTTATAACTTTTAAATGCTGAAAATACTAAAATAAAGCCTATTATAAAAACTGCTATTGGAGATAAGTTTAATTTCATAGTCCTGAAATTATAACACAGTGAAGAGCGTAGATATGCAGTAATTTAGAGAATACAGTAAAAATTTTTGTAAGTTTATCTTTTTTTGCCATCCTTGAACGAAATGAAAAATCTCCTCTTTTAAAAATTGAGAAAAAAGATTTTTTCTATGGCTTTAAATTATGGTCAATATGTTAATTAATTTTAATACTTAGTTAAAATTTTAAAGCACTCTCTATTTATTTTACTTTGGTTTTACGATTAACTTAGACAGTTTCGGTGCATATTGGGCAAAAAGTATACCGATCAATGCCATAAAAAATATGTATACACCAAAAAATGATAGATACGCTGCCGGAGATAGCTTTGATATAGCTATTGAAAATTCACCTCTATTGATTATCGAGAATCCTACTGTAATAGAAGCTCTTTTAGATAGTCCGTATATTTTACCCCCTAAGTATCCGGTTAAAAATTTACCAATCGTAGAAATGACAATTAGAATCACCAAAGCCAAAATAGCTTTAATGTTTAATAATTTTTCATCTAATACAATATTTGCACCAAATAGAAAGAAAAATATAGTAACAGCAAGGTTTCTAATAGATAGCATACTTTTTTCAACTTCTTCTGACTTTCCGGATTCAGAAATTAACATACCTGCCAAGAAAGCTCCCAATGCTTCAGATAAACCAAGTGAGTAAGTTAGTCCTGCAAAAGTTATAAGACCTCCAAAAGCAAATAATATAAATAAATCCTTGTTTAAAATCTTGTCAATCAATAAAGCAAGATGATTTTTAAAGGTCATTGAGATTATAAATACAAAGGAAAATACTGCTAAGATTTTTAAAGCTATTATTCCTATTAAAACACCTTCTATATTTTGTCCCGATAAAAATCCTGCCAAGACAGCCAGCATTATCGGAGCAATAATATCCTCAAAGACCATCAAACCAAGGATCATTTCTGTTTCCGGGTTTGCGATTCTTTTTTCATCTACAATTATCTTCGAGGTTATGGCTGATGAAGATGCGTATGCTATTGCACCCCCTAATATCGAGACCAAAAACTCAAATCCTAATATATTTAAAACAATTACCGGAACGAAAAAATTGAAAAATAAATCTATAAAGCCAACAGCCCATATTCTCTTTGCAACATCGATTGCTCTTGCAATATTAAATTCAAGCCCTAAATAGAAAAATAACAATACAATCCCTATTTCACTTAAATGCTCTAAAGTTTTATCTTCATGAACATACTTTCCGAAAATAATTCCAATAAATATGAAAAGTATGATTGTTGGAAATTTTAAGAATTTTCCTATTAAGCCAACGATAAATAAAACTAATGTAATTAATCCAAGGCTTAACAAAAAATTTACCGATATGTATTCCATTATCTTAGCTCACAAGCAGGATAAAAGACTTCATAGAATTTTTCTATTTGTTGTTTATTTCCAACTAATACAATAGTATCTCCTTCTTTTAGGATTTCATCCGGTAAAGGATTGGTTATTGTTAAATCTCCACGTATAATAGCAACGATTGATGCCCCAGTTTTTTTTCTTATTTCAAATTCTTTTATGCTTTTGTTTATAAGAGGAGAGCTTTTTTCTAAAGAAATCCATTCAATTATGAGATTTTTTAAGAATATTTCCTTTTCTTCTTTTGCTTCAGGTTTAAAGAATGTGCCCATTAATACAGAACCAAGCTGATTTGCTTCCTCCTCGTTAAGTACAAAAGAGCATAAAGGTTCATCGAAATCGCCTTTTTCAAAAAAGTAGATTTCCCTCTTCCCGGATAAATGAATGATTACAGATATCTTTTCCTTCCCTAATGTAATAATAGAATACTTTTTCCCTATACCCGGTAAGTCAACTTCCTTAAATTGCATTTTTTTACTCCACAATTAGATTTTTATGTTAATTTAAATTATACAAAACTTTTGACGAAAAAAAGAATAAAAATACTAAAAGAAGATGCACAACAGTTGCTATTTTCTGTAAAAAGTATAAAATAATGAATTATTATTAGAAAACTATTAACTATAAAGAAATATGAAGAGATATGAGAAATCAGTATAATGTCATTGCTTAATTATGAAAAAAATATTGATAACTCCTGTAGAAAGTGGAAAGAGTAAAACAGCTACTCAACAACCTGTAAACTAACGGAAGCAAATGAAGGGTCTACCTGCAGGCAGACATAAAAGCTGGTAAGTTTTTTATAGACTTAGCCTTTTGCTGTCTTGAAAGGTCGTGTAGGGATCTTTAAATAGCAGTGGCTAATAGGTTAGCTCCTGCATGCTTGGCGGCAGGGACTATGACACTTCCTAAATACCGCCTGTCAGGATCGGAAGTGTCTGAAATGGCGGACTACAAATATCCTGACCCAAACTGCACAAACTGATTTTTACACTTTTATGACAGTTTTGTACAGTTTGGTTGACTAGGTTTTTTATGAGTATTGCAATAGTCTCATATGATGTAAAATTTGTAGAGAACTTGATTAGCTTGTTAGAAAAAAATAATGTCGAAGTATATGGGGATAGTTTATCGCTAATTAAAGAGTATCCACAAAAAGATTTTAAAGTGATTATTTATGATACTTCATCAGGAATTTTTGCAGAAGATGATCTGAAATATTTGATTGGAAAGTTGGTAGGGAAAGATATAAAATATTTCGTATTAACCGTTCCAGAAAACCCTATAAACAAAAAAAATTTCAGCGATGATGTAGAATTTATATCAAAATCGGAATCTCTAACAATTTTGCCGGATATATTGAAAAACACCTTAATCCAAATAGAAAAAATTCAATCTCAGCAAGTTAAAAATTTAGCTGAAACTTTTACATCTGAAAAAGAAAACAAAATCGAAAATTTTGAAAATCAAAAACTTGAAGACTTATTTAATAATACAGATTTGTTTAACATAGAAAAAGGTTTAATTGATTTTGAACCTAATGTAATATCAATTAATAAAGAAGGAACAAAATCAGAAAACAAGGAAGAAAGTTTTGATAATTTCTTTGATATAAAATTTGAGAACAAATCTACTTCTGAAGAAAAAGCAGAAGATAAAGATGAATCTTTATTTAAAATTGAATTTGGAAACATAGAATTGGAACCTACTAATATATCTTTCAGTGAAAATAAAGAGGAAAACCTGTTGAATATAGATAATTTAGTTTTAGAAAAAGAAGTGGAAGGAGATAAAAAGGAAGAAAATAAAGAAGAAAAATTAGAAGTGATAAAAGCAGAAGAAAAAAAAGAAATTGTTGCTAAACCTTTAACAGAGTTCATTCAAGGAGCAGAAAAAGAGAATAAAATTACAGGAGGAGAAGAAATTATGGTAACCAACTTTAATATTACCATTTCCTCAGAAGATATAAAAAAGTTGGCTATGGAAATGGTTAAAGATACGTTAAAGAACGACAATACTGTGAATACAATTATTGATCACCTCCAAATAGACTTTCAAGACGAGGCTAGAAGAGAACTTGAAGACATAAAAAATCAATTAAAATCATCTTTAGCAAAAGAAGCAGAGTTAATGATGAAACAAGAAATTGAAAGAATGATAAAGGCAGAACTTAAAGAATATGTTACAGAAATTACTACAAAAATAGTAAAAGAAAAATTAGATGCAATTTTTAGAGGATAAGTTTAAATTCAATATTAGTTTTTTTAATTTTAGTATAGAATTTATCCATTAAATAAGTGTTAAACATGTCGGGTAGGAAGTTCAAAAGATGTTAGAGGCAATAGGTAGGATGTTAATAAATTTTGGTAATTCCTCAATTTATTCTACCTAAACATTTATACAAACTATCATCAATATCATCCATAAAGTTATACCTAAATTCAAGCTCTTTTAGATAGTAGATAAAATTATCCTTACTTACACCATAAAATTTTAATAACTTCTCCTTTGCATAACTCCAAAATCCTTCTATGCCATTTATATATGGAGTTAAAATAATGTTGTGTCTAAATAAAATTATAAGGATGAATAATAATGGATAAGAAAGAATACTTTGAAAAAATATTAGACAGATTCACAGAGGAATTAGTAAAAGAATTTTTTCCAGACGGTATAACAACTTAAGGAAAAGGTAGGTATAAGAAAACTTTTAGAATCTGTTGTGGAACTATTCATGAATGACGATGATAACAAAGCAAATGGGTATTATGAAAGAAGTCTAAATACTGGTTCCTTCAAGCTTAACATAAATGTCCCAAGAGATAGAAAGGGTAAATTTAGACCACAAATAATACCTAAAGCCTCATAAAACAGTTAATGAAGATTATATAGACCTTCTTATGAGTTTAGTATCCAATGGATACTTTAGAAAGTAAGATAGATTCTACATTAAAAAAGCTTAGGTTTAAACTACTTTAAAACAACATATGGATGCAATCAAAAAACAGCTTATAGAAAGACTTGAGTGTCTTTAAAACAAGAGAGCTTCCATCGGATGCATTTGTACTGTAATCACTGTGATATAAAAGAGAAAAACAAAATCAAAAAAAAGCTTCTGTCTATGTAGTTCTTTAAAGTGGACTTACAAAGAAACAAGACGGATTAGAAAAATTAGATGATTTATGTAGCAAAAATACAGTAGAAAGTGTTAATGGCATGATAGAGAAGGTAAGAATAAATTTAGGTGGATATTTTCAATCTGTAGATATACTTGGGATAAATCTGCTTATACAAAGAGATAATTTAAAGAATAAAAAGCAGAAAAAGCCTGTACCTGCTTTTAAAGGATCTTCTTATGAAATTTTACAATTGTTTAATAAAAAGTTTTCAATCCAGACACAAAATTATTGACAAGTCTCACCTTAATAATATTTGCTTATAGAAAATATTCAGAAATTATTTTCTCAATTAATTTTTCTTCTTGATTTGGTATTTGCTGATTTTGTTTCACTTGTTCTTCCATGCTGATACCTCCTCCCTAAGTTTTTCAAGTCTTTCTTTATCCTCTTCTCTTTTACAATTTTCTATTAAAAAATCTATCAACTTTAACATATCACTTTTTTCATAAAATGATGGATTAATATTTATGCATATTATCTTTTTATAAAGTGCATCAAGAAAAAACAAAAAACTAAAAATAAAAATAAAAAAAACATAAACATCTTTATTAAAATTATGAAAAACTATTATGTAAGATCTAGAATAATTATAAAAAACTTTAAACTTCATTTCATTTAATCTAAATCGAATTACTCTTTCAAATGGAGGCAGCCATTTAACAGCTACTTTTTGAATTATTTTATCATTATAAATTTCAATATATTTTAAATTTAAAATATTTAATATTAGCAAAAGAAACAGCAAAGAATAAACCGGACCCAAAAAATAAAAAAGTGCCCAATGTGATTTAAACACAAAAATATCTGGTGGATGAGTATGAGCTTTATATGTATACCATACTGTACCTATATAAGAAATAGTTACAATTAAACCAAGCCATTTCTTTTTTAGAGTTAATCTTGCTATTAATTCATTTTTCTCTTTGTTGTTCATTAAATTACTCCTTAAGAGTATTCAATTTCCTATCCCAGACAAGGAAAGCATCCCCACTGCTTATCCATCCAGTCTTATTTGCAAATCCAGAGCCTGTAAGGTCAAACATGACATTTGATTTGTTTATGTTTACAAGCTTTATACCATCTCCATCAAGGTCAATCACAAGTGGGTCAATACGCCGTGAGCCTTCTCTAACTTTGTTTCGGGTTTCTTCTGCATATGCAGATGGAATAAGAGCATTAAAGAAATTATTAAGAAGACCAGAAAGTGGAGAACGTTTTTGATCTTGATCAAATCCTTTAAATCGATAGATTTTAAAGGGATATTTCCCCCAATACCCTTTCTTCCCGAAAAAAGCAGAATATGCCCCAGATGTTTGTCTACCATAAAACTTCCCAACTCCTGTAGATGGATCATACCATTCAACTATTCCTACATGTCTCTGACCAGGACCTGTTCTAAAAACTATTATGTCGCCTACTTGAGCATTTTCTGGAGAAACTTCATAAAAATATTCATTAAGTTTTGAAATATTTTGAGAACTCAACCGTGGCACATCAGTATATCCCAACTCCCATAAAGCTTTTGTAATCAATCCTGAGCAATCATACTCTGGTATACCATTACCATTTAAGTCCTCACCTAATCCTTTAGCATTTTTATTTCTTCTTGTGTCAGCATACTCACTATTTTCTTCCAATTCCTTTTTAATCTTTTCAAGTGCCTTTATCACTGTTAAAATTTCTTTTTTTATTTTAGGTGTAATAACATCTGGAATTGTTTCGCTTATATAACTTTGAGGATCTTCATTAGCTACTTCTAAATACACAACTTTATACTGTTTAATTATTGCACAAACAGGAACAGGCAATAAATATAAATCTGTTTTCATTATTTTTGCAGACGGGAAAAACAATCTCCATCCTTTATCAGTTTTTATGAAATAATAATCTACTGTTTCTTTACCTTCTTCAAAGCAAAATCCTGCTTTACATCCTTTTTTCGAATGGTATAGTAAACCTACATAAAATTTTCCAATTTTCGTATACGATACTTTGACTATTTTTAAATTAACGTCTTTAATCTTTTTAAATTTCGTATTAATAATTTTATAATTTCTAAAAATTATATAACTTTGATAATTAAAAGCATCGGGAGTACCTTCAAGAATTAGACTTGTTTTTACAAGTTTATCTTCAAGATCATCTTCATCTTTTTTCTGTCTTTTGTTCCAATATTCAGAAGGAAAAATAAACTTTCCCAATCCATATTCCTGAACAATTGCTCCCCAAACGTCCCCATTCATATTTTCATCACTACAATAACGATACCCCGCATCATGGAACAATTTTATAATTTCTTCTGGACTATACTCTTTCTCCTCGCTAAATCCTTTAACAGGCAAAATAAACAATATAAGAACTAATAAAATCCAGAAAATTTTAGGCTTTTTCATATGTATCCCCCTTTTTTGTAAAAATTTTAATTAAAAGCTAGTATCAAAACAAGTATTTTTGACTTTAATACAAATCGTCTCTTATCTATAAGTTATTATTACAATTCTATCTTTCAAAAGATAAGCCAAGCTACTTCCTGTTACCGAAGATTGAGTAAAACAATAAGAGCATGGTTTTTCACTATAAAAAGGATTTACATTAGTAATTTTGCTTTGATATTTTTCAAATAATTCTTTTTCCTTGCTCGGAAAATAGTAGTAGTATAAATAATCATAATTTTTTTTATTCTCCGCATAAATTAAAACTTGAGATGAAATGACTTTAAAGTCTGATAAACTCGGCACCTCTATAGTATATTTTGGTTTTATAGTTTGTCCTTTTCTTGAATTTAAAATAAAATCAATATCCCAACATAATATAAAAAATTTGTTATTTTTATAATCATAATCACAAAGAATTTGGTGATCTATGTAATTAGAAAATCTTAAATCACTTTTACCCAACTCTGTAAGTTTATTAAGTTGATAATCATAAATATAAAATTTTCCAGTTTTATACATCAATAGCTTATTATTAGGCAAAATATAAAGAACTTCCCAGTTTACATCAAATAAATTGGGTATCTTAATTAGCTTAATTCTATCATTTCTTAAAAATTGGTTATCTATATATGATTTATTATTAATGATAACTACAAGTATATTGTTTAAAGCATCAAAGGCTTTAAATTCAATATTTGTAAGAATTTTTTTAATTTCACCAGATTTTAAATTTAAGGCGTATATATGATCATCAAAAGTTTCTAAATAAATTGTATCTGTTTCTGTAGTACATCCTATAATATCGTAAATATTTTCTGTAGGTATGTTTATTTCTTTAACTTTCATTTTTTGAGTGTTATTATATTGGAACAGATCAATATCTTTTAATGAGATAATTCTTAACTTTTTTTGAAAAGATTCTGCACTGTTTCCAATAATTAATGTATCATCACCACACCATGTCATTGGACCGGGTTCAACATATGCAAAAATTTGATATTCTATCTTATCTTTATCAATCTCTATTTTTAAATTAACATTCTTTTCATTAAAAACTGATTTTCCGTTTTTTTCTTCGCTAATCCCCTGCTTCGGTAAAAGAATTACTACAAAAATCAGCACTATCCAAAACTTCCTAAACCATCTTATACATGCTTTCTTTCCAGCTTTATTTGACATTGCTTTGCAGAAATCCCTTATCTACTTCCTGTTTATAAATTTACATCTTTAAAATTTACTTTTTTTAATTTTAATTTGTTGAAAATTTCTTCATATTTTTTAAAAACTTTATTAAAATTTTTACTTTCTATAATTTTAACAGAGCCATGATTATGAATTACTTTAAGCTTTTCTCTATCTGTAGCTATTAAATTACCATTAATGTCATAAAGCTCGTAGTATTCACATACCGAACAGTTGCCTAAGTTAGCATAATATAACTCAATATACCATTCATTATTTTTACTCTTATAACATGCTATTTCAGAAATTGAATGACCTAATTTTAACAAGGTAGAAGAGGAAACTATTTTCTTGTTTGCGATAATAACATATTGGTTATCAGACAGGCAAGGTAAAGACCTTTCTTTATAAATACAGTGCGTAATTACCTTAACATCAACTCCCCCGCAGCTAAAATCTGCTTGAACTGTATAATCTCGCCTGTGATCCTCACTCCAACTTTGCTCCTGCAAAACAACCAATACAGAAATCAGAACTATCCCAAACTTCCTAAATAATCTTATACCTATCTCCCCTTTTCTCATCCACTTTTTCTAACAAATATTGTATCTTGACTTTGAAACGACGTATTTAAAAGAGTTTACATATTTCTAATATCAATATTAACGTTCTTCAAACTTTCTATTTAAAAGAATCAGCAAACCAGAAATTATATCTATTGGCTCTGGTGGACAACCTTTTATCCAAATATCTATCGGAAGTTTATCTTTTATTCCATCCATCACTGCATAGTTACCTTTGAAGACCCCACCGTCCAAAGCACAATCTCCTACAGCAATGACAAACTTAGGGTTTGGAACATTTTCATATGCTTTCATCACTGCTTCATACATATTTCTTGTAAGACAGCCAGTGATCATTATAGCGTCTGCATGTTTTGGTGATGCAACAAACTTTACTCCAAACCTTTCTATGTCATAGTAAGGATTTGATAAAGCTGAAATTTCATACTCACAGGCATTGCATGAGCCACTATCAACTTCTCTAATGGCAAAACTTCCTTGGAAGTATTTATCTATTTTTTCTTTTAACTGTTTCCCAAGAATTTCAACATTTTCATCTCTGATTTTAATCTCTTCTGCCTTTATTCCTTCTTTAAATCTTTCTTTAAAGATTCTAAACATCTTTACACCTCACAGGTCCGTTCCTGCGTAGCTTAAATTTAAACTTTTATTTACAAGTGGAAAATCTGCAACAATATCTCCTAAAACTGCCCACTGTATAGCCTGCCAGTTGTTGAAAGATGGGTCTCTGATTTTTAATCTATCTATTTTTCCTTCCTTATCTGTTTTAACAAAGTACATAATATTTCCTCTCTGTCCTTCGCTGTATCCAAGAGTCCATCTATTAGCTGGCAGTAGATTTGGCTGTGTAAAAATCTCTCCATCCGGTAAATCTGATAAAACTTCTTTTATAATAGAAATACTGTCTTCTATGTCTGATAGTCTGCATTTTAATCTTGCAAAGCAGTCTCCTTCTTCAAAAGTTTGACTTGTAAATGTTAGTTTATCGTATATAAGATATGGATGTTCTTTTCTTATGTCTGATTTTAAGCCAGAAGCTCGTGCAGTATAGCCTACGCAGGAAAGCTCTTTGACCGTTTCGTAAAGTATCCTTCCTGTCGTTTCAAATCTATCAAGAATAGAAGCAGAATCAAAAATTATTTTTTTATAAAATTCAAACTTATCGGTAATGTAGCCAAGTTTATCTATGATGAGATTTATCTTCTCTTGGTTTAAATCTACAGATACACCGCCGATTTTAAGAACGTTTTTGTTAAATCTATTTCCTGTAAGAGCTTTGTTTAATCTCATCACTTCTTCTTTTAAAATAAACATACCTTGTGCACCAAAACTGTATGCTACATCTTGAAAAAGCCAAGCCACATCATTTAGATTACACATTAACCTCTCAAGCTCGGCAAATAAAACTCTTAGATATTTAGCCCTTTTTGGAATTTCTGTATTAGAAAGCTTTTCTATAGCTTGAACATAAGCTAATGTATGAGCGTATGAATGGTCTCCTGATACTTTTGGAACAATCTCTAAAACTTTCTCTGCTGTTTTACCTTCAGCGAGTTTTTCCACTCCTCTATGCTTCCAAAAATGTCTTATTTCAAGCTGTAGAATATGCTCACCTGCAAGAGAAAATCTAAAATGTCCTGGCTCTATGATACCTGCATGAATAGGTCCTACAAGTATATTAAATACTCCTTCTCCTTCAACTTCTTTGTAATCATACTTTCCATAGCTTTTAAACTCTGGTCTTGTTTTTATATCAAAATCTTTTCTTAAAGGATGTAAATCTGGCGGAAAATTTTCCGGAAACAAAACCAAAGGTCTTGGGTCTGGATGGTTAAGTGGGACAAGCCCAAACATATCTCTAATTTCTCTTTCATACCAGTTTAAAGCAGGCATTATGTTAGCCAGTGAGTTAAACCTTTCTTTAACTTTATTTTCTACGATAAAAAACACATTCTTTTTATGATAAGAGTAGACATATCTTATAGTAAAACAACGGTCATCATAAAATCTATCGTCTGTTGCTACTACCGTCGCAAGCTCGCAATCCAAATCTCTAAATAAATACTGAGATACTTTAGCTAAGTTAAAATCTGATGTATGAATAATTATTTCGTTTTCAGTGTTAAAGCTATAATCTGTTATTAAATCTTTTATAGGATTTAAAAGCTCCTCAACCATTTTTAACTCCTAAAATTTCAGGTATGTTGTTAATCAGCATTAAAATTTTTTCAGGAATGTAAAAAGATAAAACAAGTGATATAAAGAGTAAAACAAACGGCGGCAGAAGTATCAATAGGTCTTCTTTGTATTCTTTATCAGTATCTCCCATAAGCATGTTTAAAAAGTGATAGATAAATCCACCAAAGATTAAAACTAACGCTAACATCAAGATGATGGAAGGAATTATAAAACCAGCTTTAAAAGAAGATATTAAAATAAAAAGCTTAGACATGAAGATGTTAAACGGCGGAGTTCCAGTGATAGCAAACACTGATAAAATCAAAGCTATAGAAGTGTAAGGCAATGCTTTAAAAAGTCCTCTTATGCTGAATATATCCCTTGTATGAAGAGAAGTTAAGATGCTTCCAACTGTCATAAATATTGAAGTCTTTACAATAGCATGATTTATAAGATGATAAACTCCTGCAAAAATGCTTAACTTAGTATTTACAGAAAATGCAAAGGCAATTATAGCCATATGCTCCATAGATGAGTAAGCAAGCAGTCTTTTATAATCAACCTGACGAATAATAAATAAAGCCGAAATTACAACAGTCAAAACACCAAAAAACATTAAATATTTTGAAGTATCATAACCATAGCCATTGTTGTTTATAATTGCTTGAACTCTAAGAATAGAATAAAAAGCACAGTTTAACAAAACACCTGACATTAAAGCACTTATAGGCGTTGGAGCTTGCGAGTGGGCATCAGGAAGCCAAAAATGTAGTGGGGCAAATCCAACCTTTGTTCCAAATCCAACCAGTACGAATATAAACGCAAGCATTAAAAGTTTTGGATTAAGCCTACTGCTTACATCGTAAATATTAGTCCAGTTTAGAGATTGTAATCCATGTCCCAGTACTGAGAAAGAACTGTAATAAAGAAGAATGATGCCAAACAATGCAAGACCGATTCCAATGGAGCAAAGCATTATATACTTCCAGCCAGCTTCAACAGCTTCTTTGTTTCTGTAATAACTAATCAAAAATGCTGTTGCTAAGGTTGTACCTTCTATTGCAATCCATAAAATACCAAAGTTATTTGACAGTGTAACTACAAGCATAGCAAAGATAAATAAATTCATCCAAAAGTAATACTCATTTATCTTTTTTTCTGATATACCAGCCTTTAACTCTCTTTTCATATATCCGACGCTGTACACAGAAACAAAAAACGAGATAGTTAAAATAACTAAAAGCAGTATTGAGTTTAAAGAATCAAGAAACAGCAAATTGTTAAGCTCATAAATTCTATCTTGTGGATTGTTTATCTTAGAGATTAAACTGTATCCAAGAATCAAATTTATAAAAGTAATTCCGATTTGAATAAAATACACAAATCTAAGATTTAAAAAGTAGCTAACAACAGCCCAGATAAGTTGCAAACCAATTATGACACCCATCTTTACTCCTTAAGGTCTGATAGTCTTGATGTATCAATACTTTCAACAGTAGTTTTAATTTGAAATACAAGCACACCAGCCATCAAAACACCAACAAAAACGTCAAAAAACACTCCAATTTCGACTATCATCGGCATACCTTTTGTTAGGGAAGTTCCGGCAAGGAGTATTCCATTTTCCATTGTCAAAAAACCAATAATCTGAGATAAGGCTTTTTTTCTTGAAATCATAATAAAAATTCCAATAAAGATAATTCCTAAGGATAACGGAAAAATCTGTTTTGCTATAACCTCACCTGTTATATCGATCTTGTTAGAGATGTAAAACGCGAATATAACTATTAAAATTGAAAAAAGTAAAGAGTTTGTAATGTTTAGATACATTGAAACTTCTCTATCAAGTTTGATCTTTTCAACCACTTTAAATAAAAAGAATGGTATAAGAATAGCTTTAATTAGTAAGTTTAAAAAGCTTGAAATGTATAATTCAAACTCAAAAGTTGCAATTCCGATAAACAAGATAGACATTGAAAGAAACACTGATTGAAGCTGATAGATCTTTATAGAAAGATTTAGTCTATTACTTGATAACTGAGCTATTGCAAGGAAAAGTGACATAGCCCCGAAAAATTCAACTAAAAATTTAATCATCTGTCAAACCTCACGAAATAATCAAAGAAATCAAAGAAAGCATGAAAGCCAGTATTAGAATCTCAGGCACTCTGAAAAACCTAAATTTAGCCATGCTTATCTCAATCAAAGCAACAGGTACAGCAAATAGAAGCATCTTTAAAATATATACAACAACACCTAAGATAATGAATAAGATTGAAGTATCTTTATAAAATCCAACAGGAAAGAAAAGATTTGACACCAAAGTTAAAAATATAGTCAGCTTTATGTATGAAGACAACTCAAAAAGTGCTAAATGTCTCCCGGATGCTTCTAAAATCATAGCTTCGTGAACCATTGTAAGTTCCAAGTGTGTTTCAGGATTATCAAATGGAATTCTTGCATTTTCAGCCAAAGATACTATAAACAAAGATATCAAAGCAAAGGCTACAGAAACAGGAACATGTGAGATGCCAAACTGATGAACCTTCTCAAAAATCTCTCCTATATTTGTACTTCCGGTTTGAAGAGCAAAGGTAAAGATTATAAGCATAAAAGAAGCTTCAGACAATGCAGCTATTGTAATCTCCCTGCTTGAACCAAGCCCACCAAATGCACTTGCTTGATCCATACCATACAAAGCTATAAAAAACACACCAAGAGCTAAAATATAAGCCAAAGCTATTATGTCTCCTGTAAAATTCAGTAAAGTGTACTTATTAATCACAGGTAAAAATGTTGCAGCCCATAATGTAGAAACAAAAACTACGTAAGGAGCCATTCTTGATATAAAAGAAGCATCTTTTGAAATCACAGTTTCCTTTTTAAAAAGTCTGTAAATATCTTTATAAGCTTGTGTCAAAGGAGGTCCTTTTTGACCTCTCAAAATGCATTTTATTTTATGAATAAACGTTTTTATAAAAGGAGAGATAGCTACTAAAATAACAAGCTGCAAAAGTCCAATAACTATATTTTCCATCACTACCTCACAACATAGAGAATAAAGGCAACCAAAGTAAGAATGATGTATGCAATATAAACATGAATAATTCCCGGTTGAATGAAATATCTTACTTTTAAAACAATCTTGATAAACATGTCTGTAAGAAATAAAGCCAAATCTTCTATTCTATCTATGATTTCCAATTTATAAGTCTTCTTTGGAAGAAAATATTTTTTACCACTGAAAGATAGACTCTCTTTGACTTTATAAACAAAAGATAAAATTCTTCTGATAGGCTGAGAAAATCCGGATGCACTGTACTGAGCTTTAACTGTAAGATTGCTTTCTCCAAGACCACAAGCCCAAGTCTCGTATTCTCTTACATTGCCATTTCCTATTTTTCTAATCAAGAAGTACGTAATTGCAAAAATAACAATCCCGGCTATGGCTAAAATTGAAGTCGAAATTCTTCCAAAGTCGTAATCTGTTGATATTAGCAGTAAGCCGTTTTTATAGATTATGTAGTTGTATATAGAAAAAGATGCTATCTGTTTTAAAACTTCATCAATGACATAAACAGGTAAAACAGGAATCAAGCCTAAGATTACAACCATAAAAGCCAAAAATCCCATTCCTGTAAGCATAAAACCGTCAGATTCTGAAGCCTTTTTAACTTTGTCTGTTCTTCCTGTTCCAAGAAATACAGTTCCATAGAGTTTAGCAAAGCTACCAAGAGCAAAAGCCCCGGTTAAAGCCAAAACAGAAGCAAACAAAGGCATTGTAAAAGATATAAACTCATAGTTTAACTTACTGCCAAATAACAGAGATTGATAGATAAGCCATTCACTGACAAACCCATTAAACGGTGGTAAAGCGGTTATTCCAAGAATACCAATTAAAAATAAAATTCCAGTTTTTGGCATAAATTTATTTAAGCCACCAAGCTCTTCCATATTTTTAGTATGTGTTTTAAATAATACAGAACCAGCACCTAAGAATAGTAAACCCTTAAACACTGTATGGTTTAAAGTATGGTACAAGACAGCAATAAAAGATATTCCCATCAAAATCCATACATGGGAAGATTTAAAAATCATGGCAAGACCAACAGCAATTAAGATTATTCCGATATTTTCCATAGAAGAGTAAGCCAGCATCTTTTTAACATCTGTTTGTACGTAAGCATACAGAATTCCATAGATTGCAGACAAAGCACCAATGAATAAAACAATGTATCCAAAAGCTACAGGTATATCCTTTAAAAACTCAAAATAAAATCTTATAAGCATGTATATAGCCGTTTTTATCATTACCCCAGACATTAAAGCAGAAACATTAGAAGGAGCAACAGGGTGAGCCTTTGGAAGCCAAAAATGAAGCGGAAAAATACCAGCCTTTGTCCCAAAGCCAATCAAAGAAGTTAAAAATACTAAAAATTTTACATCTTCAGGTAAACTTACATTTACAAAATCTTTAAACTCAAGACTACCAGAGTAGATATAAAGCAGTATAAAAGACATAATTATAAAGGTTGTTCCAAAATGCGTCATAAATATATAAGAAATTCCAGCATTTAAATTCTCTTGCTTTTTATAATCAAAAATAACAAGTAAAAACGAAACAACGGACATTATTTCCCACCAAATCAAAAAGGCAGGAACGTTTGCAGATAAAATCACCATAACCATAGAAAGAATAAATAAGTTATACAAAAACGTTAAAACCTTTTGATTTTCAAACTCTTTAATATAAGAAACAGAATATATTGATGAAGCAAAAGACAACAAAGACACAAGCCCGACAAAAAACAGACTTAGATTATCTACTTTATAGCTAAATGTTAAGAAAGGAATAATAGATTTAAATGAAATTATGAAATCAGTATTTGAAAGTATCAAATTTATAGAAATTATGAGCAATGTCAAACTTATTAAGCTTTGAAGAATTAGAGAAAATCTTGGAATGGATGATAAAATCAATGGTAAAATAAGTATCAGTAGATAAAATGGCTTCTCCGAAATCTCCAACTATTCCTCCTTGTTTTTAAAAACGGGAGTACCATTGTATTTATTTTACACTATTTGTATAAGTCATGCAAGTTTGAAGGGTGTTTAAAATTTTAGGTGATTGCTCAAAATAATACGCCTATGATAACATCAAATAGTATAGGAGATAAAACATGAATTTAGTAGAATTACTACAGATAGTATACTTCGGGTGAGAAATTCAATAAAAGTATGAGATTCTTTGCCGGCTGCAGAATGACAGGAAGGAGTATAAAGGATGAAGGTTCTTCATCGGCTGCGGAATGACACCATAGAGGCGTAAAGGATGGAGATTCTTCATCGGCTGCAGAATGACGTTCAAAAGGTTAATTAATTTAGACTTAGTCAAAATTTTAAAGCACTCTCAGTGCAAAAATTTTCATCAACTTGCCTCAATAACTTATATGCTACAGCCACTTAATACATAAAATCTAAAATAAAAATCATCCATTTTTAATTGTTTTAGCTTATATTATTAAACAAAAAAACAAATTATGGAAAAAACTTTGATGATAGTTATAGCAGGAGCAACAGCAACAGGAAAAACAGAGCTTGGTATTAAGCTTGCAAAACTTTTAGATGGAGAAGTAATTAGTGCGGACTCCATGATGGTTTATAAGTATATGAATATTGGAACGGCAAAGCCATCTGTTGAAGAAAGAGAAGGAATTGAGCATTATATTATAGATGTAATCTTGCCTTCTCAAAACTACTCTGTAAAAGATTATATTGAAGATTTTGATAAAGCTGTTCAAAAAATTAGAGAAAAAGGCAAAATACCAATAGTAGTGGGCGGTACTTGGCTATACATTCAAGTAGCTTTATATGGCTTATCAGATGCACCAGAAAGTGATTGGACTTTAAGAGAAAAATTATACAGCTTAGATAATTTAGAGCTTTATACACAGTTGCAAAAAGTAGACCCAGAGTATGCAAACAAAATACACGTAAATGACAAAAGAAGAATTGTTAGAGCATTAGAAGTGTATTACCTTACAAGAAAACCGTTTTCTTTTTTCATAAATCAGCATAACTTTAAATCAAAAAGGTATAACTTTTTAGGCTTTATTCTTGAAAGAGACAGACAGGAGCTTATGGATAGAATAGAGATAAGAGTTGAAAAAATGTTTGAAAAAGGTCTCGTTGAAGAAGTTGAAAAGCTTGTAGATATGGGATTTAAAGACAGTTTAACATCAATGCAGGCAATAGGATACAAAGAAATTTTACCTTACTTAGATAAAAAAATCTCACTTGAAGATGCTAAAAAATGTATAATAGAAAATACTAAAGATTTTGCAAAAAGACAAATCAGAACCTTTAGAAATAAAACAGATTTTGAAAAAATAGAAGTATCTAAATTTGAAGTTAATGAGATATTAGATTATATTTATAGAAAATATACCTTGGACGAGAAAATATAGGAATTTTTACAAAATTTAGATAAGGAGATCCTTCGGCCTTCGGCCTCAGGATGACAGGTAAAGGTTAAATGGTAAGCATCAGAGAAAGTGTATCCTTATTTGTCATTCTGAGCGAAGCGAAGAATCTCCTATATTTTATTGAATTTCTCTCCCAACGTATATTAGACTATATTTATTGAAAATATAACCAGGAGGTAAGAGATGTCAGTACAAGATGAAATTTTAAACGAGTATAGAAAAGAAGGTAAGGAAGTGACAATTTACTTAATTAGAGGAACAAGAATTGTTGGAAAAATAATTGACGCAGACCAATTTACTATTCTTGTTGATGTTAACGGGCAACAGCAACTAATCTATAAACATGCAATTAGTACAATCGTTGTAGAGTAAGCGTGAAGGCAGTTATAGTAGCAGTAAATCTAAACGATAAAGAGGAAGACTTTGAATATAAAATTCAAGAACTTGAGGGTTTGGTAGAGGCAGCAGGTGGAACTGTTGTAGGTAAAGTGTATCAAAAAAGAGAATCTCCAGACCCTGCCTATTTTATTGGTCGTGGAAAGGTAAAAGAGATGGCCCAGCTTGTTGAAGGGATAGAAGCGGATACTGTTGTTTTTAATGTAAATTTATCTCCTGTTCAAATATCTAACTTATCTAAGGAATTAAATGTGGAAGTTTTTGATAGAACAGATTTAATTCTTAAAATTTTCTTGAATAACGCAAGAACAAAACAGGCAAAACTCCAAGTAGAGCTTGCATACCTGCAACATCAGCTTCCGAGAGTTTACGGCGGAAAAGGAAAAGAGCTTTCAAGAATTGGTGGTGGCATGAAGACAAAAGGAGCCGGTGAAAAACTCGGAGAGATAAAAACAAGGACAATCAAAGATAGAATAAATAAAATTAAAAAACAACTTAAAGAAATAGAAAAACAGAGAGAAGAGCAGAGAAAATCAAGAGAGGATAATCCAAACATACTAAAAGTTTCTCTTGTAGGATATACAAACGCAGGTAAATCTTCACTTTTAAAAAGACTTACAAAAAGAGATGTATTCATATCTGACCAGCTTTTTGCAACTCTTGACACAAAAACATCTTTAATCTACTTTCCAGATATAAAAAAGAAAGTTTTAATAACAGATACAGTCGGATTTGTTGAAGATATGCCATCTGAAATTATGGATGCATTCATGACAACCTTAAAAGAAATAGAAGATGCAGATGTTATTCTTCATGTGATTGATATTTCAGATAAAAATTGGATGAAAAAGAAAACAACCGTTGAAAACGTATTAAAACAGTTAAAACTTCAAGATAAACCAATTATAACAGTTTTTAACAAGATTGACAAAGTCGTTCCATCAAAAGATTTGATCGAAGAAGATGTGATGGAAAATACCATAACTATATCGGCAGAAAAAGGATGGAATATAGATAAACTTTTTGATATACTTAAAAAATATGCAAAACAAAAGGAGAAAAACCATGGATTGTGTTTTTTGTAAAATAGTCAATAAAGAAATTCCTGCTAAAATAGTTTATGAAGATGAGTTAATAATGGCTTTTCATGATATAAGACCACAGGCAAAAGTTCACATACTTATAATTCCAAAGGAGCATATACCAAACAATCTTTATTTTGAAGGAAGACATAAAACATTAATCGGTCACATTATCTTAAAAGCAAACGAAATTGCCAAAATGTTTGAAATAGACAAAACAGGATTTAGACTGATAGTAAACACGGGTCCAGATTCAGGACAGGAAGTATTTCATGTACATTGGCATTTATTAGGAGGCGAGCTACTTGGAAAACTTATCTGTAAATAAAGAATTAGAAACAGTTGATACAAGAGGATTATTTTGCCCTTTACCACTGACATTTGTATCAAGAAAGTTAAAAGAAATACCTGTAGGAGAAAGATTAAAAGTTTTAGCAGATGATAAAGCATTTAAGAAAGATGTAGAAATATGGGCTTTTGAAACAGGCAATAAGCTTTTGGAGTTCAAAGAAGAAAACGGCTACTATGTTGCAGTTATAGAAAGAGGAAAAGGTTTTAAAGGTGAAAATATTTGGGATAAAATAAAGTTTATCTCCTTGGGTGTCAAGCTACATTTTATAAAACATCTTCTTGATATCATTCCATTTAACAAGCCAAAGTATTTAATAACCTTCGTATCCGTTGCAGAAGGTTTAAGAGCAGCAGATTTCTTAAAAAGTAAAGGCATTGAAAATTTTATAATGCTGCCAGTTCCAAAAGAAATTTATCCACATTGTGGTCTTGTCTTTGGTTTAAAATCAAAAGATGATGCTATAAAAATTTACAATCTTTTGAAAGAAAACAAATACGCTGTAGAGGACATACATATAATAGATAGGGAGAAAAAATATCCAAAGTTAGAGGTTTGATTATACATTGGAGTGAGAAATTATCGGTTTTTATAAAATTTAAAAATGAGATTCTTCGGCTTTACGGCTTCAGGATGACAGAGAAAGCAAAAGTATGTTAAGATTGCCTTATTTGTCATTCTGAGCGAAGCGAAGAATCTCATATTATTGTTGAATTTCTCACCCGACGTATATCCAAAGTTGAAGGTTTAATTATAATAGGATTCTAAAATGGAAGAAATAAAGATTGCTAAACAGCAAATAGAAACGGCAGATGCGGTACTGATTACTGCCGGAGCAGGTATGGGCGTAGATTCTGGACTTCCTGACTTTAGAGGTACAGAAGGCTTTTGGAGAGCATATCCGATAGCCAAGAAGCTTGGACTAAGGTTTGAAGAGCTTGCAAACCCAAGATGGTTTAAACAAGACCCTCAATTAGCTTGGGCATTTTATGGGCATAGATTAAAGCTATACAGAGAAACACAACCACATCAAGGATTTTATCTTCTAAAAGATTTAGTTAAAAAGAAAAACGAAAACTATTTTATCTTTACTTCAAACGTTGATGGACAATTTCAAAAAGCCGGTTTTGACGAAAATAAGATTGTCGAAATTCACGGCAGTATTCATTATTTACAATGTGTAGAGCCTTGTAGCGATGAAATATGGAGTGCTGAAGGAATTGATGTTAATATTAATATGGAAAATTTTAAAGCTCTTCCACCACTACCTACATGTAAAAGTTGCGGCTCTTTAGCAAGACCAAATGTACTGATGTTTAATGATTTTCAATGGATTCCTCACAGAACAGAGGTACAAGAATTTAGATTTAATCTTTGGCTTGAAAAAGTTCAAAATAAAAATCAAAAGTTAGTAATTATTGAAATTGGAGCCGGGAAGGCGGTACCAACTGTAAGGCTAACAAGCGAAAGAATAGCAAGATTGCTAAATGGATTTTTAGTAAGAATAAATCCAAGAGATTATGATGTTGCTACTAATATTAATGCAGTTTCTTTAAAAGTTGGCGGATTAGAAGGTTTGAAGTTAATCTTATAACCTTTATCTCCTATAAATTCAAAATTTTCAGTCAAAAATTTAAACCATTCACTCATTTTATGTCTTATTCTTAATGACCTTATTTCTTGATAGCTTGCTGGACGAAGCCATATATCATAAACCATGCCATTTTCATCACAAGCCATCCTGCAAGCATTTAATAAAGAGTTAGAAAACATAAAAGAAAACAGCTTAGCTTGTGAAGATGGATTAGAAAAATTAGATGCAAAAATACAGTGAGAGTGTTAATAGTATGATTGAGAAAGTGAGAATAGGTAGACATTCTTGAGATAAATCTGCTTATCTAGAAAGATAATTTAAAGAATGGAAAATTGAATAAGTCTATACTTGCTTTAAAGGAGCTTCTTATGAAATTTCACAATTGTTTAATAAAAAGTTTCAATCTAGACACAAATTGTTGGCAATTTTTCACCAAAAGTTTCCACTGCAAGTTTTACTACAGTGTTTTAAAGCAAATTCTACAACTTGCAATCTAAAGATTATTTCTGGATGTTTTTTCATAATATCATCTAATTCTTTTACTTGTTTTAAAAGCTTTCTTTCAAGTGTATTAATTCTCTGAATATATGTAGATATTTCTATTTTCTTTCTTATATTTACCCTCCGATTTTCATAATTTTAAATTCTTATTTATATTTTCCCATGTTTCTTTTAGCTTATGTAGCAAAAATTGAAATTGAATTTATAATTAACAAAGCTCACATATTTCTCATTATTTTATCAGAATTTGTTATAATTTAGATAAAACAAAAATATCGGAGATGATTTGAATGAAACTTATATTAGCGGTTATGTTTGTATTTTTTGCAGTGGTTATTTTTGCAGGAATCTTAGGCATGAAAGCTTCTAAGTAATTGCGGAAATTTATCTATTCTGCATCTTGCCTTCGCCTCAAAATCAAGAGATACTGATATACCTTTTTCTTTAAACCTTTTGTATCCAGTGTATGCCACCATCGCTCCATTGTCAGTACATAGATACATAGGCGGAAAATGGACTTCTAAATCTTTGATATTTAAAAATTCTTCTCTTAGCTGAGAGTTTGCAGACACACCTCCAGCTACAACAACTCTATTTATTCCAAACTCTTTACATGCTAAAACCGTTTTTTTGACTAAAACATCAACAACGGCATTTTGAAAAGATTTTGCGATATCTTCTTTTTTGTAGATGCCTTTATTAATCTCTCTAATCACAGCAGATTTTAATCCGCTAAAAGAAAAATTATACTTATTTTCTTCATCATTTAATAAAGGTCTTGGAAACTTTACAACTTCCTTTCCTTCTTTTGCTAATTTATCAATCAATGGACCGCCGGGAAATCCAAGACCTAAAGCCCTTGCTACTTTATCATAGACTTCACCGACTGCGTCATCTAAGGTTCCACCAAGGTAGATATAATCTTCAAATTCTCTAACTAAAATCAATTCTGTATGACCACCAGAAACTACAAGAGCTAAAAACGGATATTCAATTTCTTTTGTTATAAAGTTTGCAAATATATGAGCTTCTATATGATGAACCGGAATCAACGGTTTTTTTAAAGAAAAAGATAAAGCCTTTGCACCAGAAATACCCGCAACAAGAGAAACTATAAGACCTGGCATAAAAGTGGTAGCGATAGCATCTATATCGGATAAAGCTATATTTACATCTCTTAAAGCTTTATCTAGTACCGGTAAAAAGTTTTTTGTATGCTCCCTTGCTGCGATTTCTGGATAAACACCGCCGTATTGAGCATGAATAAGTTGCGATGACACAACATTAGACAGTATACCTTTTTTACTGTCGTATACCGCTACTGAAGTATCATCACAGGATGTTTCTATTCCAAGAACTACCATATTAATTCATTTTTTAGCAAAGTTTAAAATTTTAACTGCATTAACTGCAGCTTCTAATTGTGGGTCTTTTACTTCCGTCTCATCTTTCCCATTTATTTTTGCTTCCCTTTCTGCTTTAGCTTTTGCCATCTCTTCTTCTTCCGTCATTTTAACAATAATATCCGGAATAATTCCTTTATTCATTATTAGATTTCCATTAGGTGTGTAATAGTGAGCAACGGTAAGCTTTATGCCAGAGCCATCTTGTAAAGGTATTAGTGTTTGAACTGAAGCTTTTCCAAAGGTTGTGTCTCCTACGATTATAGCTCTTTTATGGTCTTTTAATGCACCTGTCAAGATTTCTGAAGCAGAAGCAGAACCTTTATTTACAATGACAGCGATAGGAACGTCTTTTGGAATTATTGGGTCTGATTCTGAGTAAAACTCTTCTTTGTTCTTAGGGTCTCTTCCTTGTGTGTATACGATAAGCTTGCCTTTTGGAATAAGCATGCTTGCTATAGAAACAGCAGATGTCAATAAACCACCAGGATTATTTCTTAAGTCTATTATTATGCCTTCTTTGTTTTTAAATTGTTTTAAAGCTTTTTCAAACTCATTAGCTGAGTTTTCTTGGAATTGAGTTAATCTAATGTAGCCAATCTTTCCATTTTCAAGCTCTTTTGTTTTAACACTTTTTACTTTGATTATGTCTCTTACTATTTCAACTTTAAAAGGCTTATCTACTCCTTTTCTGAAAATAGTCAATGTAACTTTTGTTTTTGGCTGTCCTCTCATTTTTTTGACTGCTTGGAACATTGTCATTTTATCTGTAGGTTCGCCGTCAATTTCTATTATCCAGTCTCCGGGCTTTATTCCAGCTTTGTATGCAGGAGTGTCTTCTATGGGAGCAACAACGATAAGTTTATTATTTTCCATTGTTATTTCTATACCAAGACCACCAAACTCTCCTTGAGTCTCTGATGTAAACTCTTTAAACTCTTCTGGTGTGAAGAAGGTTGAGTACGGGTCTAAGGATGACAACATTCCTCTTAAGGAGCCATACAATAAATCCTTTGATTTTGGCTGTTCTACATAATTATCTTCAACGATTTTTAATACATCAGTATAAGTTCTTATTATCTTAACTTCATCTGAGTAGTCTGTTTTAGGTTGGTTTTTTGAGTTTAGTCCAAAACTCATACCGGCAATAAAAATTAACATTGCTCCAACAACAAGCGAAATCTTGCTCTTCATCTTTACTCCTTTATTAAGTTTAAATTTTCGTTAAATTTTAGTATATCATAGAAAGGTGAGATGCAAGAAATGAAAGGTAAAATATTAAGTATTTATTAAGATATTAAGTATTTATAAAGAGTGTTCTAAAATTTTTGTAAGTTTGCCTTTTCTTGTCATCCTAAGAACTTTTGTCCTAAGGATCTCCTCTTTTAAAAAGAGAGGAAAGCATGAGATTCTTTGCCGGCTGCAGAAGACGATCAAAGGTAATAATTTTTAAACTTGGTCAAAATTTGGAACACTCTCAGTACTTATCCCACATTTCACTTCTTACTTTCTCACTTCTCGATAATATTTAAAATTTCACTTTCTTCAAGCTTTGGACAATTTTCTATCTCTATATTTTCCAATAGATGTTCTACTTTACTCATACCAATTAAAACAGTTCCAACGTATGGGATACTTCTTACAAATTGAATAGGAATATGAACATCCTTTTTTACTTTAAACATCTCTTTTACGTTTTCCGGGAAGTTTCTTAAAACCCTTTTTTGGAGTAAAGGAGCACTAATGTATGTGTAAATTTCAAGCTTGTTGGCAAGCTCTAAGGTTGAGTAATACTTTCCTTCGTAAGGCTGATTTTTTAGTTTAAATGCTTCAATCATTGCAATATTGTATGGTAGTTGAATGAATCTAAAATGATGGTTTTCTCCGCCAACTTCTTTTGCTATCTTGAAAATTTCATACAGATTTAGATGTTGTGGATGGCTTTCTTCTACTCTAAAGCCGTTCCATGTTGCAAGACCATAATATCTTAACTTACCCTTTAACCTTTCCTTCTAACAATCTAAAAACTGTCTACAATTTTTGATAAAACTTTTCTTTTGAAACAATCTGTAGCTGGTCTTCTGGGTTGTGAAGAAAATAAACATCAATATAATTTGTTTTTAGGTTTTCTAGGCTTTTTTCAAACGACCAATCTATATATTTTGGAGTAAGTATATTGCCATATGGTGTAATATCATCTTTTGTAATAATGCCTTTATCTATAAATTCTTCTTTTAAGTATTTTGTGATATTGTCAATTTTAAGCCTGTTGTCTCTTGGAAAGTATCCGCCTTTCGTGGAGATTATGACTTTACTTCTATTTACTTCCTGCAATACTTCTGAGATTACCTTTTCGCTTTCCATGTCTCTATAATTTATAGCAGTATCTACAACATTAACACCAAGCTTTATTCCTTTTTTGATGGTATTTTTGTAGCTTTCATTGGTTATCGGGTCAGGATTTCCTAAGTATGTCCCAATTCCTATTTCTGAAAGTTGTAAGTCTAAAAAGTTTTTATAATTCATATTCTCACCTTTATTTTTATTCTCAATTCTCATCCCTTACCTTCATTCCCAACCTCTTCCTTTATCTGTATTCTCTTTAAATTTCTATCTTTAAGATTAACATAAAGTGCATTAAAAATAAACTGACCTTCAGCAGGTTCATACTTTTGTGGAATTCCTGAGATAAATTTTTTTATGATTTCATCTTTCCTTACGCCAATAACAGAGTCTAAAGTTCCTGTCATTCCTACATCTGATATAAAAGCGGTACCACCGGGTAAAAATCTTTCATCTGCTGTTGGTACATGGGTATGGGTTCCAAAAACTATATCGGCTCTTGAATCTACATAATAGCCAAATGCTTGTTTTTCTGATGTTGCTTCAGCATGAAAATCTACGATAACGTAATCTGCTTTATCTTTTATAATCTCATAAATTTCATCAAACTTTCTAAACGGACAATCTAAAACTATTCCCATAAAAGCCCTACCCATTAGGTTTATAACGGCTACTTTATAGTTATTTTTTTTGTATATATTAAATCCTTTTCCCGGTGCAGATGGCGGTAAATTTGCAGGTCTTAAAAGTCTTTCATTATCAATGATTTCAAAAACTTCCTTTTTATCAAAGGTATGATTTCCTGATGTGATAACATCAATCTCTGCTTCTATCATTTCTTGAAAAACTGATTTTGTGATGCCGTTTCCATGTGCTAAATTTTCACCGTTTAAAACAACAAAGTCAATGTTTAGTTCTCCAATTAATTTAGGAAGAACTAACCTAACAGCCCTCCTGCCGGTTCTACCAATTACATCACCTATAAGCAAAACATTCATTTATAAAACTCCTGATGTTTGACAGCTTAACCAATTTTTATTTTATCAAAAAAACAAAGATTCTTCAGACTAATGTGTGAGGCTGTTCTAAAATTTTTGTAAGTTGTAGAATGTATATGTAAATATAACTTTACCTTTGCTCGTCATCCTGAGGACTTTAGTCCGAAGGATCTCCTCTTTTAAAAAATGAGAAAATAAGAAGTGAGAAAGGGAGAGGAGATTCTTCGCTTACGCTCAGAATGACGCTTTAGAGGCATAAAGACGGAGATTCTTCGAATGACTGCAGAATGACATCGAAAGGTTAATTAATTTTTAGACTTGGTTAAAATTTTGAAGCACTCTCAACTAATGTGTAAATATAAGGCTATACACTCTATTATCTAACCTATGATAAAATAAACTTTTTATAAATACCTCTAAAACGGAGCAAAGTTGCAAAATTTAGAAGAAAATTTCTGGCAAAAGATACATCTTTATAAAAATATCTCAAAGGAGCAGTGGCAAGACTGGAAGTGGCAAATAGCTAATAGAATTACATCTTTAAATGAGTTAAAACAAATCATACCGATTAAAAACGAAGAAGATTTCTTGAAAATATCTGAAATATTTCATTTTGGAACCACTCCTTACTATATATCACTAATCAATCCAAATTATGAGAACGACCCAATATTAAAGCAAATTCTACCGGACATAAAAGAAATAGATGAAAGATATCAAGAAGTAGCTTTTTTAGACCCATTTTTAGAAGATGTTAAATCTCCTGTACCCGGTTTAACCCATAGATACCCTGACAGAGTTTTATTTAGAGCTACAAACTTTTGTAGTGTTTACTGCAGACACTGCATGAGAAAGAGAATGTTCTTAGAAGATGAAAGAGCAAGGACAAAAGAAGAATACGATGCTATGTTTGAATATATAAAAAATAACAAATCTATAAAAGAAGTCTTGATATCTGGCGGAGACCCCCTAACCCTCCCAAATAAAAAGATAGAATATATTCTCAAAAATCTTTATGAGATATCGCATATTGATGTTATAAGAGTCGGAAGTAGAGAGCTTGTGGTAAATCCTTACAGATTCTACGATGAAAAACTATTACAACTATTTGAAAAATACGATAAAGTTTGGCTTATTACACATTTTAATCATCCAAATGAAATAACATCAGAAACAAAGAAAACTGTAAAAAACATCCTATCAACAGGAACACCTGTTTTAAATCAAACCGTTTTACTAAAAGGAATCAACGACAGTAAAGAAACAATAGAAAATCTTATGAGAGATTTGCTTAAAGTAAAAATAAAACCATACTATCTTTTTCAATGCGACCCAACGAAAGGAGTGTATCATTTTAGAACTCCGTTAGAAGTCGGTTTAGAAATCATGGAGTATCTAAGAGGAAGATTATCAGGACTTGGAATACCAACCTTTGCCGTTGACCTTTTAGGTGGACTTGGTAAAGTCCCTGTCCTTCCAAATTATATAATTGAAAAAAATGAGGATTATATAGTTTTTAGAAACTATGAAAATAAAACTGTAAAAGTTAAAATTTAATTAAACTAACCCGTACTTTTTTAATTTTCTCCATAAAGTAACCCTATCCATATTTAAAATTTTTGCAGCTTTACTTTTGTTCCAGTTTACACTTTCTAATACTCTTAATATTTTTTGTTTTTCATCAATCTCTTCATCAAGATTATTTTGCGTTAAAATCTTCGTATTGTATACTACCTCATCCGGAAGTTCTGAAACTTCTATAAGCTTCCCTTTTGCTAAAATTACAGTCCGCTCTATGATATTTTCTAACTCTCTGATATTACCCGGATAGTCATAATCAAGAAGTAGCCTTACTGCTTCCGGAGATATACCTTTTATATGTTTACTATACTGCTTTGAATATAAATCTATAAAGTAATTTATCAAAAACGGAACATCTTCCTTTCTTTCTCTTAGTGCTGGAACTTTTATTGAAATTACTTTTAGTCTGTAATACAGATCTTCTCTAAATTTACCTTTCTTTATAAGCTGGCTTAGGTCTTTGTTTGTTGCAGCAATTATTCTAACATCAACCTTTCTTGTTTTTGTATCCCCAAGTCTTTCAAATTCTTTTTCTTGAATTAGATGTAAAAGTTTTGATTGCAAATATATAGGCAACTCTCCTATTTCATCTAAAAATAAAGTTCCACCATCAGCAAGCTCTACTTTACCAGGCTTGTCCTTTACTGCACCTGTAAAAGCACCCTTAACGTACCCAAAAAGTTCACTTTCCAATAGATTATCAGGTATTGCAGCACAGTTTATCTTTACAAAAGGCTTATCTCTTCTTGAAGACTGATTATGAATATGCTTTGCAAGAACATTTTTACCAGTTCCTGATTCTCCTTCCAATAAAACGTTTGCAGTTGTATCAGCAACAGTTTTAGCAATATCTAAAACATATGTCATTAAACTACTTTTAGTGATAAGTCTTGATTTATTACTTACAGCTTCCTGCGACAGCATACAGTCTGGAACAACATAAAATGAGAATATGCTTCCCTCTCCACTTTTTAATCTTGTAAATACAGCTGAAACTTTTATCTTACCGTATGCAGGCGTTTCAATAATAACATCTTCTCTTGAAGAAGGAAGTTCTTTTAAATCCTTCTTTATAAGCAAACTTAAATTCATTCCTCTAATGTCTACTTCTCTACATAGTAGATTTTTTGCGTTTTGATTGTAATTTATTATTTTCCCTTGATTATCAACAACAATAATAGCGTCAATTACAGAATCTAAGATTAAATGACTAAATTTCTTTTCTTTTTTTATGATTTCTATATACTGATTAACTTTTGTTGAATCTCTAATCTCTTCAATTATTCCAACAAACTCTCCATTTTCAAATACAGGTTTAAAACTATAACAAACTTTTTTAGAACAACAGCTTAAAGTTATGTTAAAATCTTCAAATTCTGGGAATGCTAAATGTTTATTGTAATAATCTATTGGACATTTTTTACAGATATCAAATATTTTTAAGTTTTTACAAGACCGACCTTCTTTTATATTCAAAATATCTCTTGCAGTTTTGTTTACGTATTTTATTTCTTTATTTTTATCAACAAATATTACACCAGTTGATAAATTATCAAGCAGGTCTAAATCCATCATTACCACTCTGTAGGAACTATACCCATCATTCTTAAGCTTTCTTCAAAAGGTCCCATGTATTTCATAGCTGTAATCATAGAGCCTTTAAATTTTAATTTTTTAGTAAGCATTGCAGCCTTTGGTCCCATTTCACCTTTGGCTAAAATTTTCCAGTTATCGTATGTTGCCCACATCTCAAAATCATATTTTTTATTATCAGCTTTTCCGGCGGATTTTGCAACTCCATTTTCAACTATAAGCTCAACAGCTTCATCTTCCTTTCTTTCTATAAAATACTTTATAGACGCAGTAAACCCTTTTAAATCATTAACAAGCTTATCATTTTTATTCCATTCATCTTTGTATAATTGTATCCATTCTTCGGATAAAAATTTTGCCATTTTCCTACTCCTTTGATTTTTTTAGCCGGGAGAAACTCCCGGCTTGAGTTGATTAATTACTTAGAAAGAAGAGCTCCAAAAACTTCATTAAATGAAACTTCATCGTTTTTAACGAATACTCCAACATTACCTACAACGCAGACTGAATATATAGGACCTGTCAATACCCAACCATGCAATGGAGTCCATTCTTGACCAGAAAATGCAGTATATCCATCTGTTTGCATTTTTGCCATTGCGTTGTTTGCTGCACACATTGCAGCTGCCATTGCTGCCTCTTCTTCAGTTATATCTCCTTCGTAAGCTACAAGTGTGCCATCTGGATTAAATTCACCTGCTGCAAAAACACCTTTAATTGAAATTAATTTTTTTAGGTCTACCATTTTACCTACCTCCTAATTAAACGTACTTACTTAAAACTTCAAAAGTTTTGTCAAAGTCAGCTTTTGAAAGCTCAACAAAAACTCCGACATTTCCCATGATACATGCAGCATATTTTCCTGCTGCTACTGAAAAACCTTGAACAGGATAAAATCCGTCTTTACCTGTATACGCACTCCAGCCTTTTGCTTGCATGTTTCCTATAGCTCTGTTAGCTGTAGCCATTAATGCAGCTATTTCTGCAGCCTTTTCTGAAATGTCCCCAGTGTAGGATAAAAGCCTTCCGTCTTCAGAAAATTCACCTGCTGCAACTGCTCCAGGCAACGACATTAACTCGTGCAACTTTGATAAAATTGCCATGATCGATACCTCCTTAAAAAATTTTCAAAAAATATGTATATAAATTTTCATGCCAATCACATTAAGTATTTGATAAAATAATATTAATTATGAAATAAGATTTGACTGAGATGTTGCAAAAATTGTTGCATGCTTTAAAATTGTTGCATAGTATGTTGCAATAGGTTGATTGGTATGGATAATATTAAATGATTATTCATAGAAGCTCCACATTAAGGAAATTGAAGATGAATAAGTGATTATAGTTAAACTCCAACTGTAAAGAGAATTAGTGCGTTTCGTATAAATTAAATAATATTTAACGTTTTTCTTTTCAACTCCACTTTAACCTAATTCAAAAATTCTTCTGATATAATAACCAATCAAAATATAAAAATCTGGAAAACATTATGAAAGCTAACACTCTTAAATTGATTCAAGAATAATTCTAAATCTATAAATCTTTTTTCTTTACCAACTTTATTTAAACCGTGTTTTTTAAGCCTTTCTTCAGCTTCTTTTGAAGACAGTCCTGTTATTTTTTGAGTCTGGTAATAAATTTAATAAAAGTTATGAGATTGAAAATAAAAGACTCTTCGCCGACTGTATGGAATAACAAATAAGACAGTTATTAATGTAGATGAGTGTAGGTAATTCATAAATTGTCTCCTACTCTTTTACTTTCTTTGTTATCTTTAGGCTGTAAGCCGAGGGAAAATATTTTTTGATTTTTTGATTTGAAAAAACAAGAGATTTATCGTCGGCTTTAGAATGACAACATTGATTTTTGAAACAGTCTCTGTAGTATATTTTTGATATAATAACTCCAATATTTAATTACAGGAGGCTTAGATGGAAGAGCTTAAAAAACTTATTTTAGAAGCATGGGAAAACAGAGGGCTTTTAAAAGAAAATAAATACAAAGAAGCAGTAAGAGAAGTTATTGACTTATTAGATAATGGAAAAATAAGAGTAGCAGAGAAGATAAATGGGGAATGGATAGTCAATGAATGGATAAAGCAAGCTATTTTATTATACTTTCCTATTCAAGAGATGCAGGTTATGGAAGTTGGACCTTTTGAATATTACGATAAAATTCCTTTAAAGAAAAATTATAAAGAAAGAGGCGTTAGAGTTGTTCCGCCGGCAACAGCAAGATATGGAAGCTATATAGAGCCGGGGGCGATTCTTATGCCATCTTATGTAAATATTGGTGCTTACGTTGGAAGCGGAACAATGGTTGATACATGGGCAACGGTTGGTTCTTGTGCCCAAGTTGGAAAAAACGTTCACCTCTCAGGTGGAGTAGGTTTAGGTGGAGTCTTAGAACCACCTTCAGCAAGACCTGTAATAATAGAAGATAACTGCTTTATAGGTTCCAGATGTATTATCGTAGAAGGTGTAATAGTAGAAGAGGAAGCTGTTTTAGGAGCTAACGTTGTAATAACGGCTTCTACAAGAATTATAGATGTTTCTGGTGATGAACCTGTAGAATACAGAGGAAGAGTTCCTGCCAGAAGCGTTGTAGTGCCAGGAACAATCACGAAGAAATTCCCGGCTGGTGAGTATGGCGTACAATGTGCTTTAATTATCGGAAAAAGAAAAGAGTCAACAGATAAAAAAACTTCTTTAAACGATGCGTTGAGAGAGTTTAACGTTTCTGTTTAGCTTGGTAGATTAATACAAAAATTTCAGCAATTACTTTATAAAGTTCTTCAGGAATTTCTTCATAAAGTTCAAGGCCCGACAAAACCTCAACCAACGTCGGGTCTTCTTTAAGATAAACTCCGTGTTGTTTTACTACCTCTATAATTTTTTCTGCGATCACACCTTTACCTTTAGCTACAACCTTTGGAATTGCCACCTTTTAACCTTCCTATAGCTATTTTTTTTAGTTCTTTTAAATTTTCAACAATATTTTTATCATTACTCTTAATCGTAATATAATAACCGTCGTAAGACTTAGCAATTATATAGGATACAAATTTAAAATAAATTATATTTCCATACCTTGAGTGATAAATTACCTCCATAGTTTACTTTTTCTAAAAAAGCTATAACCAATAGCATATGCATATAGATAAGCAACAAAAGTTTTAATCTTTCTCCATCTACTTACAAGATTGAAATTCTTTATTTGAGAATTTACTGCTTCAATAATTTGTCTTTTACTCTTTTCTTGTTTATCTTCACATACTTTAACATATTTACATCCTTTATAACCTTTATCTCCTATAAATTAAATTTGGAAGTTAAAATAATGTTGTGTCTAAATAAAATTATAAGGAGGAATAATAATGGATAAAAAAAGAATACTTTGAAAAAATATTAGACAGATCAACTGAAGAATTAGTAAAAGAATTTTTTCCAAACGATATAACAACTCAAGAAAAGGTAGGTATAAGAAAACTTTTAGAATCTGTTTTAGAACTATTCATGAATGACGATGATAACAAAGCAAATTGGTATTATGAAACAAGTCTAAATACTGGTTCCTTCAAGCTTAACATAAATGTCCCAAGAGATAGAAAGGGTAAATTTAGACCACAAATAATACCTAAAGCCTTATAAAACAGTTAATGAAGATTATATAGACCTTCTTATGAGTTTAGTATCCAATAGATACTTTAGAAAGCAAGATAGATTCTACATTAAAAAAGCTTAGGTTTAAACTACTTTAAAACAACATATAGATACAATCAAAAAACAGCTTATAGAAAGACTTGAGTGTTTTTAAAACAAGAGAGCTTCCATCGGATGCATTTGTACTGTAATTACTGTGATATAAAATAGAAAAACAAAATCAAAAAAAGCTTCTGTCTATGTAGTTCTTTAAAGTGGACTTACAGGGAAACAAAGATATATTTGGATTTCAGTAGTGAAAACAAAGCAGATTGGATAAAAGTATTCAATGATTTAATAGATAGAGGACTAAAAATAGAAACACTATTTCCTTCAAGAAAGAAATTTCTTTCTTGGTTCATGACCAGTTCTAAAACAGATTCTAAAAGCTTTCTTATACCTATCTTTTCTTGAGTTGTTATATCGTCTGGAAAAAATTCTTTTACTAATTCCTCTGTGGATCTGTTTAATACTTTTTCAAAGTATTCTTTTTTATCCGTTATTATACCTTGGGTGACAAATTAGCGGTTTTTATAAAATTTAAAACGGCCTTACGGCCTCAGGATGACAGATAAAAGTTGACTGATAAATGTTGGGGAAAAGATAGTCTTATTTGTCATTCTGAGCGAAGAATCTCATGACTTTTATTGAATTTCTCACCCGACGTTATCCATCATTATTCTTCCTTATAATTTTATTTAGACACAACATTATTTTAACTCCCGAGAAAGATATAAAACATTATTTTAACTATCCAAGATATCCCAAAGGGACAAGCATATGTAGAGAGAATGAATAGGACATTACAAGAAGAGTTTATCATGTACTATGAAGATTATGAATTGGAAGATATTTAAGAGTTTAATAAAAAGATGTTGCAATATATGCTATTGTATAACACGGAAAGACCTCATCATAGTTTAAACAAATACAATACTTTTGTGATATTATAAATTCAAGAAAATCGCAATTTTCCCAAGGCGGTATGACTTATACATTATCTACACACAGACTTATTTTTTATGTAAAATAAATAAAATCATATTAAATACCAATCAAGAACACTAAAGATGAGAGTTGAACTTTTAGAAAAAATCTTAAAAAAGAAAGATAAAATTAGAGAGTATTTACAGCAGAATATAGAAAAAATCAATGAAGAAGAGATAAAATCAAAATGGACAGCATACAATCCAAATCCTAAACCAATTCACCATTTAGCAGCCGATGGGTCTTTTTATCAAAAATCTTACTTAGGCTTTAGTCTAATTGTATTTGCCGGGTATACAGAAAACACAAATCTAAATAGTGAAAATACAAGCAGTTTTACAATTGGAGATATATTTCCAACTGTAATTAAAAAAACAGAGCATGTTAAAACATTGGCAACTCTTTTTATGTTTTTGTGTGAAGCAAAAGCATTGCTTTATCTTGCTAAAAAAGAAAAACCGGATTTTATAATCTTTGACGGAACCATCACATCAAGATTTATCATACCATTTCCACTTTCTAATTGGTTTACCGATAATGAAATAGAAAGTCAAATTAACACTATCGTTAACGAGCTTTTTAAAGAAAACATAGAAAAAATAAAAGAAACAGATTTATATTTTTTAAGAGATGATATTATCAAATCAATTTTTACAAAGTTAGAAAGTCCAAGAAAAGACTACATAGAAGCCATAGTCTCAAAATTTGCTTATTATGAATATCTCTTTACTCTTTACAACATTTTCAAATTAGAACACAAACCATTAATCATAGGATTGGCTAAAACTTCCACCGGTACAGATATATTAAATCATTCTCTGCCAGACGTAAAGTTATTTTTAAACTACATTGACGAGCTTGGATACTCTGAAAGCGTTGAGCAGAACTTACAAAAACTAAAAACAAATCTTGGAGAACTTCAGCTTATAGATGATAAAATTTTTAACTTTTTATATGAATTAAACATCGAGTCTTTTTATGCAAAATATACTTCAAAAAATGCTATAAATCTTATAGAAGTTTATCAAAATCCAGATTTTGGAACAGTAAAAAAAGAAGATATATTAGACTACTTAGCAGATATGGACTACTTAGGCTACAACTATCCCTTTAAGCTTAAAAAAGTTGATAACGAAGTTAGAATTACATCTTCAGATTTTGAGTTTATAGAAAAACAGCTTGGACTTGAATTTTCAATTACAGGCAGAGAGGCACTATGAAAATAAACCAAGAGCTTTTATCATTTCAAAGTTTAATAATCGGACTGCTGATTTTATTTTTATTAACTTTAAAATCCATCAACATAAACCCAAAGTCAAAGTACACAGAAAATGATTTAAAAATAGATATAAACACAGCAGATATTATTACTCTTCAAAGGATTCCTTACGTTGGAGAAAAAACGGCCGAGCTTATGATTGAAGACAGAAAGATAAGAGGCGGTTATACAGATATAAATCAGTTAAAATGGGTAAAGAACTTTGATAAGATAAAGCCATACATTAAAATAAGCGAGGAAGTAAAATGGACAGAATAGAGCAGTTAAAAAAGGCGCTAGAAAAAGACCCAAATAATCCACTTGGATTATACGGTTTAGCGTTAGAGCTATATAAACAAGGTTTATATGAAGATGCTATCGTATACTTTAAAAAATATCTAAGCTTGTACGAAGACCAAGGAGCAGCATACAGAACGTTGGCACAATGCTACATAAACATTGGAGATATTGAGCAAGCTATAGAGACATACGAAAGAGGAATAGAAAAGGCAAGAAAGTACAACCACCCAACAATGGTAGAAGAGTTTAAACAGGAGATTGAAAGATTAAAAACAATGATTTGAAAATTTTAGTAATAAGATTATCATCCCTTGGAGATGTCATTCTATCTTCTGTCGTTTTAGACCCTTTATATGAGAAAGGTTATGATGTAGATTTTTTGACATTTAGACCATTTAACGATGTGTTTGAAAAAGATTATAGAATAAAAAATCTGATTACTGCTGATAAATCAAGACTTAAAAGCATTTGGGATATTTATAATTTTACCAAATCCTTAGATAAATACGATTATATTTTAGACCTACATTCTAACCTACGGTCTTTTTTGATTGGATTTTTTTTAAAGCTGAGATACAATCCAAAGATTCTAAGATATAAAAAACAATCTTTAAAAAGAAGATTAAGGATTTTAGACCCAAACTTCAATGTTTTAAAGGCATATCTTGAGCCACTAAAAAAACTTGGTATAGAAAATTTAAATTACAGACCAAAATTAATTATCACAAACCAAGAAGTTGAAAAAGTAAAAACCTTTTTGCCACAAAAATTTATATCTCTTGGAACAGGTGCAAGATATAAAAGTAAGGTTTATCCGTACTATAAAGAACTATCAGAAATTTTACTTGAAAATGGATTTAATGTTGTTTTGGTTGGTTCTAAGGAAGATTTAGAGATGGATAAAAGCATCTATCCAAAAGAAGTTTTAGATTTAAGAGGAAAAATAACCTTAAGAGAAACCATTGCTGTGATATCACAAGGATTGGCAACTGTAAGCAACGACTCTGCTATAGCTCATATATCAAGAGCTGTTGACATTAAAGTTTTGATGATATACGGCTCAACCCATCCATACTTTGGATTTGCACCATTAAAAGATGAAGGAGATTATATCTTTAAAAATCTACCATGTCAGCCTTGTTCACTTCATGGACAAAATAGCTGTAAATATAAAACTTTTGAATGTTTAACATCCATTTTTCCCAAAGAAGTTTATGATAAGCTTAAAAATTTGATATAATAAAACAGTGTTTTATTAATTTTGAGGAAACAGCTTGGAATATACATACCTAACACCGGAAATTATAAATAAGATTGAAGAGTATAAAAACGAGTTTTTGACAAAAGATCAGGTTATCATACAAGCACTGCATTTGATATACTCTAAGTATAGAGACATAACCTTAGACCATATGTTAGAGCTTTCCAACTATCTTGAAGTTTCTTTAAATCAGATTGAAGGAATCATTACTTTTTATGATATGTTTAGAGTTAAAAGAAATGCAAGGCACCATGTTAGAGTTTGTAAAAATCTACCTTGCCATATCATGGGATGTAAAAAACTTATAGAACTTTTTGAAAAACTAACAGGTGAAGAAAGAAATCAAGAAAGTAAAAACGGAAGATTTTACATAGAAACTGTTGAGTGTATAGGTGCATGTGGCATTGCACCGGCGTTTATGATAGATGATGATTTATACGATGGAACAAAGATTACAGAGGAAAAGCTAAATGAAATCCTATCCAAATATGCCTAATTTTCATACATACAGCAGCTTAAACTTAATCCTTAGAAGATGCAAAGAACCAAGAACTGTGGACATAGAAGAGTATATTACAACCGGCGGATACTCTGCGCTAAAAAAAGCTTTAAATAGATTTACACCGGAAGATATTATCGTTCTTGTAGAAGAAAGTACACTTAGAGGAAGAGGCGGAGCGGGATTTCCAACAGGTAGAAAATGGCGTTTTGCAGTATCAAATCCAAAGCCAAGATATTTAGTTTGTAATGCTGACGAAAGCGAGCCCGGGACGTTTAAAGATAGAATAATCATAGAAAGAGACCCGCATCTTTTGATAGAAGGTATGATTATTTCAGCCTATGCCATCGGTGCAGAAAGAGGATTTATTTATATAAGAGGAGAGTATCCGGCAGGAGCAAAAATCCTTGAAAATGCTATAAAAGAAGCAAGAGAAAGGGGCTTTCTTGGAAAAAATATACTTGGAACAAATTTTTCTTTTGATATAAGTGTCTACAGAGGAGCAGGAGCATACATCTGCGGAGAAGAAACAGCATTGATAGAAAGCTTAGAAGGAAAAAGAGGGCATCCAAGATTAAAACCACCATATCCAGTTTCAGAGGGACTTTTTGGAAAACCTACGGTAGTAAATAACGTTGAAACATTGGCAAACGTTCCTATCATCGTAACCTACGAAAGCTATTATATGAACATAGGATCTGCCGGATATTATGGACCAAAACTATTTCCTATTAGTGGAAAAGTCAACAAACCCGGTGTTTATGAGCTTACGATGGATATTACACTTAGAGAGTTGATTGATATAGCCGGCGGAATGAAAGATGGAAAAAAAATTAAAGCTGTTTTTGCAGGAGCACTCGGCATATACTCTGAAAGAGACCTTGACATTCCAATGGACTACTCTCCAAAAGGTTTTGGTGGCACAGGAACAACTATAGTTCTTGCAGAGGATGACTGTATCATAGACAGTTTAATTGTATTAGCTGAGTTTTTCCATCATGAAAGCTGTGGAAAATGTACACCTTGCAGAATTGGAACTTATGAACTTTTAAACATTCTTAAAAAATTTCAACAAGGAACAGCAACAGAAAAAGATTTACAATATCTTGAACACTTAGGAAGAAACATACCGGTTGGCTCTATATGTGGTCTTGGATACTCTGCACCAAACGCATTAATGGATGCTTTAAGAAAATTCAAAGATGAATTTATAGCACACATCAATAAGCAATGCCCAGCAGGTGTATGTTTTTAGATTATTTTTCTGCTTGACAGGTAGAAATTTTTTAGTGTATTTATATTAGCTTTTTAAATTTTACCTGTACCTTGGCAATTGTATATGTTAGCCCGTACAAGCTTATTTTACGTGAAACGTGAGACGCGAGATGCGAGACGTTAGAGATTGGTTTATCAAAAGCATAGTAATTTTTAGTTGGTTGCTTGATAGTTTGGTGAAATGATTTAGCAGTCAGTAAAGCTAAGGTATTGGTAATGTGATTTTATTTTTTGATGTTTGATTTAAGCTTGTTTAGCAATGGTTTGAAAGAGATTTTTTAAATAGTAATTTTAAGTATTTGATAAATTAAACTTTTTGATTTTAAATTTTTTAACTTATAAGTTTTTGAGAATTTATAATTTTTTATTTTATAATTTTTTCAGATCGGAAAGTTAAAGAGTGATATTTTCCGCCCCTTTCTGAGTTTGTGATTCTTGGAAATCGGCTTGTGATAGGAAGTTAAAGGATAAAATATAATAATATATTTTCTGTATATCGAGGTTTGCGGAAAAAAACTTCAACTTGCGGATTTTTTAAAAATTTGGTATAATATTTTACACATTGGCAATTGAATAAGGTTTTCGCGATTTTATTTTTGAGTTAAAATTTAACGGGTTTGTAGCCTACCTATGAGGAATTGAAATTTATCGTAAAATTCAATAAGCAACATTCTACAAGCAGTTTGTAGCCTACCTATGAGGAATTGAAAGTTTTCTGACATGTTTTTCCTCTCCTTTTTTTAAGTGGGTTTGTAGCCTACCTATGAGGAATTGAAAGTAATAACTTCATTTAATAATTCGATTGTTATATTTTGTTTGTAGCCTACCTATGAGGAATTGAAAGTACTTATACGAAATCATTATCCAAGCAAACCCGCAAGTTTGTAGCCTACCTATGAGGAATTGAAAGCCTTTTTTCCTGTCCTATTTGGACAGTGGCAGGCTAGTTTGTAGCCTACCTATGAGGAATTGAAAGCTGATAGTGTTTGTATTACTGATAACTCTTCGGCTGGTTTGTAGCCTACCTATGAGGAATTGAAAGTTTGATATTCATCTAAATTTTCAGGGATATCACTGGGTTTGTAGCCTACCTATGAGGAATTGAAAGGGACGGGAGCGGTAAGATTTTTTAATTTTTTGAAATGTTTGTAGCCTACCTATGAGGAATTGAAAGCCTTATAGAAGGTTGGTAGTCCACTAAAATCTATAGCGTTTGTAGCCTACCTATGAGGAATTGAAAGTCGTTTATGCAGGAAGGAGAAATAACGCATTTTTTCAGTTTGTAGCCTACCTATGAGGAATTGAAACTTTTGTTAATTTCTACAGCTGTTTTAAATTTTCTTGTTTGTAGCCTACCTATGAGGAATTGAAACATTTCATTTTTTATTTCTTGTAATCTATCTACAAGAGTTTGTAGCCTACCTATGAGGAATTGAAACCTGGACGAGGATACGCTAACATAAGTATTAAATATACGTTTGTAGCCTACCTATGAGGAATTGAAACGTCTTATATATGATGTTGACTGGCTCACAACCCTCTTGTTTGTAGCCTACCTATGAGGAATTGAAACCACTCAATCTCTAATATAAATAAGTTCTTATCTCCTTGTTTGTAGCCTACCTATGAGGAATTGAAACACAGCTTATTCAACCTACAGCCCATTAAGAGAACCGAGTTTGTAGCCTACCTATGAGGAATTGAAACATTGGAATTTCTACATAAGCGTTGCCGTCTTCGTCTCGTTTGTAGCCTACCTATGAGGAATTGAAACCGTTTACTTTCAATATAGCTTCTCTTAAAAATATAAGTTTGTAGCCTACCTATGAGGAATTGAAACCTGCCATATCTTGCATCTATTGGAAAACCATATCCTGTTTGTAGCCTACCTATGAGGAATTGAAACCTTTGAATTTGTCTAAAAACACCACAGCCTTAGCCAAGTTTGTAGCCTACCTATTATGAATTAACCCCCATATTTGACGATAACCTAAAATACAAATCAAAAAGCAAAATACACAACCACAAAAAGTCAAATTTTTTATAAAAAACTGTTTACAAAATTAAGAAGATAATTTAAATTTATAAAAAAGGAGGGAAAAATTAAAATGGAGCTAATAATTAGTTTTATCGCATTGATAGTTTTAATTTTAATGATTAGAAAGGTTGGAGTTAGTGAGTCTAATAGAAATGTAGCTTCGCCACCACAAGATATTTCGCAACAATCAACTACGCAAAACATTCCACAGAATACACTACCACAGAATAATTCAAATGTATTAAACGACATAGCAAAAGCTGGATTAATTGGAACTGCGGCAGGCTTGGGAATGGTTGGATCAGGAATGCTTTTTGGTAGAAATTACTATAACTATTACTATAATCGTGAACCTGACACAGCACTTGCAGAACATCTTCATGATTTAATATGGAATGATGACCATAATAAATGTGATAACGATGTAATTTATAATATTTTCTCAAGCTGTGACGATACAGGCTCTGATAACTCAGACTCTTCATGTAGTAGCTCATGGGATGATAACTATGACAATGATAACTATGATGATAGTAGTTATTAATGATAGCTATTGGTAAAAAGTTAAAAGAAGGTAAAGATGGATTTAACACCTTTATTCACTGCAATCGGATTATTCATATTAATTTTAATAGCTTTAATAGTTAAAGGCATCACATCATCTGATATTACTGTATCGCCCGATTCTTTTTCTTACAATGATTCAAGAAGATTTTATCATCTTACCGATTACTCATCAGACTGGTATTCAGACTATAACACAAGTTCTTTAAGTGGTTCATCTTTAATTTCAGACAGTGATTATTATTTAAATTCAAATACTTCAGATTATCTTACAGACCCTGCTTATGCTTGTCTAACTGGGAATATTTACCATGATACAATTTGCGAAAGTTCTTTTTCAAGTTCAAGTTTTGATGACTCTTTTAGCTCATCTTGGAGTTCTTGGGATAGCTTATGGGATAGTTCTTCAAGCTCTTCTTGGGACTCATGGAGTAGCTCAAGCAGTAATGATTGGTAAAGTTATAATTTTTCTACCATCCTTTTTAATCTTTCGTAATCAGCCTTGCTTAATTTTTTATCTTTATACACATAACTTTCAAGCTCTCTTGCAAATGTTAAAAGCTTTTGCTTAAACTCTGTATTCTCTACTCTTGAGATAAACTCTTCCAATCCTTCGTTTTCATTTCTTTCATAGCCATACTTTTTTAATCTTTTGTTTAAAATATTCAGTAATCTTTTTTCATAAGGTTGTTTTAAGTATTTGATAAATAAAAATGTTAAGTACCCTACCAATAGCAAAATTACTGTAAAAATCAGATAATTTTTATTAAATTCAAATTCTATCTTTTTAAAATCTTTAATATCAGAAAAGCTTTTTTTGACTTTGTTAAAAAGTTCAACTTGCTTAGAAAAATCATAATTTACAATAAAGGTTGTATAGTAGTAGTTTATAGTATCAAGCCAAAGTTTTAATTTGTTTAACTTTTTTTCTCTTTCTATGATTGCATTTCTTACTGCCGGAGTAGGGTCAAATCTTATCCAATGTTTGTTTATGTATGCTTCGACCCAAACGTGGGCATCTTTCTGTTTAACTATGTAGTAATTGGCTGTTTGGTTGTAAGTAGCTGTCTTATAACCGCCTACAAGCCTTGCAGGTATGCCGTTTAACCTAAGCAGTATAACCATTGATGTTGCAAAGTACTCACAGTTTCCTTGCTTTTTTACAAACAGAAAGTTATAAATAGGATCTTGGCTAACAGATAGGTTTTGTAATGAGTATGTATAACTTTTTAAAAACTTCTCTATGTTTTTTGCCGTTTCCTCTTCGTTATTTCCATTTAAATCTTTGGCTAATTTGACTATAGATTCATTTAATTTCGGAAGTTGTAAGTATTCATTTTTAGTTTTTAACTCTTCATAGTATCTATCGTTGATAAAAGAAATACCCGAGTATTTAATTTTGTTGAATATAGGTTTATCAACAACATATGTTTTATCAATTTTTGGAGTAATAAAATAACCGCTTATCTGTGATATTGTATACGGATACTCAACAGTAAATAAATAAACATCTGAATGTGGTTCTAAGTAAACTGTGTGTTCATATTTTTTACCAAACAATCTTCTTGCTTTAACTGTTGAAAATAAATCCTCAGACATCCACTGCTTTCCATCAAAGTAATTCCAAGTTAAACCTCTTAAGTAAATTTCTCCGATATTCTCTCCCGAAACTCTCATTATGACAGAATCGTCCTCTTGAATGTTGGAAACATCACCAAGTTTTACATCTTGAGAAAATCCGGTTGTAGCTTTTCCTTGACCTTGTAGAAAGTTTAAAAATGGATAATTGCTTCTTGGTAGTGTAAAAAATAGAAAAATCGTAAAAGGAATAGAAAGAAGTGGAATTATAGCTGTTTTTATCAAAATTCTTTTTATTATGTTTAAATCTACCTCTATCTCTTTATTTTGTTGGTAGTATGTTAAAAGTATTACTGATGCGTTTATAAAAAAGATTAATACTAAAAGATACAGTAAAAATATCATGCTGGTTGATAAAATTGTGTATCCTGCAAAAAGTAGAATAATTAACAAATATATCTGCATGTAATCTCTAAATGTTTTTTCTTCAAGGAGCTTTAAACCAAGCAAAACTAAAAGAGTTTCCACCGAAGGCTGAACGATATTGTCAGGATTTATTCTTAAGACCAACAATATTACAAATAAAATACCGATAATGTTTATAAACGTTCTATTTATGTTTAGAGGCTTTTTAAAATCTTTGTAGGCTGAAAGTGCATACAAAGCTATAAAAATAAAGCTGTATGCTAGACTAACTTCTTTAAAAATTAAAAGAAAAATAAACAAACTTCCTACGTAAGCGTTTATCTTAACTATGTTTTCAACCGATAGCTTCATCTTTCATTCCGTATAATGCAAGCTTTGTAAGAAGTTTATGTCTATCTGATTTATCTTGTAGATTATAGATTGTATTTTCTATTTTTACAAACGTGTTTTCAAACTTTTTGTAATTTACTACTAAGTAGGTAATGCAGGATATTTTTGATTCTAAGTCCATATTTATCTTTTCAAACTCTATTATGGTTGGCGTTGATTGGATGGCTGACAGGACTTTTTCTTTTAGATTTTCTGATTTCGTCGAAGCCTTCCAATCTATGTACTTAACAGGCGTTCCAAAATTGTAATCTCTAAGTCCTAAAAAGTCTCCTTCGTATCCTTGCTTTTCTATAACCTGCCCTTCCGATTTTTGCTTAGCTTTAAATTTATAGTCTGATATTTGAAATAAATTGCATTCTTTTGGCTCCGGAAAAACTACTTTTTTAGCATCTACTTTTACAGTAAAGCACCTTTCAAAAAAGTTAAAAGGAAATACTGAACAGACTTTGGCTTCTTTTATACTAAAAATACCTCTCTTATCAACTAATATTTTTAGCTTTCCTTCTCCCTCTTTTTCTGCATACGGAATTAGTACACTTTTATTGTTTATTGGTACTTTAATCAAAAACATTGACATAAAGGCTTTTTTGTTTATTGCTTTAACGGTTAGATAAAACTCTTTTTTTGCAAAAACTTCTTCTGGAAATTCTATCCATATGTCTATTTTAGATATATTTCTCTTTCCAAAATATCCTGAAATTCCCATAAAGCTCAGTAAGGCTGAAACTATCAAAAATAGTAGGTTGTTTCCTGTGTTTACAGCAGCAATACCAAGAAGTATGGTAATGAGGATATAAAGCCAACCTGCTTTTGTTATCTTTATCATATAGGTGTTGGAATACTTTCAACGATTGTTTTTATAATCTCTTCTTTTTGAGATTCATACTCTGGTTTGAAGATTACTCTGTGTGGAATTACATATTTATAAAGTTTTTTAATATCTTCCGGAATGACAAAATCTCTATCTTCCAAATATGCGTTTGTTTTGGCAGTGTTTATGATTGCAAGGGTTCCCCTTGTTGACAAACCGGACTCAAGATATTTACTCTCCCTGGTAGCCCATACAATATCAAGAATATAATCAGCTATTTTGTCTGACACATAAACGTTTTTGATCTCTTCTTGAATTTTTATAATCTCTTCTTTTGATATGAAAGGTTGTATTTTATAAAGCTCTTCTCTTTTACTTCCACCTTTGATGATTTCTTTTTCTGCCTCTCTTGATGGGTATCCGATGGAGATTTTCATTAAAAATCTGTCTAACTGAGATTCTGGAAGTGGAAATGTTCCATACTGTTCTACCGGGTTTTGTGTTGCTATTACGAAAAATGGCTGTGGTAATTTATAAGTTTTTCCATCTACTGTAACCTGTTTTTCTTCCATTGCCTCAAGAAGTGCTGACTGGGTTTTTGGCGTTGCCCTGTTTATCTCATCAACAAGGATGATGTTATTAAAAATAGGACCGGGTTTGAATTCAAACTCGTTTGTGTTTTTGTTATATATAGAAACTCCGATTATATCAGATGGTAGTAAGTCGGAAGTAGCTTGCACTCTTCCATAATCCAGTCCTAAGGTTTTAGCTATTCCTATGGCAAGGGTTGTTTTGCCAAGCCCAGGCAGGTCTTCTATCAAAAGATGTCCTTTTGAGAATAAACATACTAATGTAAACTCAATGGCTTTTTCTTTCCCATGAAGATAGCTTGATAAAAAGTCTATTATGTTTTTAAACTCAGCTCTCATAAATCACCTTTAAAATTCAATATTATCAATAAGCCTTGTATTTCCTATATATACCGCTACTGCCAACACGTCTGATTTTTTTATTTTATCTACCGGCTTTAATGTATTACTATCAACGATTTCTACATACTGAATTTCTTTTAGATGTTTTGCTTGGGATATTATCTGTCTTACTCCTTCTTTTATAAGATTTGCGTCTGTTATTCCATCTTCAAACATTCTTTTTGCTTCAAACAATGCTTGGCTAATATAAAGCGCCGATTCTCTTTCTTCAGCCGATAGATATTTATTTCGTGAAGACATAGCTAATCCATCCGGTTCTCTTACAATCGGACAGCCAACTACATTGACCGGAAAGTTTAAATCTTTGACCATCCTTTGAATAACTTTAAGTTGCTGAAAATCTTTTTTTCCAAAGTATGCATTGTCTGGACAGACTATGTTAAAAAGCTTTGCTACAACTGTTGCCACACCTTTAAAATGACCCGGTCTAAAATCTCCACACAAACCTTTTGAAAATTCTACAACTTCAACATAAGTTTGAAACCCGTCAGGGTACATTTCTTCGTAGCTTGGATAAAATACATAATCTACATTTTCTTTTTCACAAAGACTTTTATCTCTTTCAAAGTCTCTTGGATATCTTCCAAAATCCTCGTTGGCTCCAAACTGTATTGGATTTACAAATATACTAACGACTGTAATATCGTTTTCTTTTTTGCTACATCTGATTAAAGACAGATGTCCTTCATGAAGATAGCCCATGGTAGGAACAAAACCTATTTTTTTACCTTGCTTTTTTAAAGATAGTATCAAATTTTGTATTTGGCTTGGATTTGTAATTACTTCCATCACATGCTGCCCGATGTTAAGTATTTGATAAACTTTTCATTTTGACTTTTGTTTAGTATAGATTGAATCGCTTTAAATAAATTTATATCTAAAACTGTAAGCTCTGTTTTTAACTTTGCTATTTCAATAACAAGATTTTTTATTTTCTGTGGGTCGTTAGATTTGTAAACTGCATCTGTAAGTTCTGCCTCTTTGTCTTTTAAGATTCTTGCTTTTCCAAGCATTATTGGAAAGTATTTATCATACTCAGCTTTTATAAGTTCAATCTGTTTTGGAGATAGTTCCAAATCCATTTTTTGAAGTAAAGATTGGTCATATGGTGTAAATCTGGCTACAAGAAAGTATTTATCCATCCAAGCATAATCATTTGAAGAGGAGCTGAAAGATGGACTTATCAATGTTAATAAAAATCCAAATCCAAAAATAAATTTTTTCATTGTTTTTACCTCGTATATATCACAATTTTTTTAACCCTTGGATACAGATTACCTATTAGATACCAACCTGCAAGAAATCCACCAATATGGGCATACCAAGCCACACCGCCAAGAGATATTGGAATAAACATAGCTGATAAAACTTGAATAACAAACCAATAGCCTATAAAAAACCAAGCAGGAAGAGCAAAGGCAAGGAATATAAACGGTGGAATAACTGCATAAACTCTTGCAAATGGATAAAGCTTTCCATAAGCTGCTATTATACCGCTAATTGCTCCGGATGCTCCAACCATAGGTATGTTTATGTCTCCTACTAATATAGCAACCGAAGATTGGAGTATTGCAGCAACAAATCCGGATATAAAATATAAAATTAAAAATCTAAACTTTCCAAGTGCATCTTCAACATTATTGCCAAAAATCCATAAAAATAGCATGTTTCCAAAAATATGTGCAATATTTCCATGAATAAACATATGTGTTATAAAATTTAAAAGATTAAAGTGAATAAGATCAAGAGGAAGAAGTCCATAGGTCCTTACAAATATTTCAAGCTCTTCATCGGATAGTCTCATTTCATGCAAAAAAACACCTACATTAACACCTATCAAAAGTAAAGTTATTAATGGAAATGACCTTGTAGGTACATCATCTTTAATTGGTATCATTATTCAAAACCTCTTTTTTCTTAGGCATCTCCATTGTAGAAACCAAGCCAAGCCAAATAAAGGTTAGCATAATTAAAAATATAAAGTTAAAGTTTGCTGATTCATCTAATTTTAATAAATATCCACCAACGCCGCCTCCAACAAAAGCACCAACAAACTGAGCAGTGTTAAACACTCCGGAAGCTGTTCCCTTAACATGTGGTTTTGCATACTTACTCATCAACGATGGCATGATTGGCTCTAACATCATAAATCCAGTAAAGTAAACAACTATCGCTAAAACTGTAAGGTAGAAGTTATTTTTAAACATTAAAAACATTATAAATGAAACTATCAACACTAAAATTCCAAGCATTTTAACTTCTTTTATTTTATTTTTCTTTTCGGCAATTATTGTAGATGGAACCATTATAGTTAATCCTACGAAAAACATAAGTAAGTAAATTTTCCATAAATCTTTTACATCAATCGTATGCTGATGGGCAAAGATAATAGGAACTGCTGTAAATACAGCTGTTAAAGTCATATGCAATACAAACATTCCAAAGTCCATTTTTAGAAGATTTTTATCTTTTAAAACGACACTTAAATATGAAGATGTAAACTCTGCATCATCATGGTGTTTAACTATAGGAGGCTTTTTTATTCCAAAGATTATGTAAGGCAGAGAAATTAGACCAAGTATCCCTGTAAATGTAAATACGCCGGCTAAACCAAAATGGGAAGCAATCAGTGGTCCTAATGCCATGCCAAAAGCAAACGCCATACCAATAGATGCACCGATAGTAGCCATTGCTCTTGTTCTTATCTCTTCTCTTGTCATATCTGCAAGAAGTGCAATAACTACAGAAGAAACAGCACCTATACCTTGCAAAAATCTACCAATAATTAAAAGATGTATATTTTCTATGCTTGCAGCATAGGCTGATAAAAAGCTGCCAAGAATAAATATTATTGTGCTTGTTATTATGATCGGCTTTCTACCAATTTTATCACTCCAAAGCCCGTAAGGTATCTGAAAAATAGCCTGAGTAAGACCATAAGCACCTATTGCAAGACCAGCAAGAAATGCATCTGAACCCGGCATATTCTTAGCATAAATACTTAACACCGGTAAAGCTAAAAATAGTCCGAGCATTCTTAATGCGAAAATAAAAGCTAAACCTAAGGTAGTCTTCTTCTCTTCCGGTAAAAAATCTTTATCTATCAATTGTTTTCCTCCATAAATTCAAATTTGTATCCCCTACTCATAAGCTCTATGGCAGCATCTTTTGGATTTAGATTTTCGTAAAGAACTCTATAAACCTGATAAGATATTGGTAGCTCAATATTGTATTTATTTTTTATATCATAAACCGCTTTCACTGTTGTATAACCTTCTACAACTTGACCTACCTTTTTTAAAGCTTCTTCTACCGAGTAGCCCTGACCAATAAATATTCCAAACGTCCTATTTCTTGATAATTCTCCCGTTGCAGTCAAGACTAAGTCTCCAAGTCCAGATAGTCCGTAAACTGTCTGTGGATTTCCGCCATATATTTTTACTATCTTACTGATTTCATACAAGCCTCTTGTAATTAAACTTGCCCTTGCATTATTCCCAAAACCAAGTCCATCACTAATCCCGGCAGCTATTGCTATCACGTTTTTGATAGCTCCTCCAACTTCTGCACCTACCAAATCATCAGAAAGATACACTCTAAAAGTTTTTGTATTTAAATAACTTAAAAGCTTATTACCTATTTCTATATTTCCGGCTAAGACAACAGCCGTTGGTAGTCCTTTTATTACCTCTTTTGCAAATGATGGACCGGATAAAGCAAATGTATATTTTTTATCAATGCTTAGACTTTCTTCTATGATATCAGACACAAGCTTTAAGTTTTCTATTTCTATTCCTTTTGATGCAGAAATTACCGGCTTATTTTCTATCTTTACTCTTGATAGTGTCTGTCTAATATACTGAGTAGGAATTACTACGATGAGAATATCACTTATGTTTATTAACTCTTGCAAATCATAGATTGGCTTAATGTTTGTATTCAGCTTAATATCCGGATGATATTTTACATTTATGTTTGAATTTTTAACCCTATCTAAAACTTCTTTGTCTATATCCCAGATAAAAACATTTTCAAAATTGACACTAAGAACCTGGGCTAATGCAGTTCCCCAACTGCCAGCACCAATTACTCCTAAGTTCAAATTTTCCTCCGTAAAGTAAGTTATATAGTATTATATCAATATACGTCGGGTGAGAAATTCGGTAAAAGTAGGAGATTCTTCGCTTCGCTCAGAATGACGTATAAGGTTGTCCTTCCTCTAATGCTTATCATTCAACCTTTTGCTGTCATCCTGAGGCTATAAAGAATCTCTCATTTTTAAATTTTATAAAAACCGCTAATTTCTAACCCAAGGTATGATGTAGGTTATAAGTGTTATATCGATTTGATTACTTGAAAATCATGACTAAAATTCAATTTGTGTCTCCCTACATTCCGGGCAATCTTGGAATTTTACCAAGTTTGGAAAGCTTGTAATACATTCCCCAACCTTTTTTCATCCAATGTCCTATGATTGGAAGCGGTATTAGCATAGCTTTTTTATCATCTCTGTATGCAAGACCCCCGCCATTACCCATATCCATAAGACAGAGAATATTAATATGTTCAACGTAAGTTTTAGGATTTCCTTTTTCTAAACCTTCTTTAAAAGCAATATTATAAGCTGTATTTCTTGCCATAACTTCGGCTAAATGTCCTTGTTTTGCTTTCCATTCAGGACCTTCTAAAGCAGCACTATCTCCAATTGCATAAATATTCTCACAATCTTTGACTTGATTAGTGGGCTCTATAATAATAAATCCGGCGTTTGTTTGTGGTAAATTTCCAGCTTTTACAGCAAAATGACCATCGCCGGCAGGTGTAAATAAAGTTAAATCCGATTCAATTTTAGTTTCATCTTCAAGTAAAACGCCATCAGGAGTAAACTCTACTATTTTCTTTCCGGTGATAGATTTGATATTAAGTTTTTTAAACATAGAATCCATCATTTTTAAAGCTGTTTCTCCGAGTCTTTCTCCGGGTTTTGGCATAGGAGCAAAAAATGTAAGTTCAAAGTTATCTCTTATTTTTAACTTTCTTAAATAGTAATCAACGTTAAATAAAACTTCAAATACAGGACCACCTCTTACAGCTTCCTTAGCATTTGGATTGCCACCAAAGCCAAAAGCTAATTTTCCACCCTTTTTCTGATTTATAAGTTCATCAAGTTTTTTTGTGTATTCTAAGGTTTCTTCAGGAGTCGAGCAAATAGAATAAGTATATTCAATACCTTTATGTTTTAGCTTTTGCTGACCAAGGGCAACAACAAGATAATCAAAATCCTTTCTTTCTCCGCCATTTTCAAGAGTAAAACTGTCTTTATTTACTTGTACCACCTTGTCTTTTACAAACTTAAATCCATGAGCGTTTGCTAAATCTTGCATCGGAATAATTACATCTTCAAGTTTTTTCTCTTTCGTTGGAATCCATATGGAAATTGGATAAATGTATAGATAGTCTCTATCTGAAATAAGCTCAACTTCAAAGTTATACTTTCTTAAGAAAATAGCACATTCAACACCAGCAATACCGCCACCAAGAATAACAACTTTTTTCATCATACATCCCCCTTTTTAGTTAGTAATCATTAACCTAAATTATACCAAATTACACAAAATGCAAAATGATTTAATGCATATATAATGATTTATTTCATTGGAGTGAGAAATTAATGATCTTCATAGAATTTAAAAAAGAAGGTCCTTCAAACTTACATTCTCGGATGATGAGGAACTTCCGAATGGTGTCATTCTGAGTAAAGCGAAGAATCTCATATTTTTCTTTTCAAAAAAACATTAAAAAATTAGATCCTTCACTACGTTCAGGATGACAAATGGCAATCCAATGCAATGGTACCATTCTACAGCTGGCGAAAAACCTCATACTTTTATTGAATTTATCATCCATACAAAGACTATCCTAAGTTGATATATAATTATGCTTTGACGAAAAATTTTTAAACCAAATAACGAAATATAAAGGAGAGTAAAATGGCTATTCAAACACCTTACGTAGCTGTAGATGGAATAATTAAAGTTTTTGATGAGAATGAAAATTTTAAGGGAATAGTTTTAATAGAGAGGAAAAATCCACCCCATGGCTTAGCCTTACCAGGTGGTTTCGTTGACATTGGCGAAAGCGTTGAAAATGCTTTAATCAGAGAGATGAAAGAAGAGACAAATCTTGACGTACAAATTGTTAGACTTTTTAATGTTTATTCAGACCCAAAAAGAGACCCAAGATTTCATACTGTATCTGTAGTTTTTGTCTGTAAAGCTTACGGCACTCCTGCAGGTAAAGATGATGCAAAAGAAGCTAAGATTTATAAATTAGAAGAAATACCATTTGATAAATTAGTCTTTGACCATAAAAAGATTTTAAGAGATTTTTTAAATTCGTTGTGATGATTTAAGAGTTAAAAAAGGCCGGGGTGGGAATCGAACCCACGTATAAGGGATTTGCAGTCCCCTGCCTTACCACTTGGCTACCCGGCCATCAATGGTAGGTAAATATTATATCACTATTTCATATTTTTTCAAAAATTCGTTTAGTTCTTCATTCCAGTAAGGTATTTCTGTATTTAAAATTTGTGAGATTTTCCTATTGCTCATAGCTGAAAAATCCGGTCTTTTTGCCGGAAGGTTAAAAACTTCTTTTGAAACTGGCAGAATAAATTTATCTATTTTTTTAATTCTAAAAATTTCTTTTGCCCATTCATATCTTGAAGCATAGCCTGAGTTTGTAAGATGAAACATTCCTTTTAAATCATTATCTAATGCTTTTAGTGTAATATTTACGATAGTTTTTGCAGACGTTGGAACTGAAACTTCATTATAAGCTACTTTCAGGTATTCATTACTTTTTGCCCATGTTAAAAGCTTATAGATAAAGTTTTGCTTTCCTTCTCCATAAACCCAGCTTACTCTAAAAAGCAAATAATTTTCTGTCTCTTCTTTTAGAAAAATTTCACCCATAAGTTTACTTTTCCCATAATCATTTAGAGGATTTGGCACGTCATCTTCTGTATAAAGACCATTCTCTTTTTTCCCCATCAAATACATAATCTGTTGAATAATGAATTAATCTAAATTTGTAAACGTTAGATAAATAAGCTAAATTCTTTACTGAAATACTATTTACTTTTACTGCTTCCCAGTATTGTTTTTCAGCATCATCAACTAAATTATATGCTGCAGAGTTTATTACTACATCTGGTTTATACTGTGATAAAACTTGGTTTAACCTATCAAAATTTGTTATATCACACTCTAATCTTGATAATCCAACAACATCCTTTTTTTGATTCTCTAAAGTCTTTAAAAACTCTTTTCCAAGCTGTCCATTTTTACCTAAGATTAGATATTTCAAAACTTAAGCACCCCTCTTATTTGAGATTTAAAACATACGATTTTATTTTATTATAATTTTCTTTTGATTGGTTTTCTTTATATTCTCTTAAAATATTCATCAATTCTTGATTTCTTTCTTTTCCTCTTGTTATGAATTGCACTAAATTTAAAACATTTTTTGGTTTTAAGCTTTTGGTTGCTCTTTCAAAATCAATCAAATACACTTTTAAATTTTCATCAACTAAAACATTTGAGTATGGTTTATGCATCTCTCCTTTGTCTATTTTTAGCTTATCTAACATATACGCTTGGTCTAAAAGCTGACTTATAAGAATTTTAAAATTTTCTTCATTTAAAACCTTGTTAAGATGTATTCCCTCTATGTACTCATACGCTACAAAATCTTCACCGGTTAAAAAAAGCTTTCCACCTATACCATGCTGATTGACTATTTTTAAAATTTGTCCTTCTTTTTGTATTGGATGCTTATGAATTTCTTGAGATGCAACCTTAAAAGACAGGTTTTTATTTTGATACTTTCCTCTGTAAACTTTAGCCCTCCAACCTTCACCAATAATTTTTAAGTCTTCAATTTTATCTTTTATATTCTCAAACGTTATCATAGTCTTATGATTGAAAAAGTTAGTTTATGATATATTACACTATTGTATGCAACATTGGGAGTTTTGGCAATGAATTTAACAGAGCTTTACAATCTTGTTGAAGAAGACATTGAATTTATAAAAAAGCCACTATTTATTCTTATTGACGAAAGAACTAAAGAATTAAAAGAGAAAGTAGTACCAAAATTAGAAAAAATTGATACTATTGAAAAAAATTGTTGAGAATAGAAAGACTACTTTTAAACCAAGAAAGAGAAAAGCTGATAAGAGAAAGGGATGATAAAACTAAATTAATTTTAGAAAAGCTATCTAAAATAAAAGATAAATTACTTGAAATAGATGGGATAAAAAGTAAAGTTTAAAACTTAGAAAGTGAGTCAAAAATTTTAAAATCCAAGTCTCCATAAGATATATCTTGGGGGTGAAAAAATTAAATAAAAGCAGGAGATTCTTCACACGGCTTTAGAATGACAAATAAGGCAATCTTTAACATGCTTTCGATTTCTCTGTCATCCTAAGGCCATAAGACCGAAGGATCTTGTTTTTAAATTTTATAAAAACCGATAATTTCTCACCCAAGGTATAGCGAAGAATTTCAATAATTCTTTTTGAAATCTGTTATTCCATTTTTCTTTTAGTTTATACATATTTTCAAAACGCTCTTTTAAATACGTTATTCAAAATTTCTTCACAATCTCCAATATAAAAGTCCGTTTTTGGTAGCTTTTTCTTTATCGTATATGCCTTTTATGTCTATAAGTACAGGATTAGAATTCATCAAGCTTTTGTAAAAGCTAAGGTCTTTTTCTTGCATAAAAACATTGTGTCTAACCGCAACGATTACAGCGTCGTAGGGTTTTTGAGAGTTAATGTCTTCAAGTAAATCTATTCCGTACTCATGCTTTACTTCCTCTGGGTAGGCGTATGGGTCATAAACGTAAACGTTGATTCCATAGTCTTTTAGTTCATTGACTACGTCTATAACTTTTGTATTTCTTATGTCAGAGATGTTTTCTTTAAATGTAAGACCAAGAATAAGGACTTTACTTCCTTTTATCTGTTTTCCTGCTTTGATTAGTTTTTTTACTGTGTTTTCTGCTACGTATTTTCCCATGTAGTCATTAATTCTTCTTCCTGCAAGTATAACTTCCGGATGGTAGCCAATTGCTTGTGCTTTGAAGGTTAGATAGTATGGGTCTACTCCAATGCAATGACCACCTACAAGTCCCGGCTCAAATTTTAAAAAGTTCCACTTTGTCCCTGCCGCTTCTAAAACTTCTTTTGTGTCGATCCCCATTTTGTTAAAGATTATAGAAAGCTCGTTCATCAAAGCAATGTTTAAATCTCTTTGAGTGTTTTCTATAACTTTTGCAGCTTCTGCTGTTTTTATATTAGGTGCTCTGTGAATTCCTGCTGTAATGACACTTCCGTAAAGTTGTGCTAAAAATTCGGTAATTTCTGGTGTATCCCCCGCAACTACTTTTATGATTTTATCTATCGTGTGATTTTTATCTCCCGGATTAACCCTTTCTGGCGAGTATCCAACGTTAAAATCCTGTTTCCATTCCAAACCACTTTCCTGCTGTAAAATAGGAACGCATTCTTCTTCTGTTAAGCCTGGATAAACAGTAGATTCATACACTACAATAGAGCCTTTTTTCATATACTTTCCTACTGTTTTAGTTGCTGATATGATTGGTCTTAAATCTGGTATATTGTGCTTGTCAACAGGCGTTGGAACTGTGATGATAATAACTTTTGCTTCTTTTAGCTTTTCAGGATTGTCAGTAAATTCTATCTGACAGTTTAAAAGTTTTTCTTTTTCAACTTCTTTTGTCCTGTCAAAACCTTGTTTTAACTCTTTTATTCTCTCCGGATTGATATCAAAGCCGATAACACTGAATTTTGTATCAAATAAAACAGCCAAAGGAAGTCCTACGTATCCTAATCCAACAATCGCTATTTTTTCTTTACCGTTTTTTAAAAAATCTTCTACTTTCATGATTTAACTCCTTTTATCTTAGCTTTTCCAAGTACTGCTATAAAGCTTGAAATGTCTTTTGGAATGCCAAAACGTGGAATTTTATGTAAATTTGTGTTTGACTTTATCACATCCTTTTCTGTTGTAAATGCAGTTTCAAAAAATAACCCGACTAACTCTACAAGTAAATTATCATAATGTCCAAATGGGTAAGCAAAATGTCTAATTTTTTGATTTATCATGCTTTCAAGTATAGATTTAGACTCTTGTAATTCTTTTATCACTCTTTCTTTTCTCTCTTGCATTGTTTCTTTATCTACAATTTTATCAAAATTTTTTAATAATTCTTTTTTTAATCTAATTTTCCAATCTTTTTGTTTAAAAAAGTTTTCATCTAAACTTTTTACGTAATCTTTTACTTCTTTTTTAATGTAAGACCTTTCAACTGCAAGGTTGTTTTGAGATTTTAGGATAGGAAAGCCGATTTTTGGCTCTTCTCCATAGGCATAGTAAAAACTCCAATGTCCATTTTTACCATCATAAAAATCAATTATCTCTTCATCATAAAAAATCCTTGAATGAAGGTATCCATGACCGCCAATATCAAACACATCTTTCATCTTGTTTAGTTCTGCTACTGTTAAAAAATCCCAATCTTTTGTGTCTTTGACGCCGTGTTTTAAATACTCTAAATTAGCTTGTGCCATCGTTTTTGGCTGGTGTAATTCTTTAAATGACACTTTTCCTTGCCAATAATCAAAAAGGGTTGGTCGTATAAAATCTTTCTGTAGAATTCTTGATGCTATCGGAAATATTGTTGCTTTAAGACCATGTTTTTTTAAGATTGGATAGGCGTATACAAAATTATCTACATAGCCATCATCAAAGGTTATTGCAACGGTGGGTTTGTTTGGTCTTTTATCTTCTTTTATGTATTGCTCAACTTCATCAAGGTTTACAACGTTATAAAAGCTTTTTAAAATTTTCATCTCTAAATCAAAGGTTTTATAGAAAACATCAAATCCAAATCTTGGCAGTGTTTTATGATAATAAATCACAAATACTTCAGCCATTTAGAAGTTCCTTAAAAAGATTTATGTATCCTTTGGCAGTGTTTTGAATAGAATACTGAGATGCTGTTTTGATTGCATTTTCTGAGATGGTTTTATATTCATGCTGTGATAGATTTAATGCTTTTATCATCTTTTCTTTTAAAGTCTCAAAATCTCCAACCGGTGCAGAAAAGCCGTTGTATCCATCTATCAGATACTCTCCAATTCCGCCTGCAAGGGTTGAAATAACAACTTTTCCAACAGCCATAGCTTGAAGTAATGCTCCTGCTATTCCTTCTAAGTATGAAGATAAAACAAAATAATCTGCCATGTTTAAAAGCTCTGGAACATCTTTCCTAAATCCAAGCCCAATAACTTTATCTTCCACTGAAAACCTTTTTGCATACTCCAAAGCGTATTTATCAGTATCAAGCCCAACAAGGATCAACTTTACATCATCTCTTTTTATTTTTGAAAAAGCTTCTATCAGTTTATCTTGTGCTTTTACTTGAACCTGCCAATTTGCAACGTTTATAAAAACTTTGTCATTTTCTGATATATTTAATTCTTTTCTCTTTGATGCTCTTACTTCTGGATTAGGCTTAAATCTTTCAAGGTCTACACCGCTTTTTATCACCACAAGCCTTTCCGGAAAAAAGTTTTTCTCTTTAAGTAAATCTGCTACCTGCTGAGATACTACGACTATTTTATCTGCTTTTGAGTATTTTAGCCATTTTGATAAAAACGACGGAACTCTTCCAGACCTTCTTATCGCAGCGATTTTTGGTTTGTTTTTAAAAAGTAAAGAAGAAATACTTACATAATCCATTGCCTTTGGAGAGTTTGCAACTACTATATCAAATTTGTTTTGATTGACTATCTCTATCAGTCTTTTATAGTTAGACCATCTATAACGTGCATTTGGTTTGTTTTCTTCAAAAAAATGGATTGGAACACTATAAGGTTTTAGTTTTTCAATCATTTCATAATATTCAAAATTTAAAGCAATGTGAACGTTTATTCCTTGCTTTTTAAGCTCTCTGGTTGTTAGATAGACCTGCTCCTTTGTACCGCCCCAACCTGTACCATCAACAACTTGCAAAATTTTCATCAGTAGTTTAAAATATCCTGTCTGTATTTTTCTATTCTTTCTTTTATCTGTATCCAGTTGTCGCTTCCAAACTTTTCAAGAATTTCTCTTGCAAGAACAAAGGCAAGCATGCTTTCTGCCACTACTGCAGCCGCCGGAACAGCTGTAATATCTGACCTTTCTTTTGCTGCATCAAAAGGCTCTTTTGTGATTACATTTACAGATTGTAAAGATTTATGTCTCATCAATGTTGGAATTGGCTTCATTGCAGCCCTTACGATTATCGGTTCTCCGTTAGTCATTCCGCCTTCCAGTCCACCTGCTCTGTTTGTTTTTCTATAAAACCCTCTTTCTTTACTATAAAAAATCTCATCATGAGCCTGTGAACCAGGTAGGTATGCTAAATTAAAACCTTCTCCAATTTCAACGCCTTTTATTGCTTGAATACTCATTATAACCTGTGCTATTTTACCATCAAGTCTTGTATCCCATTGGCTATAACTTCCAAGTCCAACAGGAACGTTTAATGCATAAACTTCAAAAATACCGCCAAGGCTTTCTCCATCCTCTTTTGCTTTATCTATGTATTCTTTAAACTCTTCATCTTTGCCTAAGATTGGAAGTCTAAGCTCAGAATTTTCAGCATTATTAAATCTATCTTCGTAAGATATACTTTCAATTTCAGATTTATCTATCTTTTTCTCCCCGATAGACAAAACATAACTTCCTATTTTTATACCGATATTTTCAAGAAGAATTTTACATAAAGCGCCAACTGCCACTCTTGTTGTTGTCTCCCTTGCCGATGCCCTTTCTAATACATTTCTTAAATCATAAAAACCGTATTTTATGCCACCTGTAAGGTCTGCATGCCCAGGTCTTGGCTCTAATATCTGTTTTTTATTTGTTGAGTCTCCTTCTACTGCCATAATATCAGTCCAATTTTCCCAGTCTTTGTTTCTAACTACCAAAGTTATCGGAGATCCAAGAGTAATACCAAATCTAACACCAGAAATGATTTCAACGGTATCCTTTTCTATCTTCATTCTTCCGCCGCGACCGTATCCTTTCTGCCTTCTTGCAAGCTCTTTATTTATTCTATCTGTTGTGATTTTTACGTTTGATGGATACCCTTCAACAATAGCAGTTAAAGCAGGACCATGAGACTCTCCAGCATTCAAAAATCTGAGCATAAACTATCTCCAAATGTTATTTTTTCAAAAGAATATTATAACTTAAATCACTTTGTGCAACGCGTGATGTATAAAATACTTATTTATCCTTCTTTATTGTATCTTGGATGAGAAATTAGTGATTTTTATAAAATTTAAAAATGAGATTCTTCGCCGGCTGCAAAATGTTTCTGAGCCTATAACTCCATCAGTGTTAGTATTGATAATTTTCTGCAATTCTTTAACTGAATATCCTTTCGAATTTACGTAAAAATCAAAAATTGCAATTGATAACCTTAGGTCAATTTCTGCAATTTTATCTCCTTGTATCGCATCCCAATACATTGACTTATATATTCTTATAGCATCATCCGGAATTAATTCTTTTACACTTTGATAACTCTCAGAAATTAATCCTTTTTTCTTAGCATCTATGAAGGCAGAAGTTGAAATACCATACTGTGTTTTCCCCTCCCCTGTCGTCCTTATCATTAGATTACTTTCCTTCTACACCTCTTACAAATCGATATGCTATATCAAACCATTCACTCATTATTTAGTTTTAAAATGTCATTATTCCTCTATTTCTTTTAAATACAAATATCCTTCTAACACTTTTACTCGTTCAGAAACTAAATGCAATTTTTCACCCATTTCCATTACAGGAAACATTGTTTCTTCTCTTGAATTATAAAAACCCTCTATCCATTTAAACTCGGCATCTCTAAATTTGATCCACTGTAGTTGACTTTGTTTTAAAAGTTCTTTTTCTTCTGGAGAAAGCTCTTTTATCAGCTCTTTATAAACCCTATTCAATTCTTTATCCCACTTATCTAAAGCTTGAGATGAACAATTTAACATTCCTGCTGTAGTGTAATTTTCTTTTTCCATACATTTCTCTAACCACATATCAATTGGATGCTTTTTCTCTTTCTCCTCCCCAAATACTTGAACAGGCAAAACGACCAATACAAAAACCAGCACTACCTAAAATATCTTAAGCCTTCCCATACTTTTCCTCCTTTTCGAAAATTTTAATTAAACTTAAATTAAAAGCAAATATCAGGTCAAGTGTTTTTGACGTTGCACTTAAGCTTAAGAACTCCCCTTCATCTGTCCTTCCATCTACATTCCTGTCCCGCCATAGCTTTAGGTTCTTAAACACATCATCAAAGGCATCAATCCTGCCATCTTATTTGTGTCATAAAGAGAGAGGGCTTTGAAACCTGAATGATAAATAAGGTTATTCTTCCTTTAATGCGTATCATTCAACCTCTAATCGTCAATTTTATAAAAATCTTTTAATTTCTCACCCGAAGCATTAATAACAAAATTACCTTCTAACCTCTTTCTCTACCAAGCTACAAAACTTTTCGTAATCTTCTTTTGTGTCAATGCCGACGGTATCCTTGGAAGCTTTGGCAAGTTTTATTTTATAACCATTGTATAAAAATCTTAGCTGTTCTAACTTTTCTACTTCTTCTATTGGTGCAGGTTTGAGATTGTATGAAAAATCTATCAATACTTTTTTATGATAGCCATAAATACCCAAGTGTTTTTTTGGAGTAAGTATTTTTAACATCTGATTAAAATCTAAATCTCTATAAAATGGAATTGGACTTCTTGAAAAGTAGATGGCAAAATCATCTTTATCAGAAATAACTTTAACTATGTTTGGATTTAAATAATCATCTTCTTTTTCTATCGGATAATACAAGGTTGCAACAGGAGAATCTTTTAACAGGTCAAACAGTTTGACAATATCTCTTGGCTCAATTAATGGCTCGTCTCCTTGAACGTTGACGATATAATCTAAATCTTTATCTTTTACTGCGTAAGCTATCCTGTCTGATCCACTTTTTAAATCTGGCGGTGTAAGAATAATTTCAATTGGATAATCTTTTAAAATTTCTACAAATTCTTGGCTATCACAGGCAACTATTACAGGAATGCCCGTTTTAAGACAGTTTTCAACAGTCCAAGCAATTACAGGCTTTCCATTTACTGGCAAAAGTAGCTTATCTTTTAATCTTGTAGAACCTTTCCTTGCCGGTATAACGATGGCTTTTCTCATTTTACAATACAGATAATTTAAACTTTATGTAAAGCTCTTTTTGAAAATCTGTTAAAAATCCAATGGTTAAACCTTGATTTGTAATATCAACACCTTTTTCCGATTGGCTGATTGTGTTGATTGGATAGCTAAATATATCGCAATATTTTACAGATTCTATGATGATGGTTTTATTCGTAAACTTATCAAATATAGAAAATTCATTGTTTTTTCCATGATAAATTGGCTGTCTAAATCTATCTTCTAAATTGGCAAAATGGAAGTTAAATTCTAATAGGTATTTTAAAGGATTTTCGTATTTTGTTGTAAGGTTTACAATGTACTCTATTGTACTGCCTTTAATAAAGTATTTTTTAATAAGAGTTGAGTCATACTTTTTATCTAAGTAAACACCACCTTCTCGTTTAAAAATGATTTCTTCATTTATATATTCAATATTAAATGGCTGGTTTGCAAAGTCTGAAAACTCTCTAAAACTACATCTATAAAAACTGTCCAAATTAAAGCTCTCATCTGTGATATGGTCTATAAATGAGTTTTTGTTGTACCAATCGTAAATAAGTAAATCTTTTGCTTTTTCTGGACCTATCGTTATTTGCATCTCATGAATTGTTAAGATTCCCTCATCGTCATGATTGCTTAATTGATTTGTTTGAAGTAGCTTATAGTGATATCCTTCTTTTCTTCTTGTTAAAGTGTTTTGAAAGTTAAACTCTTTATCTTTAATTGAAAGCTCTATTAGCTGACCTGCTTCTTTGCCATCAAAAACTAATATTAAATTGTCTGTATGAACTTTTACCTCTTCGTATCCATCGTAATTTATATCTTTAATCTCAACTTTTTTATGTTTTTTTGTTATTTTTTCAATCTCTTTTTCTGCTTTTATGATAAATCTGTAAGCGTTATTTCTTAAGTTTGGAAGATAAAGACCGCCAAAAATTCCATGCCATAAAACATCATTACATTGGGACTTTAAAAGATTGTCTAAAAAAGCTTGATTTTTCTTATAATCTCTGTAAGAGATCGACAAGTTTAAAAATCTTTTATGTATCCTGTTTGATTCTGGATACTTTACTAAAAAGTTGTGCCATATGTTGCCTTTTACAAATTTTTCAAACTCTTGGCTCATGTTGTTTTTTTCTAAAAATTCTTTTAATTTTTCAAACTTTTCAAAATCTTCTGCAAATAAGCTCCATTCTCCCATTTCATGGTATGAAGTGATAGGAAGGTAAGCTATTCCAAGTGGTTTTTGATTTTCTGAATATTCTTGATAGTGGGTAAATTCTACGTTCTTTGAGTTTGAAATTTCACTTAAAAAGTTTTCTAACCAACCTTGCTGATAAACCCACTGGTAAGTTTTTGGCCAAATTCCAAACTTTTCTCCATCGTCAAAAATTATTCCTGCTGGATTTTCAATATTTGGCAAAGTATACAGATATTCTTTTATTTTATCAACTGTTTTAAACGGAATTAAATATCTAAGATTTTTATCTATTGGAAAAAGCTTTACTTTGTATCCGTTTGACTCTGTAATGTAATATCCATAAAGATTTTCTTTTTTAAATCCTGCTGATAAGAAATGATAATCATCTACAATCACATACTCAATTCCGAGATTTGTAATATCTGGTATGATGCTACTGTCCCAAACCCTTTCTGTAAGCCATAATCCTTTTGGTGTCTGGTCAAAGTTTTCTTTGATAAATTTATTTAACTTCTCAATTTGATATTTTCTATCATCTGATGGGATGGCTGCAAGGATTGGCTCGTAGTATCCACCGCTGAAAAATTCTATCTGACCGTTAAATGCTAAATCTTGAAGAAGTTTGAACGTTTCTTTACTGTAATTTTTTATATACTCTAAAAGCCATCCTGAGTAGTGAACTGCAAACTTAAATTTTGGATATTTTTTAGCTGTTTTTAAAAAAGGTTTGTAAGCCTTTTCTATAGCTTCATCAACTACTTCATAAAAGTTTTCAACCGGTTGATGACAGTGTACTCCAAATAGTAATTTAACCATCCTTACACCATCCAATCATAATCAAAATTTTCTGATATATCTAACATAATTATACTGTAAACAGGTAGCTTTTGTAAAAGCTGGGAATCTTTTAAGATTTCTATATAAAACTCAAACCTTTTCTCGTTTAGAAGGTTTAAAGGTATTTTAATTTCAATTATTTTTTCACCTACAGCTTCAACGCCGTTTTCATCTGTATACTTTTCATTTGAAACTGGAACGGAAAATGAGATCTCTTTATCTGTGATGAAATTTATTCTTAATATATCATTTTTTATCTGATTAACGCTGCCATCAAATCTAAGATAAAAGTTTTCTTTATCATAGCCATAGTAAAGTTTATTTAATAAAATCTCTGTGTTCATAGATGATAAATCAAAAGTTAGGTCTATCTCTCCTGAAAATAGCCATTCAAAATAGTTTGTAATCTTTCCGTCAATTGTCGGTGTGATGTAGTTTTTTGGCTTTTTTATAACAGGTTGTTTAAATGTTTGTTTTATCGGTTTACTTAGCTTAGCCGGTGGCTTTTTACCAAGAACATCATAAACTTTCATCAGATTGGACCTAAATAGAAGGTCAAATTTATCTGCGTAGATGGTAAAATGGTCATCTCCATACCACCAAAACCAATCACTTCCTTCTGCTATGTAGATATATTCTATAGCCTTTTTATACAGATCATTTTCTTTTTCTGATTCTAAAAAGCTTCTTGTTTCTGATAGGTACTCCCATGCTGTGTTTTTCTCCGGATGCCCTATCCATGTTGTAAAATTTCCGTATATCCAACTACCGGCTTTTATTGATTCTAAATTTTCAATCTCTACATTTTTCTCTAAGACTTCTGAAAATGTAATACATTCTATCCATCTTTGGTGGGAGATTTCAAAGTACAATCTACTAAAAAAATCTTTACCATTGTTTTTGTAAAATTCCCAAGCATTCTCTCCATCAAGGATCACACTTACAACTTGACAGTGCTGAGAAGAATTATAGATTGATTTTAAATGGGATATAAAATCATCTACCGCATCTTTTTCATCCATATTCTGATATCTAAATCCTATGCTATCGCTTAAATATCTATCTCTAAAAAACAGGTAAATATCTTTATATTTGTAAATTTTATACTTATCTCTTTTCCCTGTTGAGTTGTAAAGTACGTCTTCATCTGTTGCTGTCCATTTTATTTTGTGCTCTATAAATAAATCTAATGTTTGATTTGATAAAGAACCTTCAGCCGGCCAAAGTCCATTTGGGTTTTTATCAAAAATACTTTTATACTCATCTAAAGCTGATTTAAGATGATACACTGCATCTTCTTTAAAGTTTGCTGTAATCTTAGGTAGACATATGTCAGGTTTAGATTCTTTGGCTGATTCTGTGTTTAGAAGTAAAGGCAAGATTGGATGGTAATACGGCGTTGTGGTAATCTCAATCCTTCCTTCGTTTTCAAGTTTTTTATAATATGGAATGATTTCTTTTAAAAAGTCTAATAAAACATTTATGAGCTTTTCTTTTTCTGCTTGAGTAAAATTTTTTCCTTTTTCTAAAAGGGCTTTTATATATTGATTATTTTCTCTAAGATAATTACCCGTCCAGGATAGTAAAAAAAGAACTTGTAAGTCTAAAAAGTCTTGATTGGACAAGTTTTTAGTAGTCATATACTTTTGATAAATCTGAAAGTATCTTGGAATTGGCTTTATCATAGTGGCAAGATTTGCACTAAAAAGTATTTTTAGAAGATAGTCTTTTTCAGTATTAGAAATTTTATCTACGTCTTTCTTCGATAAGTTTAAGAATTTACAACTTGAAGGATTTTCTGAATATATTTGAAGTTGTTTTATTAAAGAAGGAACTAAGTTAAACGTTGCTTTTATTTTTTTGTATCTTGAAACAAGCCATGGCATTTCGTAGTAATCTTTTATCGCATGTAAAAACACCCATGGCATTTCAAATTCTTGGGTAAATGAGTCTATATACCAAGGTTGGTGCATATGCCATAAAAAACAGAGGTATAGTTTTTTCATTTAATATTTTCTAACTCCTTAATACTTTTAGCTAAAGCTACTTTTGTGAAAATTTTGTCTAACTCTTCTATCTCTTTACACTGTCTTATAATCTTTTCTAAGCTCTCTGGAATAACTCCAAATTTTAGTTGAGTTAATTTTATTAAATCTTCCATTTTAGCTTCCAACTTTCCTTCCATCTTTCCTTCTATTTTCCATTTTTCTGTTAAAGTTATCATTTTTTCATCACCTCCGACTACTTCTTCAGCTAAATCTGGAGCAAATATATCTAAAACAGTTTTCACGCTTTTTGGGTTGGAAAATATTTGCTTAAAAAACCAATCGTGCGGCTGGATATTTTCCATTTTCTATTCCATCCATTTGTTTATCTTGTCGATATACTCATCTAAAACAGCTTTTGCTTTTTCTTCTTTGTCAGAGTTGACATACAGATGTAAACTATCTGCGTACTGGTCTGGAAGCATTAATATCCAAGTTTTCTTATCTATAAAGATTTTTACACCATCAACAAAAGATGCATCTTTTCCTATTGCTTCTTCTGTAAATTTTCTCATCATCTTTCCTTTTAGATTAATAGGACAAGATACAACTTTATGTTCAAAATAATGGTCTGGAATAATTTTTTGTATATCTGATATTCTTTGTTTTGTTTTACTTAACATCTCAAGAATTTTAATAGATGCAAACATGCCATCAAAGCTGTAAGACATCTCTGTAAATGTATAATTTCCTTCAAGATTTCCAAAGAAGTAATAATCTTTTAAAAAGTTAGATTTTAGACCGATAGTTTTACCCCTTTCTACGATTATATTTTCAAACATCTCATCCATAACCTCTGGTACATAGACAGGTAAGTAAACTTTAACTTGTCTGTTGACTATTTTATCTATCAAATAAAGTATTATCAAAATAGCTGTTTCATTGTCTAAAATTTCTCCGTTATCTGATATGATTACTACTCTTTGACCGTTTGGATACATTACAAATCCTATATCAGCAGATAATACATTGACCATTTTTGAGATTTCTTCTGCGGATTTTTTATGAAGATTTGAGATTTGAGACAATTTTTTCTCATTAAAATAAGCATTTAGAATAATGTTTTCTATTCCGATTGTATTTACTATATCCGGATATATGATGGAAGTAGAACCATTTAGTAGGTCTGCGATGATTTTAAATTTATGACTTTTAATGCTCTCTTGGTCTATCAATGATAAAAATTTTTCTTTGTAGGATTTTAATGGCAGTGGTTCATCTTTGATTTCCCCTATTTCATTGTAATTTACTCTCCTAAAACTTTCTCTAAAAAATATTCTTTCTATGGATTTTTCTGTGTTTGTGTCTATCAAAAGTCCGTCGTTGTCGTAGAATAAAATCTCTGTGATTGTTGGATTTTCCGGAGATTGTCTGAAATGTACTCCACCGATCGCATTGGTATTTGATAGTAAAAATCTCATAACCGGAAGTGGCATAAGTTTTAAATCTATAACGTTCAATCCTGAACCAAGTAGTCCACCGAGGAAAGACCTTTTCAACATTCTTGAAGCCCTATTATAATCCCTTGACATTAAAATTGTCTTTCCAAGCGGTAAAATAGATCCAAAACTTGCAGCAAGTTTGGCTGCCATTTCATTGGAAAGTTCAATATTGGTTCTTCCGGAGACTTTACCACCTTCAAACAATGAAGATTTCCATTTATCACCCCAAATAAGATTGCTGCTAATAATAGATCCTTCTTCAATGAGTTTGTTTGGCCAAATGATAACATCTTTCTCAAATGCTACGTTATCTTTTATCTCACAACCTTCTGCTATAATGACTCCATACTCGGCTTTTACATTGTTTTCTATGATGTTATTATTACAGATAACAGAGTTTAAAGATCTGCAGTTACTGCCAATTTTAACATCCCACCATAAAACACTGTCTTTAATGTATGTATTTTTTTCTATATGACAGTTTTTACCAATGACTACGTTTTCAAGTATGATATTCTCTTCTAATTTTACATTTTCATCTAATACAACTTTACCAACGATTTCTAAACTTGCCGGCAAATCTTTTGTTTTTGTATATAAAACACCGGATGGATAAACGAGTTTTTCACCTTCAAAATCTATCTTTACTTTTTCTTTTAAAATATCTTTATTTACTTCTCTATAACTCTCCGGATTTCCAACATCTCTCCAATAGCCTTTCGCATTATATCCGTAAAGCGTGATTCCTTCTTTCATAAGCTTAGGGAATAGGTCTTTACTAAAATCAAACGGAATATTATCCGGAATATAACCTAATATTTCTGGTTCAATTACATAAATTCCTGTGTTTATCGTGTCACTAAAAACTTCTCCCCATCCTGGCTTTTCTAAAAATCTAAGAATTTTTCCATCTTTATCTGTAATTACTACTCCAAATTGTAGCGGGTCCTCAACAGATGTTAAGGTGATTGTTAATTTAGAGTTAACAGCATCATGAAATCCGATTATTTCTTTAAAATCAAAACCTGTAACTAAATCCCCGCTTACTACAATAAACTTTTCATCAAGATACTTTTGAGCTTTTTTAACAGCTCCAGCTGTTCCATAATCATCATCTGGTAGTACATAGTTTATTTTAATTCCTAAATCAGAGCCATCTTTAAAGTAATTTTGTATAATTTCTGGCTTAAAGTATAACAAGACAACAATTTCAGTGATGCCAACAGATTTAAGTTTTTTGATAATGTGTTCCATCATTGGTTTGTTAAGGATTGGAAGCATTGGTTTTGGAATGCTGTTTGTTAATGGTTGTATTCTTGTACCAAATCCACCTGCCATAACTACCGCTTTCATATTCTCTCCCCCTGTCTCAAAAAGGTTAAATAATTATAGCATTATTCAGGTATGTTAAAATAGTACTTGAAGCAAAACTTTCGCTGAGAAATTGGGAATTTAAAATTTAGATAATGAGATCCTTCGGACTTACGTTCTCAGGATGACAGTAAAAGCTTGAATGATAAACATTAAAGGAAGGATAACCTTAGATGGCATTCTGCAGCCGGCGAAAAATCTTATATTTTTATTGAATTTTTCAATCTCCGATGTATATAGTGGATTTTAAATATAAAAAAATATAAGGAGTTTTGAATGAACAAGGCAATAAAAAATCTTAAAAACTATCCTATGGAAGAATTAAATAAAATTAAAGCATCTTTGAAAGAAAGAGGAATAAAGATTTATGATTTTGGAACAGGCGACCCAAAAGAACCAACGCCAGAAATAATAAGAAATGCAATTAAAAATGCAATTCCAAAAGTTAGCCAGTATCCATCAGTTGCCGGAAGAAAAGAATTAAGGGATACGATTTCAAAATGGTTTGAAAACAGATTTTCTGTAAAACTTAATCCAGATACACAAATAATACCATCGGCAGGCTCCAAGGAAGCAATTTTTCATTTTCCGTTAGTTTTTATAGACCCGGAAGAAAATAAAAAAAGAGTTATCTTTGGAACGCCAGCATATCCAGTATACGAAAGAGGAACGTTGTACGCAGGAGGAATTCCAACGCCTATAAAACTAAAAGAAGAAGACGGCTTTTTGCTCAGACTTGATAAAATTGATAAAGAAATACTAAAAGAGACAAAGATTGTATGGATAAACTATCCACACAACCCAACCGGAGCAGTAGCACCTGCAAGCTATTTTGAAGAAACTATAAAAATCTGTCAAGAATACAATATTATTTTATGTTCTGATGAATGTTATACAGAAATATATTTTGAAGAAAAGCCACATTCAGCTTTACAGTTTGGCATGGATAATGTTGTAGTTTTCCATTCCTTATCAAAAAGAAGCGGTATGACTGGTTATAGATCTGGCTTTGTTGCCGGAGATGAAAAGGTTATAAGCTTTTATAAAAAAGAAAGGGCAAATTTTGGCGTTGCAAGTCCGGATTTCATTCAAATGGCAGCCAAAACAGCATGGGAAGACGAAAGCCATGTAATTGAAAGAAACAAAATTTTTAAAGAGAAGAGAGATTTATTTTTAGAATTTTTAGATAAAAAAGGTTTTGAATATCTGTATCCAAAAGCAACTTTTTATATTTGGATTAAAGCACCAAATGGAATATCTTCAAAAGATTATGCAAAAATTTTGTTAGAAAATGGTATTATAGTTTCTATCGGAGAAAATTTCTGTAGTAGTACAGAGATAAACGAAGGAGCCTGTGAAAGTCAATATTTTAGAATAGCATTAGTTCCAACCATTGAAGAATGTAAAGAAGCATTAAAAGTTTGGGAAAGGATTTAAATTGCAATGTTTATATATTTTGAGTATCTTGGTATTTCTTTAAAAAGAAATAAAGATTAATTATGAAAGAGATAAAGTGGAATAAAAATATATATAGAATGTATTGATAAACATCGTGAAAGCTTATCAGAATAAATCCAAGGTAATATAAAACCAAATTTACAATTACTAAAGCTTTAAATCTTTCCAAAGTTATGTTTGATGTAAAGATAACTAAGTTAAATATCAAAGGAATGATAGCTAAAATATAGAAGGGTAAGTATTGGTAAGCATCTAAAAATTTACTGCCAAAAAGCATAAGAAAAATAGATTTTCCTAAAATTAAAGTTCCAACAAAAGCTATCAGATTTATAACTAAGAATAACCCAAGTGAATAAAGTAGATACTTCCTATAATTAGCTTTGTCTTCTGTCAGCTTAACAAAGATTACTGAAAATAAAGTCATACAAAACCAGATTAAAGCTTTTCCAAGTATAGATGCAGATGCATATAAGCCGGCAGTTGTCGGGTCAAAAACTCTTTTGATAAAAAGGTCATCCGCATAAACAAATAGCCCAACCGGAACGGACAAGATAGATGTTTTAAGAATATCTTTTATTGGAATTTTTTTTATCTTTCCAAGCAAATTTTTATTGATAAACAACACGATTATTAGCACTAACAATTCAGCAATCAATGAAGAACCAACAACACCATAAATATTTAATCCTATTTCTATTAAAAAAATAGCTATTATTAAACGAAATGTCAATTCAAATGAATTTAAAAATGAATATTCTTTAAATTTTTCTTGAGCTTGTAAAAAGCCCTTTTCTACACTCAAAAGAAAAACAACCAACCAAACCAACCCAACTATTATGATTGCAAACTCGTGAGTTATTTTAAAAAAAGCTTGTACAAATGGTAGAAATATTGTTAATCCAATGAAGAATATTAGCCCTGTTAAGCCGGCTGTAATTCTGATAAATCTTAAAATCTCATACTTTTGTTCTTTGTTTTCTAAAACTGCTTTTATGGTTAAAGTTGGATAGATATTAGCTAAAAAGCTGACGGTAAGCATGAGGGAGTATAAAACCATAAACTCGCCATAAAGCTCTGGACCAAGCTTTCTGCTTACAACAAAATGGAATATGTATCCAAGAATGTTTACGTAGAAAAACATCAAAGATAAATAGCTAAAATGTTTAAGCATGACTGTTCAAAACTTTAAGTAAATAGTCTTCAAACTCAGAGGCTATTTTGTCCCATGTAAACTTTTTAGCATACTCTATACCTTTTTTCCCCATTTTTAAAATTAAATCTTCATTATTCCAAAGATAGTTTATCTTTTCTTTAAAGTCTTCTATGTCTTCATTTTTAAAGCTTATTCCAAATCCATTTTCTACAACATATCTAAGCCCTGGAATATCTGAGACTATCACAGGCTTTCCCATTGATGCAGATTCTAATGCAACGATTCCTTGCCCTTCAAACCGAGAAGGCATTATTAAAAATTTGGCATTTTTTATTAAATCTAACTTTGTTTTTTCATCTGCATAGCCAATATATTTATAGTTAGATTTTAAATTTTTCAATTTATCTTCATCTTTTCCTTTTCCTGCAATTACTACAGGATATTTAATGTCTGTATTGATTAGCAAGTCTAAACCCTTATTAAAAAAGTCTATTCTTCCAACGTATAAAACATATTGACCTATTTTTAATTCTTCCTCAATAAAATCTACTCCATTTGAGATAAACTTTCCTTTGATTCTAAACTTTTCATTCAAGCTTTCCGACACAGTAATTGTATTTTTGAACTTGTGTGGATATTCCTTTTCTAAAAGAAAAAATGGAACGCCTAATATATGGTATTTTTTCAAAATATAAGATCCTAAAAAAACTTGAAGCTGTAAAATTACAGGTTTTTTATCTTGTAGTTTGTAAGCAAATATAGGATTCCATGGAGCAAAATCTTCAATTATGACATCGTAATCTTTAAAATTTTCTCTCAAAAATTTGTAGGCTTTAAAAGCATACGAGAATGTGCTTAAAATATAGTTTTTATCATTACCCATAAATCTATACTCAAAGTTTTCATTGACTCTATAATCTTCTGCTTTTGGAAAATTGCCACTGATAACCGTTATTTTATGTCCTTTTTCAGAAAGTCTTTTATATATTTCATAAACCCTAACTGCTCCGCCACCACCTACCCATGGATTTTTTATATGGTCGTAGATAAAATGAATAATTTTCATGGTTTTTTAGCAATTAGATAAACTACCCTTCCTAAAATTTCATAAGGAATAAAAGAAAAATTACTTGGAGTTAGTAAATTAAGAATGGGAAAAATTGGCAATAAAGGCAAATATTCCCACCATCTAATAATTCCAACTTTATAAACCTCAAATCCACTCGTTTCTGCTAAAGTAGATAAACTTTTTTTGG
>GG748572.1_pt8:0-77500 | contig 88141 bp, 85 predicted proteins | sample 429578 | NCBI scaffold set GG748486.1
GACTCATATTGCATAAAACTAATTGTGTTCTTAAATCATCTGAATTAACTGACAATGCACCTAATCCCCAAGGAGACAACATCATGATCTCATTTTGTAAAAATTGAATGGTTGAATTTAGAAAAAGACCTAAATTTTCTTTACATTTTTTAAAGTTAGGTTTTAAAATAATTTTGTAAAATTTCTGACCATATACTTTGTCATAGTTTATAAGTGTTAAAAATCTACTTCCTATCATTCGAGGGAATAACAGATCAGCCAATTTCATTGAATTTCCTTTATCCTTTACACCATATTTTTTTACACCTGGTGCGTTTTTATATAACTTTATTATTTCAGCATCTTCCATACTTTCAATAAAATCAACCTTAGGAAAATTTTCTCCGACGTTAAACCCATGAATATATCCCTCTATTATCGCAATATTCCCAAGCTTTACAAACTTATCTTTTCCTTTTCCCAAAATCATAAAGAAAATCTCAGGTGCTCTAAGATATTTTCCGCCCCATTTATTGCCAATATAGGGATAATTCCACAAGCGATTTTCGTTGATTCGATCATCTTCGGTTTCGATGCCTTCGAGCCAAAGTTCTTTTCTGGTTTTGGGTATTAGGCGAAAAGTATCGTTGATGTTTTTTTCATTCGTGTAGCGAATTTGACTTAATATTTCTGGTTTGATGATTTCTCCAAAGGCCTTTTTAAATACAACAAATTTGATTTCATCATCCCAAGAAATCGTTTGTGGTTTTTCGATAAAGACAATTACCGTGTTGATATCTGCTTCGAAGCTTCGTTCTGCAAGGTTGTCTACAATCATCAAAGGCTTTTGATATCGCAATAAAAATTCTTGTAGTTCAGCGCCAAACCCAACATCTAACCAAGAATTAGAGCTTATATAGCAAAGAACCCCAGGAGTTTTTAAGAGAGATAGACCTTTATAATAAAAATAGATGTATAAATCACTTGCTCTTTTATAACTTATAGCCTTTTTCATAGAAATAAACATAAAGGTCTGCCGTTGATGTAAAAACTTCGTAGTTTTGTTTTTGTAAAATTGGCTTAATTGGTTTTATCTTTTCCTGTCTTACATACGGCGGATTACCTATCAAAATATCAAAACCATCAACTACTCCAAACATCCACTCTGGGTCAAACCAATCAGCAGATGCATTTTGGTCAAAAATATCAAAATTAGCTATCTTCTCAGCTACTTTATCATTCCAACCATCGCCAATCAAAGCATTCTTTAACTTCTCTCTTAACTCTCTATCCCTATCCTGTAATTGAATCTTTTCAATTCTTGATTTAATTCTAAAATACCTATGTCTTAAATGCTTTAACTCTTGCTCTAATCTTTCAATCTCCTGACTTCTTAAAGATTTTTGAATAGGTTTTTCTAATCCAATCAAAGCATTTGCAGAGATAAATTTAGTTTCAAGATTAGGCAATGTTAAAATTCCAAAGTTTGGCTTGCTTCTATCTACTTTCTGGTCTAATATCAAAGATATGAAAAATCTTAGCTTGCTAATCTGTATAGCTATAGGCTGTATATCTACTCCATATATACAGTTTTCTATCAAATAAAGCTTTCTTGCATAGTCTGGATAGTTTATACTTTCGTCAAAATGTTCTTTTACTTCGTTTAACAACTCTTTTAAAGTGTTTTCATCTTTTGCTATTTCTAATGCTTCTTTACTTTCTTTGTTAATTCTATCTTCCTGTATCTTATACCAAACTTTATTAGACGGGTCAAGCTTTTGAAGTAAAAACACAAGCTTATGAAGAATTCCCATCGGAAAAGCGCCTGAGCCACAAGCAGGGTCTATTATCTTTATCTGGTCTATTGCTTCAATTAGTTTTTTTCTTAAATCATCTGAAATTTTTGGTTCTTCATCAGAATAAGAGAATAGGTCATCAAGAATATTTTCTGCTTCTGGCGCTTTTGTTTTTAGATATTCTCTTAAGCTTTCTTCTACCATATAATCTACTATCTCTCTTGGTGTGTAGTAGCTGCCTGTTGCCTTTCTTGCAGTGGTATTAGTTTCTGGATTGTAGCTTGCAAGGAGATTTTCAAACACTTTTCCAAGCAGTTCAGGGTCAAGGGCTATTTCTTGGTCTATCGGCGTTGCTTCGTCTGTTGTAAAGTTGTAGCTATTTAAGATATTAATCAGTCCTTCAACCTCTGCGTTTTTGCTTAAACCGTACTTGGATAAATCAACTGTTTTCTCTCTACTGTTAAAAAATAACTCATCACTGATTTTAGCCTGCTTCTTTTCATTTCTTGAAAATCCATCTATATAAACTTTATCTTTATCTAAACAATCAAAAAGTCCACCGTTTATAAATGGAATGTCTTCAAACAGTTTTAAAACTTCTTCTTTACTTATCAAAAACTTATCTTCATATCTGTATAAACTTTTTACTCCAAAGTCTTTTTTGTTAGCCGGAAAGCCTTTATCCTCAGCCCAGCCTCTATCTTTTATGGGTCTATTTAATGTTGCAAAAAATAGATTCTGCAAAATTGCATTGTAATAGTTATTACCATTGCCAAAGTCTTTGATTATCTTTTTTAATTCTTCTTTGTTAAATAAATTGCTTGGCACTAAGTCTTTTTCTTTTAAAAACCATATAAAAATTAATCTTGTTAAAAGTCTGATTAAGCCTTGAGCATTTCTGATTTCTCTGTCTTTTTCCGGGTCATCAGAGTATTTGTAATCATCGGGAAATTTAACTTTATCGAGTGCATAGTAATACCAATTTTGAAGGTCGTTGTAAAAATCTCTTGTGATAGGTTGGGTGCTAAAAGCTTGCTTTATAGAGTCTAAATCTGTAAAATCACATTTTTCAAGCTGGTTTATAAACGTTTTGTTTGATAAATTTGGGCTTACGTAGAAGGTAAATCTTTTGTAGTGGCTATATTTTGCCTTTGTGCCATGGGTAGTTTTAAACACAAAAGAAAGTCTAAAATTTTTGTTATCATCATAAAACACAAACAGTCCATAAAATTTTTGATTTTTTTCTAAAAGTTTTTTAGCGATGTTAAACTGCTTTTTCTTGCTTGTTCTTTCTGTAAGGTTTTCAATCTTAATGGCAAAAACTACTAAATTTGCCTCTTGCTTTAATCTGATGTACCCAATTTCTTTTATGTCTGATATGTTATATTTTTCTTCAATGTCTTGAATGTAATAAGCTGGCTCTGTATAAACAGTAAATCCTTTATCTAATAAATAGCTTTCTAAATTTTTAATTGAAAAATCTTTTGCAAGGGTTGAAAGTTTATCCATAGGCTGACTTCCTCATTTTTTTTGATGTTTAGTATATTGTAGCATTTAAGTGAGAAAATGGGTGAGTAGAAAGATATTAAAAGAGGAGATCCTTCACTTCGCTGCTGGATGACAGTTTCATACTTCGTCATTATGAGCGTCAGTGAAGAATCTCAGCTTTTATCTTTTACTTCTCATCTCTCACATCTCGCTTATAAACTCTTGATTTTCTACTGCTATAATAACTTCTTGGTTTTCTAAATCCAACAACTTTAACTGACTTTCTACTCTTTCTATAAAATCTTCTCCAATCTCTTTTTTAATCTCTTCTAACTCTTTTTTTACTTTTTCTATGTTATCCAAATACTTTTCAATCTTAACTACTCTTTGCAAGATATACTCTGAAAGGCTTGAATACTCCTCAATATCTTTAATTAAAGCTAAAACAAAAGACCTTAGCTCTCCAATGTCTTTATTTTTTAAATCGTTTAATAGATTAAAAGCTTTTTCTTCTGTGGCTCCTGGTTTAGGTTTTCTTTTTATGTATGCTTTTTTATCAAAAACTATTTTGTAATTACTCCAAAAATCCTTTGATACTTTCAATCTTTCTGTCTCAACAGTAGCTTTTATCTTCTCATAAACTTCTTCAAAGCTTGCTGTTTTTGGTTGTCTTTCTGCATAATCTTTATAACCTACAAATAAGTCTTTGCCTTTTCTTATAAAGACCATTAGCTCGTTTTTATCAGACTGCTTAGCGGTTTTTACTCTTTGAGGTATATTTTGTATTTCTTTTATAACCTCTGGATAGCTTTCTTCTATTTGTCTAAGCTCATCTCTAACTTTTGTAAAGAAGCTTTCTTCTTCATCTTCTCTGTATTCGTTTAATCTCTTGTAGAGTTTTGATGCTTCTGGCTCTTCTGACGAATCAAAGATTTTAGCATCTTCTCCAAGTATGCTATGAATCATAAACATCTTTGTTTGGGCTATCTGTCTTGACATTACTATATTGGCTCCTTGTTCTGTTGGGAAGAAGTTTACTATGTATATCTCATCATATACTTTTTTGCCTATCCTGTTTATCCTTCCAACTCTTTGTATAACTCTAACAGGGTTCCACGGTATATCGTAGTTTATAACCGCTCCTGCTCTGTTTAAGTTGTATCCTTCAGAAAGTTTATCCGTCGTAAGCAGCATTTTATACTTATCTTCTTGATGCTTATACTGTGCATCAAAATTTTTTGCTATCTCTTCAAAGGTTATTTTTCCTATGTTTCCGTAAGCTGTTAAGACTTTATCTTTAAAATGTTTTTTTAGTATGTCATCTAAATGTTTTGCAGTATCTGTGTATTCTGTAAATATGACAACTTTTCTACCTTCTTTCAAAAACTCTTCAATGCCTTTTATAAGCCTATCTGCCTTTGGGTCATTTTGTGTAAGTTTTAATTTTTCCATCTTTTCTAAAAACTCATCAAACAGCTTTATGTCGTTTTGTATGTCTTTTATGAATTTATTTTTTTGCTTAAACTTACTTAAGTCGTAAACTTTGTAATATTCAGCGTTTGTCTTTTGTTCTTTTAAATCTTGTTCATATTTTTCAAGCTCTTTTAAAATCTCGTCAGGGTCTTTCTCTGTTAAATCTTCCATTAGTTTTCTATCAAGAATAAACTTATTTGTTTTTATAACAAAATCTAAGGCTGTTTCATGAATGCTTTTAAATCTTTTTATACTTTCATAGAATGAACCAAAGCTACTTTCAAATCTTTTAACTAAAAGCCTTCTCATAAAGTCGTAAAGGTTTCTTTGATATGTAAGTAAAAAGCTTTCTCCTTCTTTTAACTCAGGCTCATTATCATCTTTAATGCCTTTTTCATATTTGATTGGAATGTAGATTGCACCTTTAAACCTTCCTCCCAGCTCTTCTTCGCTAAAAGCTGATATTACTTCATCGTAAAATTCTGACTGCTCTTTTGTAAGCTCATAAAACCACTCTTTCGGGTCTTTAACTTCTGGTAGGTCAATCTTTTCTTTGTAATGCTTTAAATCAAGCCTGTTTCTTCTTATTACTACCGGTTCAAGTATTGACCTTATATGTCTTGCTAATTTTTTAGTTTCTGTTTTTACTTTGTCTATTTCTACCACTGTATTATTTTTACCAAAAATTTCTTTGTAGTAGTTTAAAGCTCTTTTTCTTTTTTTCTTGTTTGGAGAATTGTAATGGTTTTTTATGTAAGAAAGTTTATTGAAAAGGTTTTCATACTCTTCAAATTTAGATTTAATATCCTCGTCAAATACAATGGTTGATTTTTTTGGTATGGTAAAGAGTTTTAAAAGTGCGAAAATGTCAGAAGGTCTGTTGTTAAAAGGCGTTGCTGTTAGAAGTAGCACTGTCTTTCCTCTGCATATCTCTTTAAGATAATGATAACTGAGAGTGTTTTCATTTCTAAATCTGTGTGCTTCGTCAACTATTACAACCTCTATATTATCATGCTCTCTAACAAACTCTAAGGCTTCTTCTAACTTTCCGACGGAATAGACTCTCCAATCATACAGCTTAAAATCCTCTAAATACTTTCCCCATCCTATGGATTTTTCTTCATTTCCGATAAGATGAGGTGGTGCTACGACTATGCCTCTTTTTCCCAACGCCTTTGCTACCATGCATGCAACAACGGTTTTTCCAAGACCTACAACATCGGCTAAAATCGTTCCACCGTGAGATTTACAGTTTGCGATAGCCTGAGAAACAGCTTCCATCTGATAAGAGTATGACTTATAGCCCTTTCTCTCCATAAGCTCTACAAGGTCTTTGGCTATATCTTTTGTTTTATGAGTTTCAATATATGTTTTTAGTAGATAAACATAAGCTGTAAATGGGTTTACATCTCTTAAAGCAGTCTCATTTTTAATGGTATAAACAAGCTTTTTCACATCATCTTCTGACAATGGTATTGAATCTTTCCATAAATCATCAAAATACTTTTCTGCTTCTTCAAATCCATAATCCTTTATCTCAACGTTAAACTCATTTTGACTTACAAGTCCTGCTCTTGTTAGGTTGCTACTACCTGTTATAAAAAGATGTGGTGCCGTTCTTTCTTCTGTTTTAAATAGATAAAGTTTTGAATGATTCGGCTCCCGAGTTTTTCTTATGACTATTATTTTTTCTTCTAAAAGTTTTACAAAAAATTTAGCTTGCTCGTATATATCTTGATTATCTAACTCTTGACTTGTAAATGCTGTCTTTACAGAGTTTATTAAAGCTTGAAAATACTCATTTTTACTTTTAAGATTTGTTGCTACTTCATACAGTCCGTAGTTGCCTTTGTCTACATTTAATCCAACTAAGATTTTTATATGCTCCTGTGAAAGCTTGCGTTCGTCGTAGAGTTTTTTTAAAGTTTCATAAAATTCTTTTATTCCTGAAAAATAGAAAAACCCAACGAGAAATTTTAACTCTCTGCTGATTTCTATAAGCTCTTGCAGTCTTCTTTTAAGGTCTTTGTTTCCATGATTGGTTATAAATGTACTCAAAGGTTAGAAACCTCTTTTGTTAATCTATATTTATATTATAACGGTTGAAAATCCAAAAGATGTGAGAAAGCGAGAAGTGACGAGTATTTTTAAAAGCCTTTTGCATGTTATCTATCACAACATTTCATAATATGACTAAAATTTTATCATTTTGTGGTAAAATATTAGCAATTTTTTATTAAATGAGGTTAGAATGCTAAATTTTGCTGGTAAAAATGTACTTATAACAGGCTCTACAAGAGGTATTGGTAAAGCAATTGCAGTAGAATTTGCAAAGTTTGGAGCTAATGTAATCATTACTGGTAGAGATAGAAAATCAGCTGAAGTTTTAGCAAATAATATTGAGAAAGAATATAACGTTAAAGCATTTGGAATAGATTTAGATTTGGTCGGAGATATTTCAAAAAGCTTTGAAGAGATAAACAGCTTTACACAAGGAAAAATTGATATACTTGTTAACAACGCAGGAATTACAAAAGATACGCTTTTTATCAGAATGAAAGAAGAAGATTGGAACAGTGTTATCAATGTAAATCTAAACGGTACGTTTAAAATCACTCAACAAGTCGTAAAACTTATGATTAAACAAAGATACGGAAGAATTATAAATATAAGCTCTATTATCGGTTTTATTGGAAATATAGGACAGGCAAACTACGCAGCCACAAAAGCTGGATTAATAGGATTTACAAAATCCTTATCAAAAGAACTTGCATCAAGAAATATCACAGTTAACGCAGTTGCTCCTGGCTTTATAGAAACTGATATGACCGCAAAGCTGCCGGAAGATATTAAAGTTCAGTATCTTAAGCAAATACCTTTAAACAGATTTGGAAAGCCAGAAGACGTTGCAAACGTTGTATTATTTTTGGCATCCGACTTGGCAAGTTATATAACCGGTGAAGTTATTCACGTAAACGGCGGAATGTATTAAAAAATTTTAAATGTAGGAGGTATTAAAAATGTCAGTTGAACAAAGAGTAAAAGAGATTATAGCAGACCAACTTGGTGTTGAGATGGAAAAAATCACACCTGAAGCAAAATTTGTAGATGATTTAGGGGCAGATTCTTTAGACGTAGTTGAGTTAATCATGGCTTTTGAAGAAGAGTTTGGCGTTGAAATCCCAGATGAAGATGCTGAAAAAATCGCAACTGTTAAAGATGTTTTAGACTATATTAAATCAAAACAAGGGTAATAGATATGAGAAGAGTTGTCGTTACTGGTTTAGGGGCTGTAACACCAATAGGTAATAACGTAAAAGACTTTTGGTCAAATCTTGCTGCAGGTGTTAGCGGTATAGACGTAATTAAAAGGTTTGACCCAGTTGCTATAGGATTACCTGTAATCATAGCCGGAGAAGTTAAAAACCTCAATCCAGAGCGGTTTTTAGATTCCAAAGAACTAAAAAGAATGAGTGATTTTGTTAAGTTTGCTGTAATGGCAGCAAAAGAAGCAATACAAGACTCTGGATTAGAACTTGACAAGATTGACTTAACAAAGGCTGGTGTTATAGTCGGAACCGGTATCGGCGGCTTGAGGGACATTGAAGAACAACAGAAAGTAGTAATGGAAAAAGGAGTAAGGAGAGTTTCTCCTTTCTTTATTCCTTCCGGAATCTCTAACATGGCAGCAGGTTATATATCCATAGAGTTTGGGTTTAAAGGTCCAAACTCTTGCGTTGTAACAGCATGTGCAACAGGAACACATTCTATTGGTGATGCATTTAAAATAATTCAAAGAGGCGATGCTGACATTATGATAGCAGGCGGAACAGAATCTGCTATCACACCACTTGGAATTGCTGGATTTGCTAACATGAAAGCTTTATCAACAAGAAACAATGAGCCTCAAAAAGCATCAAGACCATTCGATGCAGAGAGAGATGGCTTTGTAATGGGTGAAGGTGCCGGTATAGTGGTTTTAGAAGAGTTAGAACATGCAAAGAAAAGAGGAGCTAAAATCTATGCTGAAATCGTAGGATATGGATTGACAGGTGATGCTTACCATATCACAGCTCCATGTAGCGATGCGGACGGTGCAAAAAGAGTTATAACAATGGCTCTTAACGATGCGAGAATTAACCCAGATGAGGTTGATTATATTAACGCTCACGGAACATCTACTCCATTAAATGACAAAATAGAAACATTGGCGATAAAAGAAGTGTTTAAAGACCACGCATACAAACTAAAAGTTAGCTCAAATAAATCAATGATAGGGCATCTTCTTGGTGCAGCGGGTGCAGTTGAAGCAGTTGCAACTGTTTTAACTATCAAAAATGGAGTTATTCCACCAACAATAAACTACGAACATCCAGACCCTGACTGTGATTTAGATTATGTACCAAACAAAGCGATAGAATATCCTGTAAAAGTTGCAATATCTAACTCATTTGGATTTGGTGGAACCAATGCTTGCTTAGCATTTAAGGCTTTTGAAGATTAAATAAAATGGTATGGAAGAAAGAAATCTATCTGCTGATAATTACGAACCGGTCGGAGAGTTTATAGATAAAGTAAAACAGCTTGAACAAATCATCGGATACACTTTTAAAGATAAATCTCTGCTACTAGCAGCTATAACTCATAGGTCTTTTGTAGCTGAATACCACAAAAAAATACCAGATTATGAAGTTTTAGAATTTCTTGGAGATGCGGTTATATCTTTAATCATCAGTGAAATTCTCATTAAACAGTTTCCCTATGCAAGAGAGGGAGAGCTTTCTCAGTATAGGTCCGCTATTGTAAGCGAAACTTACTTGTCAAAATTGGCAAGAAATGTACATTTTCAAGATTTTGTTTTGATAAGCAAAGGTGAAAAATTACAAAAAGGAGCAGAGAGGGAATCCCTCCTTTGTGATGTGCTTGAAGCGGTTTTTGGAGCAATATATACAGACTGTCAGTATAATTTAGATATACCAAGAGAGATATTCAACAAGAATTTTAAAGAAATTGTTACAAATGATATACAACAAGAAAATCTGCCAAGAGATTATAAATCTCTTTTACAGATAGAAACTCAAAGACTCTATGGTAAAATACCAACATATAAATTAATCTCATCAGAAGGTCCAGAGCACGATAAAACGTTTACAATAGAATGTCATGTTGAGGAGATAAAAACAACAGGAAAGGGAAAGTCAAAGAAAGAAGCAGAGGCAAAGGCCGCAAAAGAAGCTTTCAAAAAACTAAAATCAGAAAGGTAAGCAAGAATGAGACTTGGAGTTAATATAGACCATATAGCAACCCTTAGAGAGACAAGAAAAACAACAGAACCAGACCCAGTACAAGGAGCTTTAATAGCCATTGAAGCTGGGGCTGACCAAATAACATTACATCTAAGAGAAGATAGAAGACACATACAAGATGAAGATTTATTTAGATTAAAGTGTGAATTAAAAGACAAAAATATCCCTATAAACTTAGAAATGGCACCAACCTATGAGATGCAAAATATAGCATTAGAAGCACTGCCAAACAATATAACCTTAGTCCCAGAAAAAAGACAAGAAATTACTACAGAAGGCGGATTGGATGTTGTCTCCATGATAGATTACCTTAAAGATTTTATCAAACCAATAAAACAGCAAGGTATTACTGTTAGCCTTTTTATAGACCCAGACTTTAAGCAAATAGACGCATCTGTAGAAGTAGGTGCTGATGCAATAGAGATACATACAGGCGAGTACGCAAATGCTCATGGTAAAAATGTAGAAAAAGAACTTGAAAGAATAAAAAAAGCTGCAAAATATGCTAAGGAAAAAGGTTTAAAAGTGTATGCAGGACACGGTCTAACGTACCAGAATGTTTCAGAGATAGCAAAGATAAAAGAAATCGAAGAGTTAAACATAGGACATTCTATTATTGCAAATGCTATATTCTTAGGATTATATGAAGCAGTAAGGAAGATGAAAGAGATAATCTTAAATGCGAGAAAAGAGTGAGAAAGTGAATAGGTTAAACATTGATGAATGCACACTCAAGGATGACAGATAAAGGTTGACTGATAAATATTGGAGAAAAGATAGCCTTGTTTGTCATTCTGAAGTCGGCGAAGAATCTCATACTTTTATTGAATTTCTCGCCTGTCATATAAAGATACAAAGATATTTGATAATTTACTTACTTATAGCGTCTAAATACCTGGAGGAAATAGTAAATGTGTGGAATTGTTGGTTATATAGGATATAGAAAAGCAGTGCCAGTGCTACTTCATGGGCTTCAGAGATTAGAGTATAGAGGGTATGATTCTGCAGGTATCACTGTTTTAGATGAGAATAAAAAACAGATAATTGTTGAAAAACGGGTTGGTAAGGTAAAGGACCTGCAAGAGCACTTATGGGGTAAGGATATAAATGGTTCAATTGGTATAGCACATACAAGATGGGCAACCCACGGGCCACCATCTATAGAAAACGCCCATCCACATATAAGTAAAAGTGGGACTATAGTAGTAGTTCACAACGGAATTATAGAAAACTACGCTTCATTAAAAGAAATGCTTATAAAGAAAGGCTATACTTTTAAGTCCCAAACAGATACAGAAGTAATCGCCCATCTTATAGAAGATTTATACGATGGAAATCTTTTAAATACCATTTTAAAAGTGGCAAAACAGCTTGAAGGAGCTTATGCTATAGGAGTTATATCTACCTTAGAGCCGGATAAGATAATTGGACTAAGAAAAGGCAGTCCTTTAATCGTTGGACTTGGAGAAGGTGAAAACTTTATAGCTTCCGACATACCGGCGGTTTTAGAATACACTAAGAAATTCATCACTCTTGATGATGAAGAAATGGTAGTTTTAACAAAAGATAAAGTAGAAATTTACGATATAAACGGAGATAAAAAAGAAAAAAAGCCGTTTACTGTGAACTGGGACATAGCTGCTGCTGAAAAAGGCGGTTATAAACACTTCATGTTAAAAGAAATACACGAACAACCAAGAACAATCACAGATACGCTTACAGGATTTTTCTCGAACTTAGACAATCCTGTTTTTAGGCAGTTAGATAAAATTCAAAATATTGTGATCATAGCTTGTGGAACATCATACCATGCAGGATTGGTCGGCAAATTCTGGATAGAAAAGTATGTAAAAATACCGGTTGTAGTTGATTATGCTTCTGAGTTTAGATACAGAGACTTTCCGGTTTCAGATAAAACATTGATTATAGCAATCAGTCAATCTGGAGAAACAGCAGACACAAGATTTGCAGCAATCGATGCAAGAAGAAAAGGAGCAAAAGTTCTATCTATCGTCAACGTAGTAGGTAGTTCTTTATCAAGAGAAAGTGATTATGTTTTATACACCTACTGCGGTCCGGAGGTTGGAGTTGCAGCAACAAAAACTTTTACAGCTCAGTTAATTACATTATTGCTTTTTGCTTTAAAATCAGGTCTTGAAAGAGGAAATATAACAGCGTCGGAATTTGAAGAACATCACAAAAAGTTAAACCATTTACCAGTGCTTATAAATGAAGTTTTAAAAGAAGATAAGATCATAGAAGAAATTTCCTATAAATATCATAATGTTAAGGATTTTCTGTTCTTAGGAAGAGGTTTAAATTATCCTATAGCGTTTGAGGGAGCATTAAAACTTAAAGAAATTTCTTACATCCATGCAGAAGGATACCCTGCCGGAGAGATGAAACACGGACCTATTGCACTGATAGACGAAAACCTGCCAGTGGTATGCTTAGCTCCAAAAGACAGCTTATATGAAAAGACGATCTCTAATATTCAAGAAGTAAAAGCAAGAAAAGGTATAGTAATAACCCTTACAGATTCAGAAAATAAAGAGATAAAGGAACTTTCAAATGAAGCTATTAAAATTCCTTCTGTTTCAGATGAAAACCTGTATCCAATAGTTTTATCAGTTCCATTGCAATTACTTGCCTACCATATAGCTGTTATACTTGGCAAAGATGTTGACCAACCAAGAAATTTAGCAAAAACTGTTACGGTAGAGTAAAAAATTATAATAGGCAGTTAACTTTCATTTTTTAAACTTTAAGAAAATTTTTCCGAAATGATTTATAGTATTTTAAATATAAAAAATACCTTGGGTGAGAAATTAGCGGTTTTTATAGAATTTAAAAAAAGAGATCCTTTGGGCTTACGTCCTCAGGATGACAGGGAAAGCGAAGGTATTGTTAACGATTGCTTTATTTGTCATTCTGAACAAAGCGAAGAATCTTATACTTTTATTGGATTTCTCACCCGACGTATGATTTATAGTATTATAAATATAAAAATTTCGAGGAAATGAAATTGAATAAAATTAAATTACCATTCTTAGATAAAGTTTTACCATTTTTCAAAAAAAACAAATTGTTTACAGGAATAGAACTTGATACAGATTATGCAAGAGTGGCAATTTTAGAGAAAAATGGTGAAGATTTAATATTTTCAATTATGCCATTTGAAATACAGCTTACTGGAGATAATGAACAAGATGGGCTTATCTTAAGACAGGAACTTGAAAGAAGGGGTTTAAATGTAAAAATTGCCAATTTCAGCATTCCTGAGTCAGCGGTCTTAATTAAAAATTTAAAACTCCCAAAAGTTAGTGAAAAAGAAATAATTGATGCAATAGAATGGAATATTAAAGAAGATATAGAAAACTTAAAAACTGAAACTGCTTACGATTATTCAATAATACATGAAGATAAAGATTTTTATGATATTGTAGTTGTCATTGCGAAAAATAAACAAATAAATCGAGTATTAGAAGTAGCTAAAAGTGCCAATATAGAAGTCGATTTAATAGAACCATCAGCAATTGCATTACTAAACCTGGCATTTTTACAAAAAGAAAAGGTTGGCAAGAACAAGGAAGAAAAAAATATCTGTTTGATCCATCTTGATAAAGATGATTCTTATTTATTATTTTCCAACAACAATGTAATAATACAACCAATAGACATGAATTTTAAACTTTATGAAACGCTCGACCCGGACGCAAAAGAGCAAGAAGCTATGAGATTAATAAATGAGATAAATTATTTCTTCCTTACATTACAAGAACCGAAAATAATATATGCTTCAGGATTGTTTGTAAATTATCCAGAAATAGAAGCTTACATGCAGTTAAAATTTAGTACAAGATTTATTCTTGAAGACATCAACCCAGTGCTTTCATTAAATATAAAATATAGTGACAATTTTCCCATACAAATTTACAATATATCAATGAGCTTGGCATACAGAGGGATAGAATGATAAAAATAGATTTAAATCCAAGAAAGAAAAAAAGAGGGTTAGTTGCAGTCACGCCATCTATCAGTCTAAAATCCTTAAAATTTGAAAATGCAAATAAATTTTTAGCAATCTTGTTACCGGTTATTTTAATAGTAGGGTTACTATTCTATTACTTTTACTTAGGATCGCAAATTGAAAATTTACAACAAAGAAAAATAATGTTAATCACAGAAAAAGAAAAATTAAAGACTATAGAAAACAAAATAAATCAGCTGAAAAAAGCAATAGCCGAGCAAGAGAAACAAGAAGAGAAGTTGGAGTTGAGATTTAAAACTTTTCAATATTTAGCAGATTCAAGAAAATCTTTAACACCAAAATTAAATAGTATTATTTTGCCAATACCTGATGGATTGTGGCTTGAATCTGTTGAAATATCAAAAGATTCCGGAATAATTACTGGAAATTCCCTCAAACCAGAACTTATAGCAAGATACTATAAATCTCTTAGCATTTCTTATAAAGATATTGTCTTTAATGCAACAGAGAAAAAAGCATCGCCAGCAAATATTATTTTCTATAACTTTACATTTGAACTTAAAAGTCAAACTCCAGAAAAAAAAGAGGGAACATAATGGATCTAACAAATATAAAAGAACAATGGGGAAATATTCCAGAATGGCAAAAAGCTTTTTTACTAATTGCGTTAGCAGGTGCAGTTTTATATCTTATCTTCATAATTTTAATTTCCCCAAAATATGATGAATATAAAACTTTAAACGAAGAAGTCCAGAATCTTGAGAAAGAGTTAGAGCTTTTAAAATCATCTGTAAATCCACAAATTCAACTTGTCTTAGAAAAAAAACTACAACAGGTTAAAACTGACATAAAAAACATTGAAAACAAACTGGAAGTAATGGAAAAAATCATCCCGCCAAAGTCAAATTTAGATGATATTTTGGATGCTGTATCTTTAAGCGCAAAGAAAAGTATGTTGACTTTAAACTCTTTTAAGGTTGAAAAAGAAGAAGATGTAATCCTATATTACAATAAAAATACTGATAGGTTAGAGGTGTTTAATCCTACGCCAAATAAGGATAAAAAGGAAGAGCAGGAAATTCCTGAAAACGCTATAAAACTAAAAAAAATTAACATTACTGTAAATGTTTCTGGAAATTTTAATTCTATAAAAAACTTTTTAGATGAAATAGTAAAGTCTGAAAGATTTATAAGCGCAGAGAATGTTTCTATAAAAAAAGAAGGCGGAATGTTAAATTCAGTAGTAAAACTGGCAGTTTATTATTTACCGGAATGATTTAAGTTAAAAGTGCTGTAGAGATGTGAGCGGTAGTTATGGAGGATACATTATGAAAAGAACTTTAATTTTATTAACATTATTAAATGTAGGATTTTCCTATGCAGGAAAAGTAGATTTGCCCCCACTTCTGGATATAGGACCATTTGCAGGATTAGAAGCATCGGTTGGCTATATTCAAAAAGAGAATGGTGAAAAGTTTATAGTAATAGAAACACCGGAAGGAACAAAGCTTGTAAGAGTAAAAACAAGTCCGAAGGAATTGATTGAGAAAAACGTTAAATAGAGTTATCTCTTGTCTTTTGTATAGACAAATATTCTACGTGTAGCAAATATCCAGATATACATACCAGCCTGTTCCAAAAAAGCTTTTGATAGGTATTATTTTATCTGGCTATCATTTTGCAACCGTTTAAAGAAGCTCCAATTTCCCTTTTCAAGTCAAAAAGTCAAAAAAGAGATCCTTCGGCTTTCAGCCTCAGGATGACAAGGAAAAGTAAATTTATAAAAATTTTGGAACAGCCTCTATATTATTTTTTAAAATCAATCTGTTTTACTTTGCCACTTCAACGAATCTTGATTCTCTGATTGTTACTACTTTTATCTGTCCTGGGAAATCAAGCTCGTTTTCTATTCTTTTAGCAATTTCTTTTGTAAGCAAGTATGCTTCTTCATCGGAAAGTTTTTCTGCATTGACAATAACTCTAACTTCTCTACCTGCTTGAATTGCAAAAGATTTCTCTACATTTTCAAATGAATTGACTATAGCCTCTATTTTTTCAAGCCTATTTATGTAAGATTGTAATACTTCTCTTCTTGCTCCTGGTCTTGCAGCAGAAAGTGCATCGGCAGCAGCAACTAATACCGCTTCTGGGTATCTTGCCGGCTCATCTCCATGATGGTAAAGGATGGCATTTATTACATAATCAGGCTCTCCATATCTCTTAGCAATCTCAGCACCAACCTTAGAGTGGGCTCCTCCAACTTCGTGAGATATTGCTTTTCCTATATCATGCATAAGTCCGCCCCTTCTTGCTTTCTTTTCATCAAGTCCAAGCATTGCAGCCATCATACCTGCTAAGTATGCAACCTCTTTTGTATGAAGCAGTACGTTTTGTGTATAAGATGTTCTGTAGTTTAATTTTCCAATGTAGTAGAAAAGTTCAGGATGGACGTCAGTAAACCCAAGTTCTAAACATGTTTCTTCTCCAAGCTTTCTTATATGCTGATCCATTTCTTCTTTCACTTTTTCAACAACTTCTTCAATTCTTCCCGGATGAATTCTTCCATCTGCTATAAGTCTTTCTAAAGCTATTTTTGCTATCTCTCTTCTCAATGGGTCAAAAGATGATATTGTTACTATATCCGGTGTATCATCAATGATTAAGTCAATGCCTGTTGCAAGCTCAAAAGCTCTTATATTTCTTCCTTCTCTTCCAATGATTCTCCCTTTTATGTCATTGCTTGGAAGGTCAACTACCGAGACAGTGTAAGATGTTGTTATCTCCGGTGCTAATCTTTGTATTGCCGTTACAAGGTTCCATTTAGCTTCTTTTTCTGCCTGCTTTCTTGCCTCTTCTTCTATCTCTCTCATTAATTTAGCAGCTTCAAGTTTAGCCTCTTCTTGAACTTTATTCATAAGTTCTGCTTTTGCTTCATCTTTTGTCATGCTTGCTATTCTTTGAAGTTCAAGAATGTATTGCTGTTCTGCATTCTTTAGCTTTTCTTCTTTTTCTTTTAAAATATTTTCTAAAGCTTTAATCTCTTCTTCTAATTTATGTATTTCTTGCTCTCTTTTTGTTATTTCCTCTTCTTTATGCTCAATTCTCGCAAGCCTTTTTTCTAACTGAGATTCTCTTATTAAAAGCTGTTTTTCCAAGTTTTGAAACTCTTCTCTCTTTTGCTTAAGCTCATTTTCAAGCTCTTGTTTTTTCTTTAAAAGTTCTTTTTCTATAATGAATTCTTGTTGTTCTTTAAGCTTTAAAGCCTCTCTTTCTATTTCTGAAGCTTTTAGTTTGGCTTCTTTCTCAGCCTCTTTTAGAATTCTTTCAGCCTCTCTTTCAGCTTCTTTTTTGATTCTTTCAGCTTCAGTTACTGCTTGTTTTTCAATCTCTTCTTTTCTTTCTAACACTTTTTTGTACTTTTCTTCTTTTTCTTTTAGTTTTTTCTCAATCATTACTTTACTTGCATAAAATCCAGCTCCGCCTGCTAAAATTGCAGAAGATAAACCAACTAATATTTCTGTCATTTTTAATCCTCCTTTTTTGTTTTGTAAATTTGTGTGGGTGTAATAATATAGTCCATTTTAATATCATGAGGGTCATGTGGAATTTTGTTTACAATTTGAAAATCAAATGCCAAACCAATTTTAATTAACGGCTTGATTTTTGGTAAAAATCTGTCATAGTAGCCTTTCCCGTAGCCTAATCTGTATCCTTGCATATCAAAGGCTACAGCCGGAACGATCACAACGTCAATTTTTCCTTCATAAACATTCCCTCTTGGCTCTTTTATTCCGCCATAACCAATGTGTAAATTTTCTAAATCATGAATTTGAATAGGTAGAATATCGGGTCCTTTAACTTTTGGAAGTAGTACGATTTTGGAAAGATTTAATAGATGGTTGATTATAGGTTTTGTGTCAACTTCTTTTCTGTGGGGATAGTAGAGCATAAGTACGTTATAGTCAAAAAGCCATGATAAGGTTAGAAGGTTTTTTAGTACTTTAAGAGAATCTTCTTCCCAATCTGAATAAACTTCTCTCTTTGTAAGTATCTTTTTTCTTATTTCTTCTTTCAATGTGACCTCCCAATTTCTTGGAAGGTCAGGGCTGAAAAAGGCCCCCACAGAAGCCGACGGGATGGTTAGCCATGCTCTGAGCACAGCCCCAATAAGTGGGTGGTCGCACTGTAAGACCTTCGAGCTTCACAAGGAAGCTACCTGATCTTTACAGAATATAGACCTCCCTTTTTCCTTGTCTATAGCCCAGAAAAATCTACACCATCCCTATCGTACCCCGCAGGTAAGCCTTATGTAATTTATATAAAATTAAATTTATCTTCAAATCTTTCAGCTCCTGATTCCTTCCTAAGTTCTTAAACCAATATCAGGATAATTTAATTTAAGTTTATTTAAAATTTCTTCAACTATGATATTGACCTCTTCGTCAGACAAGCTTTTCTCTGGATTGAAAAACTCAACGTTAAAGGCAACGCTTTTTTTATTTTCAGATAAGAAATATACATCAAAAAGTTTAACTTCTTTTACGTATTTAGAAGCTTTTAATATATCTTCTTTAAGTTTGCCAACCTTTACACTTTCATCAATTACAAAGGCAAGGTCTCTGTAAGCTGATGGGAATTTTGGCAGTTCTTGGAATACTACCGGCTCTTTTTTAAGATAATACGTATAAAGATATCCATCTAACAAGCTTTCCTTTTCAATCTCTCTTGGAACATATCTTAATTTTAACTCTGCTACGTAAGTATCTTTTGGTATCTCAAGCTGATGTGCTATCTTAGGATGGATTTTTCCAATAAATCCTATGTCATAGTCATTTACCTGTATGTTTGCAGATTCGTATGGATGTAAGAATACTTCTATGTTTTCATCTATGAGCCGATAGTTTTTGATTTCAAGTTTATTTAGTAGATTTTCTACTACACCTTTTAGCTTTAAAAAGTTCCAACTGTGAGTTATGCTAAATCTTCTTTCTTTTTCTGTGTATTTAAATCCATTCACAAGCTTTCCAACCGCTAAACATCCTACCCTTATCTCTTCAAAATCTTTAAAGAATGTAGATGAAAGATCAAAAATAGATAAGTCTTTTCTTCCAAATCTTAAGTTTTCTTTTAGGTTTTCAAGCAGGCTAACTACAACCCTATCTCTTAAAATGCTATGGGATTTTAAAATGTAGTTAGTTATTTTAATCTCAGGAATAGGAAGTTTTAAAGCATTATAGATTTCTTCTGATGTGAAAGTGTAATTTAAAACTTCTGTAAATCCGTTATCTAAAAAGTAAGTTCTTACTTTGTTATCAAAGTCATAGTATAAAGATTTTTCATACGCTTCAACCGGAACTCTTGGATAGGTTGGTGTAAAGTTGTCATAACCATAGATTCTTGCTACTTCTTCAACTAAATCAATCGGTCTTTCTAAGTCATAAGCTCTAAACGGTGGAATTTCAGCGTTGATTTGATTTTCTTGAATTTGTGTAGGTATTTCTAATCTTTCTAAAATAGATTTAATCTCTGACGCATCAATTTTTTCACCAAGAACTTTTTCTACAAGCTCCGGCTTTAATATTACCATCTTTGGTGTGTAAGGTTTAACATAAGCATCTTTATAAGCTTCAACTTCTCCACCGGCTAAGTTTAAAATCAATTGGGTTGCAAAGTTTGATGCTTTAGATGTATGCTCTACATCTACACCTCTTTCAAATCTATAAGAAGAATCTGTTAAAATTCCAAGTCTTTTTGATGTTTTTCTAACGCTTGCCGGGTCAAAAACTGCTGCCTCAAGCAAGATGTTTTTAGTATTTTCATCAATCTTGGAGTTTTCTCCACCAATAACGCCGGCTATAGCTAATGCTTTTTTGCTGTCAGCTATTACTACATCGGTAGGTTTTAACTCTTTTTCTTGACCGTCCAAGGTGATTATTTTTTCACCCTCTTTTGCATATCTGACCGTTATGCCACCTTCAAGCTTATCAAGGTCAAAAGCATGCAGCGGCTGTCCTTCTTGAAGTAATACATAGTTAGTAATATCAACGATGTTGTTTATTACAGATATACCGGATTTTATAAGTTTTAATCTAACATCAAGGGGTGAGTTTTTAATTTTTACATTTTTTATGATTGTTCCAATGTACCTATAAACTTTGTCTGTTTCAATATTAATAGGTGTTTCTTTGTCTGTTAAAACAGGCTTTGGCTGAATCTCTTTTCTTTTTAGATTAAAAATAGCTCCAATCTCTCTTGCAAGCCCTCTAACACTTAACGCATCACCTCTGTTTGGCGTAATTTCTATTTCTAAGATATAGTCTTCACCAAGACCAAGAATCTTATTTGGGTCTGCTCCTACCGGTGTGTTTTCGTCTAATATAAAAATATCGTCTGATTTTTCTTCTACCTCAAGCTCTTCCAATGATAGAAGCATTCCTTCTGAAGTATAAGAACCAAAAGATACTGGCTTTATTTCTCTTCCTTTTATTACAGCTCCAACCTTTGCAAGAATTACAACATCATTTTCTTTTACATTATCAGCACCGGTTATAATTTGATACTCTTTACCACCATCGCTAACCTTACAGATATAAAGTCTATCTTTTTCTGGATGTTTTATGACTGATAAAACTTTTACAGTCGTTAGATTTGGAATATACTGTCCGAATTTATAAAAAGTTGTTTCAATGCCGGAAGTGTTTAGCTTTGCTACTACATCTGAAACTGGAATGTCTATATCTATAAACTCTTTTATCCACGAGTAAGGGACTTTCATTCTATACCTCTAAACTGAAGGTTGAATCTTAGATCGTTTGTAAATAGGAGTCTGATGTCCGTTATTTGATATCTAAGCATTGCTATTCTTTCTATTCCAAGTCCAAAAGCAAAGCCGGTATAATCCTCCGGGTCTATGCCGACAGCTTTAAACACATTTGGGTCAACCATTCCACAACCAAGAATTTCAAGCCATCCTGTATTTTTACAAACTCTACATCCTTTACCTTTACAAACAGTACAACCTACATCAACCTCAGCTGATGGCTCTGTAAATGGAAAGTAGCTTGGTCTAAACCTGATTGGAATATCTTTGCCAAAAATGTTTTCTAAGAATATTTTTAAAATGCCTTTTAAATCTTTGAAGCTTACGTTTTTATCGACCATCAAACCTTCTATCTGATGGAACATCGGCGAGTGGGTTGGGTCCATATCCTTTCTGTAAACTCTTCCAGGAGCTACTATTGAAATGGGCGGTTTTTTCTTAAGCATACTTCTAATCTGAACCGGTGATGTGTGAGTCCTAAGAAGCATGCCGTTAGATGTGTAAAAAGTATCCTGCATATCTCTTGCAGGATGATGCTCTGGAATATTTAACATTGTAAAATTGTAGTCTTCATACTCAACTTCTGGACCACTTTCTACGGTAAAACCCATAGATTTAAAAATTTCTGTAATCTCTTTTAATGTTGTCAAAACAGGATGAGAAGCAGAAGGTTCAAACCATTCTGCCGGTAAAGATATATCTAATCTTTCTTTTCTTAAAATTTCTTCAAGCTTCTTTTTTTCAATTTCTTCTTGCTTAGCTTTTAATGTTTCTTCTAAAAACTCTTTAATGGAGTTTGCAAGCTGCCCAACTTCTTTCCTTTCTTCCGGTGATAAACTACCAAGAGATTTTAAAATAGAAGTAATTAATCCTTTCTTGCCAAGATATTTAACCTTTATATCATTTAAAACTTTTTCATCAAAAATATCTTGAACTTCTTTTTCAATCTCTTCTTTAAGCTGAAGAAGTTGAGCCTTTATATCCATAAAAGCCTCTTACTTAAGCTGCTTGCAATGCTTTTTTAGCAGTTTCTACCAATTTTACAAAAGCTTCCATATCATTTACAGCCATATCTGCAAGGATTTTTCTATCAAGCTCAATTCCGGACTTTTTAAGTCCGTTGATAAATTGGCTATAGCTCAGTCCGTTTAATCTTGCAGCTGCGTTAATTCTTGTGATCCAAAGTGCTCTAAACTGTCTTTTTCTGTCTTTTCTATCTCTGTAAGCATAGTTTAGAGAGTGCATTACTTGTTCTTTAGCTCTTCTGTAAGACCTGTGCTTTTGTCCGTAGTATCCTTTTGCAAGCTTTAAAATCTTCTTTTTATGCTTCTTTGATGATGGTCCTTTAACTCTCATTTTAAATTACCTCCTTTATTTTTTTCGATTAAACATCGTTTGGTAAAAGTGCTTTTAATTTTTGCTCTAAATTTTTTGGAACGTATTGTGGCTTTCTTCCTTGTCTTTTTCTTTTAGAAGATTTTTTAGTGTTGTAGTGAGAAACTCCGCTTTTTGTGTACTTAACTTTTCCTGTAGCAGTGATTTTTAATCTTTTAGCTGCTGTTCTATTAGTTTTCATTTTAACCTTTGCCATAAAATATTCCTCCTTTTAAAAAATTGCAAGAAATAATTATATCATATGATTTATACTTTGGGTGATAAATTGGGAATTTTGATAAAACTAAATTAAATAGACGCTTCACCTTATCTCACTTACACGGACAGTTCAAGAATTCCCAACTCCAACCTCTCACTTTCTCACTTTAAATAATCTATGGCTGCAACTGAGAATCTTTTAATCTTTAATTTTAAAGCAATCTCACGCAACAACTAAAACTTCCAAAAATCAAGATTGTCATTCTGAACGAAGCGAAGAATCTTATTTTTTGCTCTTTCTTAAATCAAAAGATCCTTCGAATCGAAGTCTTAAGAAGGATGCAAAGTAAGCTTGCAAAAATTTTTAAAGCATTCTCATGTAATAACTTTCAAAAAAATACAAATTTGTGATATAATACCTTTTTACTTAAATTTTATAAGGAGGAAGTTTAGAATGATTCAAACCATAGAGTGGAAAGCATTGCCAAGAAAAAAAGCTGTTAAAAGCGAATTAAAAAATTACAGAAAAAAAGACTATTTACCAGCGGAAGTTTATGGCAAAGGGCATCCGAACATTTCAGTTTACATCAACAAAAAATCATTACTTTCAAAACCACACGGAAACTTCTTAATCAGCTTAGTAGTTGAAGGAGACCCAGAGCCAAAATTGTGCATTTTAAAAGATATTCAATACAACTACTTAGGAGATGAACCTATTCATGTTGACCTTTACGAAGTAACACAAGGCTTAGAGCTTGATATTGAAGTCCCTGTTGAATTTACAGGAAAAGCTATAGGCTTGGAAAAAGGCGGTATCTTTGAAGCTCATTTACATTCTATCTTAGTAAGAACAACTCCAAGGAACATTCCAGAAAAAATTGTTATAGACGTTTCTAGTCTTGATTTAGGAGATGTTCTCCACGTTAGAGATGTAAAGGCTCCAGAAGGTGTGAAGATTATGACACATCCAGAAGAAGTTGTTGCAGTAGTTTCTGAGCCAGAGGCTGAAGAAGTATCAACTGAAGAAGAAGAAGGAGGAGCAACAGCATAATTGATTAAGACAATAATAGGGCTTGGCAATCCGGGCGAGAAGTATAAAAACACCCGCCATAATGTAGGATTTATAGTTGCTGATTTGGTTGCCAAGTCTTTAAACTGCGATAAAAAATATAAAGAGAAGGCTTTTTCACATATTTTCGAATGTCCTGATTACGATGTTATTATAACAAAACCACAAACTTTTATGAATTTGAGCGGTAGTGCTGTATTAAATACACTTAAAGACTACAAAATAAAACCATCTGAAATTTTGGTTGTGTATGATGACTTAGACCTGCCACTTGGAGCAGTGAGATTAAGGTTAAAAGGTTCAAGTGGTGGGCATAATGGAATAAAATCTATTATTAATACAATCAAAACGGAAGAATTTCCGAGATTAAAAATAGGAATAGGCAGACCGGAAAAAAAGGAGGAAGTGTCTGATTATGTTTTATCACCTTTTACAAAAGAAGAAAAATTCTTATTAGATAAAGTTTTAGCTCATGCAAACGAATGTATTTTAAATGTGTTAAAATATGGTGTAGAAAAATCTATGAATATGTGTAATAAAAATTTAGTATGAAGCCTTGCTTTCCTGCAAATTGGCGGGAAGGCTGATTTACAAAAAATCATCCAAAAGGAGGAAGATGTATGAGACATTACGAGTTAGTTTTTGTGCTTAAGCCAACTTTGTCTGAAGAGGAAATCAAAACCAGAGTTCAGGCTATCAAGGATTTAATCCAGCAAAACCAGGGTGAGATTTACCATGAAGAAAACTGGGGAAGAAGAAATCTTGCCTATCCAATTAACAAGTTCAATTCTGGATACTATTTCTTAATCAATTACAAAACAGGAAATAACAATCTACCGGCAACATTGGAGTACAATTTAAAAATTAATGAAGATGTAATTAGGTTCTTAAATATGAAATTAAAAACTCTTAAAGCTACTGCTAAAGGAGAATAAAGAGGTGGCATAGTTATGCTTAACAGAGTTATGTTAATTGGAAGGCTTACAAGAGACCCAGAAGTTAGATTCCTTCCCAGTGGTATACAGGTAACGAGTCTCTCTATAGCTGTAAGTAGAAATTTTAAGGACAAAAACGGTGAGTGGAGAGAAGAAACTTCCTTTTTTGACATTGAAAGCTATGGAAAACTTGCTGAAAGATTAGGTACTCAGCTTGGCAAAGGATATCAGATTCTTATTGAAGGATCATTAAGGCAGGACAGATGGGAATCTCCTTCTGGCGAGAAAAGAAGTAAGGTGAAAATTGTAGCAGATAGAATAGCTTTAATTGCAAAGCCCGGAGATAGAAATACTAAATCGACCTCACCAGAGGAAGATCTTAACATACCAGGCGAAGATTTTGAGCCAGATGAAGATATACCATTTTAAAAATTTTAAAGGAGGAAAATAAAAATGGCTAACGTTACTCAAAATAAACCATACTTTCAAAAAAGAAAAAAATACTGCAAATTCTGTACAGAAAAAAAAGAGCCAAATTACAAAGATATTGAAACGTTGAAAGAGTTTATATCTGAAAGAGGTAAAATAATTCCAAGTAGAATTTCTGGAACTTGTGCTAAACATCAAAGAAAATTAGCTGTTGAAATCAAAAAAGCAAGACAGCTTGCTTTAATACCTTACGTAATTGTTTAAGGAGGTAAAATATGAAAGTTGTTTTAACTAAGGACGTAGAAGGCTGGGGAACTATTGGTGATGTTATAGAAGTTAAAAAAGGTTTTGCAAGAAATTATCTTATTCCAAGAGGGTTAGCATTAGAATTAACAGATGAAAATAAAAGATTTATTGACAACATTTTAGTGCAAAAAGCAAGAAAGCTCCAAAGAGAAAAAGAGAAAGCTCTTGAATTAGCAAAAAAATTAAACGGCGTTGAGATTGAAATAGAAAGACCAATCGGTGTGACCGGAAAAATGTACGGTTCTGTTACAATTTCAGATATTGCTGAAAAATTAAAAGAAAAAGGCATCGAAGTTGATAAGAAAAAAATAATGCTTAGAAGCCCAATTAGAAATCTTGGAAGCTACAATATCCAAGTTAAATTACATCCTGAAGTGTCGGCAACTATCAAGGTTCACGTAGTACCAGAATCTAAATAATAATAATAAAGCTATGGAAACTCTAAAGGATTCGCCCTTTTTGCCTTATGATGAAGATGCGGAAAGGGCAATCCTTGGAAGTTTAATCGTTTACCCAGAAATCATAGACTCAGTCCTTACCAAGCTAAAAATTGATGATTTTTATCTTCAAAAACATAAAATCATTTACGAAACTATTATTGATTTATTCAACCAAGGTAAACCTTTAGGATTAATCATTTTAAAAGATGGATTAGAAAAAAAAGGAAAATTAGAATTTGCAGGAGGAATAAGTTATTTATACCAAGTCTCCGAAGAAAGTGTTCCACCTGACATAGCATTTCAAATTGTTGATATTATCAAAGAAAAATCTGTTTTAAGGTCTTTAATAGAATCTGCACAAAAGATAATTACAAAGGCAAAAAATAAAGAATCTGAGATTAACAGTTTATTAGAAGAAGCGGAAAGTATAATTTTTCAGGTAACAGAGAATAAAGAAGTAGTAAATTATTACAGTCTTGGAGAAGTTTTAAAAGAGACTTTAAGAATAATCAATGAACTTTCCAAAAAGGAAACAGTAGTCACAGGAATACCAACCGGATTTTATGATTTAGACAGATTAACCACTGGATTTCACCCGAGTGATTTGGTCATAATCGCTGCAAGACCGGGTATGGGAAAAACAAGCTTTGCGTTGTCAATTTTACATCATTTATCCGTTGTAGACGAAGTTCCCTCTGCATTTTTCTCATTAGAAATGTCAAGACAACAAATTGCAATGAGACTTCTTGGAGAAGAATCTAAAATTCCGCTTAAAAAAATAAGGTCTGGATTTTTAAATGAAAGCGAGATCGAGAAATTAACAGAAGTTGCACTAAAAATGATGAATGCTCCATTGTATATAGATGATACTGCCTCTTTATCTATCTTGGATTTAAAAGCAAAGGCAAGAAGGTTGAAAAAAGAAAAAGACGTCAAGATAATCGTTATTGACTATCTACAATTACTTCGCTCCCATAGAAGAGTAGAAAATAGACAACAAGAAGTAGCAGAAATATCAAGAGGGCTAAAGGCTTTAGCAAAAGAGCTTGGAATTCCCGTTGTAGCTTTGGCACAGCTTTCAAGGCAAGCAGAAATGCGAGCAGACAAAAGACCACAGCTCGCAGATTTAAGAGAATCTGGCAGTATTGAGCAAGACGCAGACCTTGTTTTATTCATACATAGACCTGAGTATTATAAGAAAAATCCTTCACCACAGGAAGAAGGGTTAGCGGAGATAATAATTGCAAAACAAAGAAACGGACCAACCGGCACGGTTCATTTAGCATTCATCAAAGAAATAACTAAATTTGAAAATTTAGCTAAAACAAGTCATAATATAGAAGAAGATATTTATGAAGAAGAGCAGGAATTTATAGAAGAGTCTGAAGACGGAGTAGATTTTTAAAATGGGTGTAATAAATTCTTTAATAGAGCATACAGGAAACATAACATTTTTTTTTCTTAGAACATTATCATCTTTTAAAAAATTTCCAAAGATAAAGCATATACTTAAATATATGGAAGATATTGGCGTCAATGCTGCACCTTTGATAGTATTAACCGGATTTTTTACCGGTGGTGTTTTAGTTGTAGAGACTTATCCAACCTTTCATAAATTCAACGCTGAGTTTTTGATAGGAGCTTTGGTATCATTGTCTCTTGCAAGAGAATTATCGCCTGTTTTAGTAGCTCTTTTAGTTACTGCAAGGTCTGGTTCTGCAATTGCTGCAAATATAGGCACAATGAGAATAACAGAACAGATAGATGCCCTTGAAGTTATGGCAGTAGACCCAATGAGATATCTTGTTGCTCCAAGAATAATTACAGCGATAATAATGGTACCATTCTTAACAGTTTTATCCTATACAAGCGGTGTAATTGGTGGATATTTTACATCTGTTTATGTTTACGGAATAAATGAATACATGTATTGGGAAAAATTAAAAGATTTTACAGAGCTAAAGGACATTATGGGTGGTTTATATAAATCTGCTGTGTTTGGTGTTGTTTTTGTTACAATAACAGCTTATTTTGGGTACATTACCAAAGGTGGTGCAGAAGGTGTTGGTAGGTCAACAACAACTGCTGTAGTTGTTGCATCAGTAGTTATCTTAATCCTTGACTATTTCCTAACTGCGCTTATTTACTGATGCGAATTTTAGATGCTTACATTTACAAAAAGCTTTCTGTATATTTACTTATTATTTTTCCGTCTTTCTCGATAATTTCTGCTTTAATTGAGCTTATTGAGATTTTAAAAAAGGCAAAAACCATAGAATTTAGCACTTTAACTTTGTACATCCTAACAAAGCTTCCTGAAAATGCCTATTATATAATCCCAATTTCTTTAATAGTAGCATCTTTTATGTTTATCAATGACTTAATAAAAAGTAGAGAAATTTATCCAATTATACTAAATGGAATATCCCTAAATTATATCTCAATAAGAATTATACTCTTTTCAATCTTGGTTGTGGTTTTACAGGTTATAAATTTAGAAACCGTTATGCCAAAAACTAATCAGATATATCAAACTTTATATTTAAAGTTAAAAAATCAGCAAGAAGATGAAAAAGTCAAAGGCATAGCTTATAAAATGTGGCTAAAGATAGGAGAAAACCAATTTTTATACTTTGATTTTTTTGATTTAAACTCAAAAGTTGGGAAAAAACTAATATTTATTAGCTTAGATAAGGAGTTTAACCCAATTTACAGATTAGAAGCGGAAGATTTTAAAGTTAGCTTAGATAAAATTGAAGTATCAAACGGAAGATTGATAAAAATAGATAGTTTAGATAATATTGACATTGAGAAACTTGACAAAAAAATTTTAGATATAAATATTGATGTAGAGAACATAAAAAAAATTATCCTTGCTAAAAAGCCTGTGTCAATTTCAGAGCTATACAAAATAGCTTCCATATCTCAAGCTTACGGTTATGAATCATATTATTTTTGGAGTAATTTTTATGAAAAGCTAGCTACAGTTATAGCACCTTTTATTTTAACTGTTTTTATTCTTGGATTTATATGGACTAATAATAAGCTTTACATTGCTTTAGGATTTTTGGCAACAGTATTTTACTGGTACGGAACATCATTAATATCTGCCGTTGCTGAGGTTGGCAATATTCCGTATTTTTCTATATTCTTTTTTGACGTTGTATTTTTAGTGATTGGTTTTTATATGTTAAACAGTAAAAAGGTAAGTTTTTCGTGATAATATATTTTTAAATCAAACCGAAAGGAGATTTATCATTAGATTAGACAAATTTTTATCAAATCAAGGATTTGGTAGTAGAAGTCAAGTTCAAAAGCTTATAAAAAAAGGTTTTGTCAAAGTAAATGATGAGATTGTAAAAGACCCATCTTATCATATAGACCCAACTAAAGATAAAGTCGAGCTTGAAGATGAAGAGATATCATATAAAGAAAATCATTATTTCGTGTTAAATAAACCTGCTGGATATATTACAGCAACAGAAGATGAAGAGTATCCAACAGTTTTAGATTTATTCTCAGATTTGCCAGTAGCTTCTAAACTCTTTCCGGTAGGAAGGCTTGATATAGATACAGAAGGACTTTTAATCCTAACAACAGATGGACAGTTTGGACACAGGCTTTCTCACCCAAAATGGAATATAGAAAAAGAATATTATGTAGTCGTTGAAGGAGATATTTCTAACATTGATTTTTCTGAGTACAAAAACAAAGGAATATATCTAAAAAAAGAAAAATACCAAACAAAACCATTTAAAGTAAAAGTCTTAAACACTTCAAAAGATAAGTCAGAGATGTTGATCACACTTACAGAAGGTAAGTATCATATTGTTAAAAGAATTATGCAGGAGCTTGAGCATCCTGTATTATACTTGAAAAGAATTAGAATTGGCAGTCTAAAACTTGATGAAGATTTGTTGCCCGGTGAATTTAGAGAGCTTACAGAAAAAGAAATAAAAGAGCTAAAAAAACTTATAAAGATGAATGATTAAAAAGATTTTTGCATTTTCACTTTTTGATTTTGGCGAAACGATTCTTTCAGCATTAGTATACTCAACATTTTTTCCTTTATACATCAGCCGGTATATAGACCCAAAGATTTACGGCGTTGTTTATGGAATGACTTTTTTAATCTCATTTTTGTTTGCATTACAGCTTGGAAAAATTGCAGACGAAAAAGCCAAAAGAAAAGATTTTTTTAGCTACTTTGTGATTTTAACGGCTATCTTCTGTTTATATTTAGGCTTTACAACTACGCTACCCATTATTTCTTTAATTATTTTTTCTTTAATACCTTGGGTGAGAAATTACCTCCATAGTTTACTTTTTCTAAAAAAGCTATAACCAATAGCATATGCATATAGATAAGCAACAAAAGTTTTAATCTTTCTCCATCTATTTGTAAGATTGAAGTTCTTTATTTGAGAATTTACTGCTTCAATAATTTGTCTTTTACTCTTTTCTTGTTTATCTTCACATACTTTAACATATTTACATCCTTTATAACCTTTATCTCCTATAAATTCAAAATTTTCAGTCAAAAATCTAAACCATTTACTCATTTTATGTCTTATTCTTAATGACCTTACTTCATGATAGCTTGCTGGATGGAACCATACATCATAAACTATCCCGTTTTCATCACAAACCACTATAACCAAAAGTCCATAGTAAATACTTTCGTCTTCTATCTCTTTCTTTAAATGCTCGCTGTATATTTTCCTCTTTCTTTTTACCCAATACATTTTTCCTGAAACTCTTTTTATCTTTTTAGTTTTTGTTCTACTTAATCTTGCTACTTCAATTATAGTACCATCTACTATAAGTTTTCCTTTTTTTCCAAGGACAATTTTAAGTATCATAATAATCGTGATTCTTCTTAGCCAATATTCTCTAAGGATTTTATAAACTCTTTCTGATTTTGATTTTCTAAACAGATGTCAAGATTGAATAGAAGGATAAATTAGAAATCTGGCAAGTGTAAGAATAGGAGTGTTTGAAATGTAGGATGTGATATATAAAGCTGCAAGTTGTAAATCAGATACTTTAGGTGGTCTACCTGCTTTCTTTTTTGATTGAATGTTTAAAAGTATAGTTAAATGCTCAGAGATTTTTTGAAATATTGTAAAATAAAGATTAAATTTTTGCATTTTTGCCTCCTTGGTGAAATTTTTGCTATTAAAATTTTAACTGCCACCAAGGAGTTTTTTTTAGATGTTTTATTTATATTTGAATTTCTCACCCAAGGTATTATTTCTTTAATTATTTTTTCTTTAATGTCTATATCACATCAACAAAGCTTTGTTTTTTATAACTCTCTACTTTTAAACTTTGAAAGTAAAGGCTTGGCATCAGGGTTCGGTGTATCCCTTGGTTATGTTGGTTCTGCCATAGCTTTAATATTCTTTGCTAAATCATTAAATATTCCGGAAGCTTATTATTTTGTTGGGGTAATTTTTTTAATTTTTTCATTGCCGGCGGTTTTGTTTTTAGACAATCCATCCGTTAAGCAAGAATTTAAAATCAAAGAAATCTTAAAAGATAAAGCTTTTATGCTGACTATCTTAGCCATACTTAGTTTGACAGAAGTAGTAAATACTTTAATCTCAATGATGAGTATATACTTAAAAAACGTTTATGGTTTTGAAAATGTAGAAATATACAAAGTTATAGGATTTTCTGCTATTGGCGGAATTTTGGGTGGAGTATTTTGGGGCAAAGTCTCTGATTTAATCGGTCCCGGTAAAGTTTTTCCTGTTGGATTTTTCCTCTGGGCATTACTTTTGATGATTTTACCTTTTACACAAAAAAACTATGTTCTTTTAGCAGGATTTTTTGCCGGTTTTTCTTTGGCACATCTTTGGACTGTTTCAAGAGTTAATATAATACATAATTTTCCAAAGGAGCAGGTATCAACAAGAATGTCTTTTTTATCCCTTACTGAAAGAGTAGCTTCAACCATTGGTTTATTTTTATGGTCTTTTTTGCTCTGGATTAGTAACGATGATTATAAACTTTCTACATTTTTGATGTCTTTTATTCCGTTATTCGGATTTTTTATTTTTCTGTACTCTAAAAAGAAATATTATTCGACATAGATATCTCCCTTTGTAGGGAAAACATCTGAACAATAAGGACATGTAAAGATATGATGTCCTGGAAATGCCATTTTAACCTTTACTTCTTTAGTTTCTCCTTGTTTTATGTTTTCTACCATTATATCGTATGGTGGAAGAATGTAAAAACAGTGTCCATAGTATTTTTGAGAAGTATCTTGACCAATACCTTCATCAACGGCTGCAATTCTAAACAGTACAACTTGACCTTTTTTTAGCTTAATAACATTAGGCTGATAACCTTCTTTTGATACTTTTATATCAACAACAACATCAGGTTTTTCTTCTGTTTTGGTAGTGCAGGATATAAATATCAAACTTATTAGAAGGGCGAGGAATATTTTTAAAAAGTTCATAAAATTTATTATAACAAAATACGTTAGACAAAAATTTAATAAAAATAGGAGAATGATTATACAGCTGCGAAAGGATAAGATTTTTTCTTGCTTGTCATCCTGAACGTAGCGAAGGATCTCATTTTTAATATTTTTTGAAAAGAAAGAAAAACGAGAGATTCCCGGCGGCTTCAGAATAACTATCAAAAAATTAGCAAATTTTTAGACTTAGTTAAAATTTAAAACATCCTTGCATGCCTGCAGAATACTAATCAATCGTGATAAAATTAAATTTCTATAAACCTACGGAGGTAGAGATTGGTTAATATATTTGATGTTGACGGAGTGCTGATTGATGTTACAAAATCTTACCATTACTCAATAAAAGATACAGTTGATTATTTCTCACAGAAAGACAACAATATAAAAGATTTATTAGATATTAAGCTAACATTTGGAATAAATAACGATTGGGATGCCTCTTTAGTCGGAATAATTTATGCTAAATCTGGTTTAGATTTAGAAAATTTTAAAAAACTTTTTACAACCTACAGCACAAAGCTTGAAGATTTTTATAAACTTGCAAAGGAGTTAAACATAAATTTACCATCCTACCAAGAGCTGGTTGAATACTTTGAAGATAGGTATAAAGTCCACAGAGATAAAGAACAGCTCATCATTTCACATGAAATTTTAAAACAAGTAAAAGGACTTTCTGATGTTGTTGGGGTAATCACAGGAAGACCTTTTCAAGATTTAGATTACACCTTTAAGTTGTTTGATATTTATAAATACTTTGATTTTATCATCACAGAAGATGATATACCAAATCCACATCTAAGAAAGCCATCTTCCTATCCATTAAAAACATTCTTTAAAAAATTTGATAATAAAGAGCCTGCTTTTTACATTGGAGATACAATCGCAGATTTAATGATGGTTTATAACTATAACAGAGAAGAAGGCAAAAGTGTAGAGTTTATTTTGTATCAGAATAATCATAATTACAACCTTCCTGCTAAGTATAAAATAAAACAACCACAAGAGCTTTTAAATATTATTAAAGGAGTAAAAAAATGATTATAGCCATAGATGGACCTGCAGGGTCTGGCAAAAGTACAATTGCAAAATTATTAGCTAAAGAGCTTGATTATACTTACATAGACACGGGAGCTATGTACAGAGCTGCTGCATTAAAACTTTCAAGATTAAACATCAATCTTGAAAATGAAGAAGAAATAATGAATGTATTAGAAAATACTCGGATATTATTAAAAGACTCTCAAGTCTTTTTAGATGATGAAGATGTTTCTGATATTATTAGAACGGAAGAGATTGGAAATGTTACATCAATCATCGCAAGATATCCAAAGGTTAGAAAATGGATGGTTAGCAAACAAAGGGAGCTTGGAGAAATAGCAAAGAATGTTGTTATAGAAGGAAGAGATGCAGGGTCAAAAATCTTTCCGGACGCAGACTTAAAAATATTCATGACAGCATCACCGGAAATTAGAGCACAAAGAAGAGTTCAGCAGTTAAAAGAAAAAGGTTTTATGGTAGATTATAATCATATATTACAAAAAATAATAGAAAGAGATAAATTAGATTACGAGAGGAAAGAATCGCCACTTAAACCAACAGAAGATTACATCATCATCGATACAACTGACAAATCCATAGAAGAGGTGATTAATTACGTAAAGAGTTTAATAAACAAATGAGTATAATAGCACTGCTTACAGATTTTGGCTTAAAAGATGGTTTTGTTGGCTCAATGAAAGGAGTTATTTTGTCCATAAATCCAGAGGCTAAAATCGTTGATATATCACACGAGATAGAATCATTTAGTATAATAGAGGGTAGTATAGTTTTAAACGCAACTTACAGATATTTTCCAAAGGGTACAATTTTTGTGTCTGTGGTTGACCCTGGAGTTGGAACAGAAAGAAAGTCTATAATCTTAAAAACAAAAGATTACTTTTTCGTGTGTCCAGACAATGGTTTGCTTACACTTGTTTTAAAAAAAGAAAAAATAGAAAAGATAATAGAAATCAAAAATAAAGAATTTTTCTTAGAATCAGACACTAACACATTTCATGGTAGAGATATATTTGCTCCTATAGCTGCTTATTTAAGCAAAGGGATTAAGCCGGAAAAATTCGGTGATGAGATTAAGTATATAAAAACTAATGATATATTTGAGCCAAAAGTATTGGATGGTCGTATAATCGGAAAAATAATAAAGTTTGATAAATTTGGAAACGCAATCACAAATATTGAAAAACTGCCAGAAAGATTTGAAATTATATATAAAGACTATAGAATAACAAAGGTATGTAGAAACTTTTTAGAAGGAGAAAAAGGCAAGCCAAACCTGATCAAAGGAAGTTTTGGATTTTACGAGCTTTTCCTTCCAATGGACAGCTTTAAAGATAGATTTAATGCCAGAGTATTTGAAGAGTTTGAAATCTTAAGCAAATAAATTGCACCTCTCACCTTTCACTTTTTTAACTTAATTTTAACAAATTCTTAATAGAAATTTAAAATTTTTGATATAAAATTATCATACCTTGGGCGAGAAATTAGCAGTTTTTATAAAATTTAAAAAGGAGATCCTTCGGATTAACGTCCTCAGGATGACAGGTAAAGATTGATTTATAAGTATTTTTGCCATTCTGCAGCCGGCGAAGAATCTCATGCTTTTATTGAACTTCTTGTCTGGTTTAAGTTATTAAATCAAAAGAATCTTGGAGAGAATAAGATGGTAATTGACGAATTTGATAACCTACAAAAAGAGATAGAATCTATAAAAAAAAGATATGTAAAAATTATTAGAGAAAAAGAAAAATCAAGAAAAAGACAGCAGGATGTTTATCTCACTGATAAAGACAAACAGATATTGATAGAATCTTTCGTTATAGGTGTTTTGATAGAAAATGTAATCACCAAGACAATCTCAAGATTAATATGATTGATCTAAAATTTGAAAAAATAAAAAAGTTCATTTCAGAGACATCTAAGGAAACTTCGATTTACATAGGTTCAGATTCAAAACAATATAGAGATTCAACAATCTTCGTAACGGCAGTTGTGATTCATATAGATTCTTGCAGAGGAGCAAAAATCTTTTATAGTCTAAAAAAAGAAAGAAAAATAAATTCTTTAAGAGAAAGGCTAATGAAAGAAGTTGACCTATCTGTGTATACTGCTTTAAATTTACTTGACTGTATTGATGGTAGAAAATTAGAAATACATTTAGACTTAAATCCAAACGAAAATCATAAATCAAATATTGTAGTAAGAGATGCAATTGGATATGTCTTATCTCAAGGTTTAAAGCCTGTTTTAAAACCTAACTCTATCGCGGCATTTTCAGTTGCTGACTATCTTTTAAAACATCTTTAGATAAAACGTCAAGTATATATTTTAAATTTCCTTTTACTTTTACCTTTCCAGACATCAGATACCTAATTATATTTGCTTTATTTTCTAAAGACTTTATCAACTGCTTGTATGAGATTGTTATATGATTCTTAATATCAGATTCTTTGTGCTTTAAATGTTTTAAAATCTTGACTCCGTGCTTATTAATCTCAACATCTACTTTTGCATCATTGCTTAAAACAAAGGTTAAGAAAACAGGCTCGCTTACGTTATTCAGTTTATGTTTATGTTCGTTGTTTATTTTTTCAACAAGTTCTTCTAAATGTTTTATCTCTTGGTCTATCATATCTCTGTTTTAATTTGAACTATTTTTCTTTTCCGGCTGTTGATCTTTGAATTAATCTTTCTAATTCTTCTTCTGCTGACTCTTCGGATAAAAAAATCCAATTATTAAAAAAAAATCATGAATTTTTTAAATATAAAAATTTTAAAATAGTTATACAGGTAGGCTCTGGTTCAAAATTTTTGCTGAGAATGTTTCAAAATTGTTTTTGATAAAGTCAAATATTTACTAAATCAAGAAAGAAATTACAGAGATACTTTTTAGAGATATCAATTACAAAGACAAAAAATCAATCAAAGCAATCAAATACATAGATGAAATCATCTTAGCAATACTGCAAAATTAAAAACTGTTATGACTTATACACAGGTAGAAAATTTTTTGTATATTAGTATTAGCTTTTTAATTTTTTAATCTGTACCTTGGCAATTGAATAGGTTAGCCCACACAAGCTTATTTTGCGTGAGAATGTGAAACGTAAGACGTGAAAGGTTAAAGATAAGTTTATCAATACCTTAGTGATTTTTGCTTGATTGAGTGATAGTTTAGTGAGATGATTTAGTAGTCAGTAAAGCTAAGATATTGGTAATGTGATTTTATTTTTTGATGTTTGGTTTAAGCTTGTGTAGTAATGGTTTGAAAGGGATTTTTCAAAAAGAAGTTGTAAGTATTTGTTGAATTAAACTTTTTGATTTTAAAATTTTTAGTATTTAAGTTTTTGAGAATTTATAATTTTTTATTTTATAATTTTTTCAGATCGGGAAGTTAAAGAGTGATATTTTCCGCTCCTTTCTGAGTTTAGAGTTCTTGGAAATCGGCTTGTGATGGGAAATTGAAGGATAAAATATAATAATATATTTTCTGTATATCGAGGTTTGCGGAAAAAAACTTCAACTTGCGGATTTTTTAAAAATTTGGTATAATGTTTTATAACTTGGCAATTGAATAGGGTTTCTGCGATTTTATTTTTGAGTTAAAATTTAACGGGTTTGTAGCCTACCTATGAGGAATTGAAACTTTATAGGTGTGAAATAAGCAATGCTTCAAAGTATAGTTTGTAGCCTACCTATGAGGAATTGAAACTTAAATATTTAGAAAATTCCCAAGCTCAATAAATCAGTTTGTAGCCTACCTATGAGGAATTGAAACTTTAATAACTTGGTAAATTCCTCAATTAAACATATCGTTTGTAGCCTACCTATGAGGAATTGAAACTTCAATTTCATCTGTAAAAAATTATTGGTGTGCGTCCGTTTGTAGCCTACCTATGAGGAATTGAAACTTATGTTTTTTTAATATTCTATCTAATTCTACACCATGTTTGTAGCCTACCTATGAGGAATTGAAACTTTAATAACATGGTAAACTCCTCCTTTAAATAAATTGTTTGTAGCCTACCTATGAGGAATTGAAACAGATAAAAATAGTGGATTTTCTTTTTCATTACTTCAATGTTTGTAGCCTACCTATGAGGAATTGAAACTTGCTAAATCTTCTTCCTCTTCTTCTGGTTCAGGTTCGTTTGTAGCCTACCTATGAGGAATTGAAACTTAACTTTTTAACTTCATTATTAACATAACGATTTATGTTTGTAGCCTACCTATGAGGAATTGAAACTTTAATGAAAAAGCAACATGCTGCGAGGCTTTAATAGTTTGTAGCCTACCTATGAGGAATTGAAACTCATGTGTTGAAGCAGGAAGCCACGCCTTCTATAAGGGTTTGTAGCCTACCTATGAGGAATTGAAACTTCTCTCTTCAAGTGCTACTCTTTGGTATCCTTCTGGTTTGTAGCCTACCTATGAGGAATTGAAACTCCGCTTTAGCTATTTCAAAAATTTTATCTACTAAAGTTTGTAGCCTACCTATGAGGAATTGAAACATCATTTCAGCAAACATCTCAGCAGTTTGCGGAGATTTAGTTTGTAGCCTACCTATGAGGAATTGAAACCTTCTTCTTCCATTTCTTCTATTATTGTATCTGCAGGTTTGTAGCCTACCTATGAGGAATTGAAACTTTTCTTCGCTGTCTACGATTTCATATTTCCATTTTGTTTGTAGCCTACCTATGAGGAATTGAAACTCTCTTTTGAGACAGTGGCAAGCTATTTTTATTCCGGTTTGTAGCCTACCTATGAGGAATTGAAACGAATAAACTTCAAATGTAATTTGTGCTTTTCCAAGATGTTTGTAGCCTACCTATGAGGAATTGAAACATCTATATCTCTGTCATAATTATCTACATACTCTAGGTTTGTAGCCTACCTATGAGGAATTGACTCTCAAACTCGAAAGTCCTTCCCCAAAGGAATAATCCTTGTTTGTAGCCTACCTATGAGGAATTGAAATATCTTGTCTCTAAATGCTTCATATGTTATAATAGTGTTTGTAGCCTACCTATGAGGAATTGAAACAGAAAGACACTAAAAATTAGCATCTCAAAGATTTCTAACATACCATCTATCAAAACAAAAAATCACCCTGAAAATATCCAAAATTTATTTTTAAAATCAAGAAAGAATAGAAAATCTTCATGAAAAAACAACTTTAAACCTTGTAAAACTCTCTAATTTCTCATTCAAAAGATTTTCACAAAACAGTATGCTAATACCTTTACTTTAAGAATGCTATAATAATATGCTATCTAAAAAACACTTAGGAGTAAGAAATGCTTGGAGATTTTCTATTAAAGTATTGGAAAATTATACTTGGAGTTGGAATTGTTTTAGCCGTTGGAGGTTTATTCTTGCAGCAAACTATGCCGGTCATAGGAAAAATAGTTGAGTTTATAGGATTTTCGTTTGTTGCCATTGTTGCATACGTTCTTGGATATAAAAATGCATCAGATGAAGCTGAAAAGCAGATAAAAGCAGAAATAGAAAAGTTGGCAAAACAAGACATAAGATACAAATTTGCAGCAGATAGAGCTATAAAAAATATTAAAGCACCATTGACAGGCAAAAAATAAAAATAAGGAGCTGAAAAGATGGAGTCGGCAGTTTTGATTGATAAAGAGTTTGACGTTGTTATAGGGCTTGAAACCCATGTTCAAATGAACACTCAAACAAAAATGTTTTGTGGATGTAAAGTTGAATTTGGAGCCGAGCCTAACACTAACGTATGCCCAGTTTGCTTAGCACATCCAGGGACGCTGCCGGTGATAAACAAAAGAGCCATAGAGTTTGCCATAAAAGCAGCTTTGGCGTTAAACTGCAAAGTTCATAACCTTTCTATCATGGCAAGAAAAAATTATTTTTATCCAGACCTTCCAAAAGGTTATCAGATTTCTCAGTATGACAAACCACTTGCAACAGATGGATACATAGAAATCAAAACAGAAAACGGATTTAAAAAAATAAGAATTCATAGATTACACATAGAAGAAGACGCAGGAAAAACAATACACGAGGGAAGCTTTTCTTATGTAGATTTAAACAGAGCAGGTACTCCACTGATGGAAATCGTCACTGAGCCGGATATATCCTCTGCAGAAGAAGCAAGAAAATACTTAGAAAAATTAAGAAACATCATGAGATATCTTGGCGTATCTGATGCAGACATGGAAAAAGGACAGCTTAGATGTGATGTAAATATATCCTTAAAACCAAAAGGTTCTGAAAAGCTTGGCACAAAGGTAGAGCTTAAAAATATTAACTCATTTAGATTTATCGTAAAAGCAATAGAGTATGAGATAGAAAGACAATCTAAACTTCTCAAAAAAGGAGAAAAAATAGTTCAAGAGACAAGGTTGTTTGACCCAAATGCCGGAAAAACCTACACCATGAGAACAAAAGAAGAAGCACACGATTACAGATACTTCCCAGACCCAGATTTACTGCCGGTAGTAATAAAAGATGAAGAAATCCAGCAGATTAAAAACTCACTTGTAGAACTTCCAGACCAAAAATATCACAGATACATTGAAAAACTTGGACTTCCTGAATATGACGCAGAAGTGTTAACATCTAATAAAGCCTTGGCAAACTATTTTGAAAAAGTAATAGAAATCTTTCCACAAAATCCAAAGCTTGTAGCAAATTGGATACTAAACGAGCTACTTGGAAAGCTAAACGAAAAAGGATTAGAAATAGAAAATTCTCCTATTTCTCCAAACTCTTTGGCAGAGCTTTTATCGTTAATTACTGATGGCACAATCTCAGGAAAGATTGCAAAAGATGTGTTTGAAATAGCATTTGAGACACAAAAATCACCAAGACAGATAGTAGAAGAAAAAGGATTAAAACAGATTTCAAACGAAGATGAAATAAGAAAAATAGTAAAAGATACTCTTGCTAAATTTCCAGCAGAAGTAGAAAAATACAAATCAGGAAATGAAAAAATTCTCGGATTTTTAGTTGGACAAGTAATGAAAGAAACAAAAGGAAAAGCAAACCCTCAGCTTGTAAATAAAATCATAAAAGAGGAGCTACAATGATAAAAAGATATACCCTTCCAGAGATGGGAAATATATGGAGTGAAAAAAATAAATTTCAAAAATGGTTAGATGTAGAGATAGCGGTTTGTAAAGCTTGGAGTAAACTTGGGAAAATACCCGATGAAGCGTTAAAAGAAATCATAGAAAAAACACATATAGATGATGAAACAGTGGAAAGAATTAACGAGCTTGATAAAGTTTATAATCATGATGTCCTTGCTTTTGTTAGTGCAGTGGCTGAGCAGGTAGGAGAAAATGGAAGATATATACACTTAGGACTTACATCATCTGACGTTATTGATACAGCTTTAGCATTAATCATGAGAGAAAGCTTAGACTTGCTTATAAAAGATGTTGAAAAACTTTTAGAAGTTTTGAAAGAAAATGCATTAAAGTATAAAAACACAGTAATGATGGGAAGAACTCACGGAGTCCATGCAGAGCCTATGACCTTTGGGCTTAAATTTGCATTATGGTATGAAGAGTTTAAAAGAAACAAAAAAAGATTAGAAAATGCAAAAGAAGTTATATCTGTTGGAACAATATCAGGAGCAGTAGGAACTTATTCTAACATTCCGCCAGAGCTTGAAGAGCTTACATTAAAAGAGCTTAATCTAAAACCAGAACCAGTAGCAAACCAAGTTATCCAAAGAGACAGACACGCAGAATACATGACAGCCTTAGCAATAACAGCATCATCCTTAGAAAAAATTGCCGTTGAAATAAGACACCTACAGAGAACAGAGGTTTTAGAAGCACAAGAACCATTTAAAAAAGGACAGCGTGGCTCATCAGCAATGCCACATAAAAAAAATCCAATCACTTGCGAGAGAATTACAGGACTTGCAAGAGTAATAAGGTCAAACAGTCTACCTGCTATGGAAGATATAGCACTATGGCATGAAAGGGATATATCCCATTCATCGGTTGAAAGAGTAATACTGCCTGATAGTTCAATAGCACTTGATTATATCTTAAATCTAACCATCAACGTATTAAAAGATTTGGTTGTATATCCGGAGAATATGAAAAAGAACATGGATAAATCAAAAGGTTTATACTTCTCTTCTAAGATTTTAGTAGCACTTGTAGAAAAAGGATTATCAAGAGACCAAGCTTATGATATAGTTCAGAGAAACGCAATGAAAGCATGGGATACAGAAAACTTAATGTTTAAAGACGCTTTACTACAAGACCCAGAAGTTATGTCTTATTTATCAAAAGAAGAATTAAACAAAATATTTGATGTAAATGAGTTTTTAAAAAACATAGATTATATCTACAATAGAGTGTTTAGTAGAGAGTATAGTTAATTTGAATAGAGTTTCCCTTTCCATAGACAAATATTCCATGCACGGAAAAATATTTTGTCTATAGATACCTAACTTGCGCTTTAGCTCTGACAAGGGTTTTAGGATGCTATCAAGATAATCCTAAAGTGTGGATTGTCTTTGATAATATCTCTGTCAGCATCTTAAGGACTTGTTTTTTCATCAGATATAAACTCCCAAGAGAACTTATCTTGAGAATGTTTTTAGTTCCATTTATTTGTGCATTTGTTTTATTTCCACATGCTTTGCATTCAACTTTGGGAGTTAAAATAATGTTGTGTCTAAATAAAATTATAAGGAGGAATAATAATGGATAAGAAAGAATACTTTGAAAAAATATTAGACAGATCAACTGAAGAATTAGTAAAAGAATTTTTTCCAGACGGTATAACAACTCAAAAAAAGATAGGTATAAGAAAACTTTTAGAATCTGTTGTGGAACTGGTCATGAACCAAGAAAGAAATTTCTTTTTTGAAAATGACGATGATAACAAAGCAAATGGGTATTATGAAAGAAGTCTAAATACTGGTTCCTTCAAGCTTAACATAAATGTCCCAAGAGATAGAAAGGGTAAATTTAGACCACAAATACTACCTGACGAGACTTGTCAATAATTTTGTGTCTGGATTGAAAACTTTTTATTAAACAACTGTAAAATTTCATAAGAAGATACTTTAAAAGCAGGTACAGGCTTTTTCTGCTTTTTATTCTTTAAATTATCTCTTTGTATAAGCAGATTTATCTCAAGTATATCCACAGATTGAAAATATCCACCTAAATTTATTCTTACCTTCTCTATCATGCTATTAACACTTTCCACTGTATTTTTGCTACATAAATCATCTAATTTTTCTAATCCATCTTCATAATCTAAGCTGTTTTCTTTTATGTTTTTTAATTCTTTGTTAAATGCTTGTGAATCTTCTTTATCCATCTGATTTCTAACGTTTCTTTGTAAATGGACTAAACATAGCTGATGGTCTGTGTAAGGAAATAGTGTTTCTATGGCTTTTGTTATCCCAGGAAAATCATCACTTACTATAAGCATTAACCTTTTTAGTCCTCTATCTATTAAATCATTGAATACTTTTATCCAGTCTGCTTTGTTTTCACTACTGAAATCCAAATATATCTTTGTTTCTTTGTAAGTCCACTTTAAAGAACTACATAGACAGAAGCTTTTTTGATTTTGTTTTTCTCTTTTATATCACAGTGATATGCATCTATATACAGTACAAATGCATCCGATGGAAGCTCTCTTGTTTTAAAAACACTCAAGTCTTTCTATAAGCTGTTTTTTGATTGCATCCATATGTTGTTTTAAAGTAGTTTAAACCTAAGCTTTTTAATGTAGAATCTATCTTACTTTCTAAAGTATCCATTGGATACTAAACTCATAAGAAGGTCTATATAATCTTCATTAACTGTTTTATGAGGCTTTAGGTATTATTTGTGGTCTAAATTTACCCTTTCTATCTCTTGGGACATTTATGTTAAGCTTGAAGGAACCAGTATTTAGACTTCTTTCATAATACCCATTTGCTTTGTTATCATCGTCATTTTCAAAAAAGAAATTTCTTTCTTGGTTCATGACCAGTTTCACAACAGATTCTAAAAGTTTTCTTATACCTACCTTTTCTTGAGTTGTTATACCGTCTGGAAAAAATTCTTTTACTAATTCTTCAGTTGATCTGTCTAATATTTTTTCAAAGTATTCTTTCTTATCCATTATTATTCCTCCTTATAATTTTATTTAGACACAAAATTATTCATTATTTTAACTCCCAAATTTGAATTTATAGGAGATAAAGGTTATAAAGGATGTAAATATATTAAAGTATATGAAGATAAACAAGAAAAGAGTAAAAGACAAAATATTGAAGCAGTAAATTCTCAAATAAAGAATTTCAATCTTGTAAGTAGATGGAGAAAGATTAAAACTTTTGTTGCTTATTTATATGCATATGCTATTGGTTATAGCTTTTTTAGAAAAAGTAAACTATAGAGGTAATTTCTCACCCACGATATACAGAAAATATATTATTATATTTTATCCTTTAACATCCCATCACAAGCCAACCGCTGAAGACCTAAAACTCAGAAGCCTGCTGCAAATATCACTCTTTAACTTCCCAATCTTGAAAAATTCTAAAATAAAAAACTCCTAAATCTCGCAAACTTAAATGCTAAAAATTCCAAAATTAAAAAGTTCAATTCAACAAGTACTCATATTTACTTTTTAAAAAATCTCTTTCAAGCCTAAATTACGCAAGCTTAAATTAAGCATCAAAAAATAAAATGATATTGTCAATACCTCAGCTTTACTGACTGTTAAATCATCTCACCAATCAAGCAGAAATTGAGAGTGTTGTAAAATTTTTATAAATTCGCCTTATCCTTAATCCTGAGGACGAAGTCCGAAGAATCTCATTTTTTAAAGTTTTTTGAAAATAATAGATTTTTCGCTTCGCTCAGAATGACAAATAAAGTGATTGTTAACATATTTTCGCTTTCTTCGTCGTCCTGAGACTGTAAGCCGAAGGATCTCATGTTTTAATGTGTTTTAAAAATTAAAATGAGATTCTTCGCCGGCTACAGAATGACAATCTTGGTTTTTTGCAAGCACTCTCAGCAAAAAATTTCAGTTATGCAAACAGTTACTATCCTATTGTTAAAGAATTACAAATCACTTATTTATTTAAACCTTAACTGATGCAAGGTCTAATAAAGCTTGCGACCTTGATCTTTGCTTCTCGTAATGTTCCTTTTCTTTTTCTGAAAGATTTTCGTTTTGTAGTTTTTGGTTAGCTTCTTCTAAAAGCTTTTTTTCGTTATCAACATTAATTTCATCAAGACTAAAAACTTCTTCTACAAGAGCAATAACCTTGTCGCCTCTAATATCTAAAACGCCATAAGTTACTGCGAATTCCTTTACTTCTCCGTCAGCTTTCTCAATTCTTAACTTTCCAGGAGTTATATTTGTAAGTAGTAGCATATGGTTTTCAAGAATACCGATTTCGCCATCAGCCGTTGTAATTACCGTTTGATAAACATCGCCACTAAATACACTACCAGTTGGAGTAACTACATCCAATCTATACATTTTTTCCTCCCTATTTTACAAAATTCAAAATCTAATTATACCATACTAACGTGAAAGTTAATAAGTGATTATAAGTCATACCAGTTTGAGTAAATTAAAAAAATATGAGACCTTTCAGTTTGTTACCTGCTTACAAAAACTCCTAAACGGTGTCATTCTGCAGCCGGTGAAGAATCTCGGTCTTTTTATCTCTAACTTATTCGCTTACTTACTTTCTCACCTTATTTAAAAGGGAAGATTCTTCGGCTTTAAAGCCTAAGGATGACAGACAAAAGCAATAATGCATCGTTCTAAAGCCGAGCAAAGAATCTCAATAATCCTTTTTGAATTTATTATATATGTTCCCATACTTCTTTTAACTTATACAAGGATGACAGTCAAAGGTTGGTTGATAAATATCAGAAAAAAGTAACCTTATTTGTCGTTCTGAAGCAGGCGAAGAATCTCTACCTTTGTCCAATTTCTCAGTCAACGCATATTTATATACACACTCTACAACTTACAAAAATTTTGCAGCATCCTTAGACCTGTGTGTTTTGTTTAAATAATAAACTTTCCACCTCTAACGTCTCACATCAAAATGCAAAAGATTTATCTTTAAACTTCACATCTAATATATGATTTTTATCGTATTCACAACATGATCTTTTCTTATTTAAATCATATTGAGATTAAATCTCAATTGTTATAATATTAGAAACTTTAAAATAGGAAGAGTTAAAATGCATTCAAAAGAATTGATTGAAAGAGTAGAAGAGTTAGCCAAAGTCTATTCAAAAGTTATAGCTTTCTTAGACCCCAAGGGAAGGAAAATTGAGATGTTTGAATCTTATTATAAGATACTAATAACTTTACAAAGTATGCAAACTTCAGAAAATATACAAAGAGGAGGTTTTCGTAAATGAAAAAATATTTAATTTATTCACTAACAGCATTGATTTTACCAAGCTTTGCATTTGCTGGTAAAAAGGCTCTTATATGGGATGATACGGAAACGCTTGGAACAGGAAATTCTCAAAACGAGAATTACTTTTTTTACACAAAAAACACAGAAGATAGAGAAGGCAGTTATATCTTTAACTTTACGTATGGATATAACGATAAAACGGACATAGCTTTAAACATTCCTTTTGGATACTTAAAAAATTATGAAAACACTTACTCAGATATATCAGACCCTTTTGTTGAAGTAAAATATAGATTTTTTGGGAGAGAAAATTTAAAGTTTGCTATAAAGCCATTTCTTGGAATACCTGTAAAGAGAGATAGTGATTTTAGCGAAGGTCATTTAAGCTACGGAATTACTTTGATTTCTCAGTTAGAAGTTGATAAATTTAATTTTTATGCAAACTCATCTTTCATGGTTCATAAAAATAGAGTAGTTGGGCAAAATGAAATTTTTCAGTCTGTTTCTGGAGAGTATAACATTAACGATAATTTCAGTGTAATAACAAGCTTTTATCTTTCTAATTACAGTAGCCAAACAGAAAAAGGCGGGTTGGTTGGTGTAGGATATTCTAAGGGTAAAATAGAGATAGGCATTGGAATAGGTAAAAACTTTATTGGAGAAAATGATTATTCTTTCTATGGCGGTTTGACATACAGATTCTTTTGATTTAGCATATAATAAATATTATTGAGATTAAATCTTAATTTAAAGGAAGAAGATGAAAAGACTATTAGATATAAAGGAAGGCTGTAAGGCTGTTGTGAAAGATGTTGATATGGATGAGACCTTGAAGCTAAAACTTTTTGAACTTGGTATACTACCCGGAACGGAATTAGAACTCATACAAGTAGCACCTTTTGGCGGACCTATAAAAATAAAACTTCATGATTATTGTCTGGCACTACGAAGAACAGAAGCTTATAAAATCTTGGTGGAAGAAAAATGTTAAAAGAAATAAAAGTTGCCTTGATAGGGAACCCAAACGTTGGGAAAACGGCTTTACTTAATGAAATTGCTGGAACTGATTTAAAAGTTGGAAATTGGCCGGGTGTTACAATAGAAAAAAAAGAAGCAACTATTACATCTAAAGATTATATCATCAGATTTGTTGACTTACCTGGTATCTACAGCTTAAGAAACCAAACAGCAGAAGAAAAAATAACGGTTGATTATCTATTAAATGAAAAACCGGATGTGATTTTAAATATCTTAGATTCTACAAATCTAAAAAGAAATCTATATCTAACAACTCAGTTGTTAGAGTTTGAAATTCCAATCGTAGTAGTATTAAATATATGGGATGAGGCGGTAGAAAAAAGAATGTCTGTTGATTTTAAAAAGCTTGAAAATCTTTTATGCAGTCCTGCAATTCCTGCATCAGCTAAAAAAAGGCTTGGAATTGATGAGATTTTAGAGAATATCATACAAGTATATGAGAATAAAAAGTTTGTCCAATGTGAACATTTTGAAGTAGAATTTGAGAAATATTTAAAAGAAGTTTTAAAACTTGTAGAGATTTATCAATCTGTTCTTTTGAACTTGTATCCTAAACGCTATTTAGCAGTCTCTCTTTTAGAAGGAAGTCTAAAAGATAATCTATCTGACGCACTTGTGCAGGAGTTAGAAAAATTAAGAGAAAAAATTAAAAGCATCTATGGAAAAGACGTTAATACTTTGATTATTGAAGAAAGATACGGGATAGTGTTAAGCATCTATGAGCAAACTGTAAAAAAAGAGCCGGTTAATACAGTAGAAGGTTCATTATTTTTAGATAAAATCTTTTTACATAAATACTTTGGCATTCCAATATTTTTATTTTTAGTTTGGCTTTCTTTTGAGATCACATTTAAATTTTCTTCCCCTTACGTTGATTTTCTAAACAAAGTTTTGGAAGTAGTTGGTATTTGGGCTTTGCAGATTTTAGAGTCTTTAAATGCGTCGGAGTTTATTAAATCTTTCGTGGCAGATGCTGCAATAGGTGGAGTTGGATTTGTTATTACTTTTGTTCCGGTGCTTTTTGTGCTGTATATAGTCATTTCTTTTTTAGAAGGAAGCGGGTATATATCCCGTGCAGCGTTTTTGATGGATAGGTTTATGAGTAGTTTTGGATTGAGCGGAAAATCTTTTATTCCACTGCTTCTTGGTTTTGGTTGCAACGTTCCTGCTGTTTATGCAACAAGGACGATTGAAAGCCAAAAAGAAAAAATCCTTACAGCTTTAATGATTCCTTTTATGTCTTGTGGAGCAAGATTAACAGTTTTTGCATTTTTTGTAAGCGTTTTCTTTGAAAATCAAAAAGGCTTGGTTATATTCTCTCTTTATCTGATTGGTATTTTAGTTGCTGTAATTGTAGCGATACTGCTTAATAAGTTTTATTTTAAAACAAAGTCTGAAGTTTTCATTTTAGAGCTACCACCTTACAGAATGCCAACGTTTAAATATATTCTAAACAATGCTTGGGTACGCGTTAAATCTTTTACTTTTGAAGCTGGAACATTTATTTTTGCAACTTCAATCATAGTTTGGTTTTTAACAAACATTCCTTTTGGAGCTAAAAAAGATGAGTCTTTACTTGCTCAGGTTTCTCAAAAAGTATCGGTAATTTTTGAGCCTCTTGGATTTGGAACTTGGCAAGCGACAGCTTCATTATTTTCTGGTTTTGTAGCTAAGGAAGTAGTACTTTCAACAATGAGCAATATTTATGTTGGAGAAGAGTTGAAAGAAGAAAAGAAAAGTTTATCCTTTCAAGAAGGATTAAATGAGATTTTCAGCGGTTTTATGGATGCTAATGTAAGTCTTTTTAAAGATTTAGCTTCTACTTTTGGGCTTGTAAAAACAGAAAAAGAAGAGGATGAGTTTAAAGGTCTTGGCTCTGTATTAAAAGAAAGTTTTACACCTGATCAAGCTTACTCTTTTTTAGTTTTCTTGCTTTTATACACTCCATGCCTTGCAACAGTTTTTGCAATAAAACAAGAACTAAACAGTTATAGATGGATGTTTGTATCTATTTTGATAAACTTTACATCTGCTTGGATTGTTAGTTTTGTGATTTACATTTTGATTAGGTGAGAAAATGCGAAGGTAAGACGCGAGACGTAAGGCATTTATAAAATTTGTCAATCAAAGCATGATAATTTACAGATAAAAAAGTGTTTATGTTTAAGTTAAACAACTTGGTATAACATTTACTTTTAATTAAAATTTTTCAAAAAAAGAGGGATGCATATGAGAAGACTTAAAATCTTTTGGATTTTATTATTTTTTATATTATTTATTTTGCCAAAGCATGGATTTAGTGAGGAGAAAGAAAAGATAAAAACTTTAAAACAAAATATAACTTGGTCAACCCCTATTTCTAATGGGCTAAATTATCTTGATTTAGATGGAGACGGAGAAAAAGATATTATTGTAAAAGGTTATAGAAACAATATCTCTGCTCATACGTTTTCTGTAATTTCTTTTTATTTATCAAAGAAAATAGATAGTCAAGAGAAATCAAATATCAAGAGATTAGATATAATTTCAATCGGTCAACTGCCTGACACAGAAGAATATCAATTATTTACTTACGAAAGAGCTGATTGTATATTGATAGATTTTAGATTGGTTAAAATAAAAAATAGTAAGAAAGTTTATCTAATTAAAGCTGAGCGCTTTTTGTCAGGAGAAAAAACGTATGCCGATAAAGATACTGTTAAATTTACTATTTATGAGCTTCAATATGATGACCTTGAGAATAGATTTTTCTATAGTAAAATTAAAGAATTTAACTCTACAAGAAAATACTACGATGTAAACAAAGCTTTTAAACATGAACTTGGAATATAAAGTTTATAAAATAGGAAAAAGAAAATATGCTGAATACTGGAAAAGAGGATATTGTAAACTAATCATTTGATGAAAATTTTTGTACTTGCATTTGACATAAAACATTTTGAAGACTTTAGTTTTAAGAATCTTCTCTTTTGAAAAAAACAAGAGATTCTTCGCTGACGCTCAGAATGACACCGTTGGGTTTTTCCGTGTTATCCTGAGGCCGAAGGCCGAAGGATCTCATTTTTAAATTTTATAAAAACAACTAATTTCTCGCCCCAAAAATTTAAGTTATAATTATAAAAACAACTTATAATTGAGGTTTTGACTATGTATGATTTGATAATCATCGGAACCGGACCGGGAGGTTATGAGGCTATACTTACAGCACTGAGAAAAAATTTAAACATTGCCATCGTTGAAAAAGACAAACTTGGCGGAAACTGTCTTAATAGAGCCTGCATTCCTACGAAATATTTAAGAAGCGGAGCTTATCAGATAGAAAAGTTATCAAAATTAAAAGACTATGGAATAGATATAAAAGATTTTAGTCTTGACTATTCAAAAGTCTTTGAAAGCAAAAATTCATCCATCAGCTTTTTAAGAAACTCTTTAGCACAGCTTTTAAGATCAAAAAAAGTCCCTGTTTATAAAGGCATTGGAAAAATTGTAGACAAAAATAAAGTTCAGATTACAAAAGAGAATTTGACTACCGAAATAATAGAAGGAAAGAATATTATTATTGCTACTGGTTCTATTCCTGCATCTGTTGGAAATTTAGTGCCGGATGGTAATTATATTATCACTACAGAAGATTACATGGAAAGATTAAGTACACTTCCAAAAAGCATGCTTGTTGTTGGTGGTGGCGTAGCTGGGTGTGAGATTGGATACATTGCAAAAATATACGGCTGTGATGTTTATTTAACGGAGCTTCAAGATAGATTGCTACCATCAAACATAATTTCTCAGGAGATTTCCAAGTATTTATTGAGAAAATTCAAATCCCTTGGAATTAAAACTTACTTCCAAACAACAGTTGAAAGCTATCAAATAAAAGATAATTCCGTTGATGTTAAACTTTCTAACGGTAAAGTTATAAACGTTGAAAAGATTCTTCTGACAGTTGGAAGAAAGCCAAACACTTTAGATATAGACACCATAGGCATAGAAAAAGACAGTAAAGGATTTATCAAAGTAAATGAATATCTACAGACAAACTATGAAAATATTTATGCTATAGGAGATGTTATAAACTCTCCAATGCTTGCCCATGTTGCCGGATACGAAGCAAAAATAGCTTTACATAACATAACATCCCAAGAAAAAGAATCTCCAAACTATGATTTAGTTCCTTGGGCTATTTTCTCAGCTTACGAGATAGGGCATATTGGCTTAAACGAAGAGCTTGCAAAAGAAAAAAGAATTGAGCTTATTTCTGGATATTACACATACAGATTCAACGAAAAGGCAGTAGACGAGCTTGAGCCTGATGGCTATGTAAGATTGTATTTTGAAAAAGACTCTAAAATAATTGTTGGAGCAGATGTTGTTGGTAGTAGTGCATCGGAGTTAATTCATACAATATCAACCTTTATCAAAGAAAAGTACACAGCTAAACAAGTCCATGATTTTATTTACTTCCATCCGTCATTAACAGAAATACTTGCCTATGCCTCCTATGATGTTGCTGTTGGTAAGCTTTTCTAAATTGATTTCTGATATAATCTAATTAGAAAAAAATAAAGGAGGAAAACTTTGAGAGATTTTAAGATTTTAGATGAATTATATTACACAAAAGAGCATATATGGGTAAAAATAGAGAATGATGTTGCAACTATTGGCATTACAGACTATGCACAAAGTCAGCTTGGTGACGTTGTTTTTATTGAGCTACCAGAAGCAGGAAGAGAGGTTGAATCCGGAGAAGTTATCGCAACGGCAGAATCTATAAAAGCAGTATCTGAAATATACTCACCATTAACAGGAAAAATAATCTCCACAAACGAAGATTTAGCAAATGAACCGTCTTTTCTTAACTCAGACCCGTACGGTGATGGCTGGATATGTGATATCCAAATGAAAGACCTAACAGAAATGGAAGATTTAATGACAGCGGATGATTATAGAGCTTATTTAGAGGCAATTACAGAAGAAGAGGAATAATTGTGAATCATTTTATTATTGTAGCAATTGGAGAAGATAAACCGGGAATAGTTGCAAAAGTTACCGAAATCTTATTTAAAAACGGCTTTAACATTGAAGATTCATCAATGACAAGATTAAACAATGAGTTTACCATAATGCTGATTGTGAAAGGAGATAAAAGCTTAGAACATCTTAAGCAAGAATTCAGCCGGCTTGAAAAAGAAGGCTTAACTATCATCATAAAAGAAGTATCTGAAGATGTTATAAACAAACCAATAAAAAAATTACCAATTTTCAACATAGCAGTTTACGGCTCTGATAAGCCAGGCATAGTTTATAAAGTATCAAAACTACTTGCAGACAAAGGAATAAATATATCAGATTTAAGAACAGAAAAAGTAAATAGTCTTTATATTATGTTTATAGAATCAGAATTTCCGGAAGAAGTAGATATTTTAGAGTTTAACAGAGAAATAGAAAGGCTAAAACAAGAGTTAGATGTTGACATAGAAATAGAAAACGTAGAAACAGCAGAGTTATAGAGTTGTAAAGTGGAAAAACTTGAGATTCTTAAATATCCGGATGAAAGATTAAAAAGAAAATCTATCGAAGTTGTAGATTTTGGAAAAAAGTTTAGAGAATTTGTAGAAAAATTAATTTATACAATGTATAATTTACCGGGCGGTGTTGGGATAGCTGCACCGCAGGTAAACAATCCTATAAGAACGATAATCGTTGACACTTCAAAATCTACACATAAAACAAATAAAGTTTCTCATGGTTTGATGGTTTTATCCAATTCAAAGATAGTTCATGCAGAAGGTGAAATAATTTTCAGAGAAGGTTGTATGTCAGTTCCAGACTACACTGGAAATGTAAAAAGATTTTATTATATTAAAGTGGAAGCACAGGATATAAACGGAAATTTAATAACATTTGACACAGAAGGCTTTGAAGCTGTTGTTATTCAGCATGAAATAGACCATTTAGAAGGAAAGGTTTTTATAGAAAAGGTAGTTTCTCCAAAAGATATTTTTAGAAGAAAAGTTTATAAAGAGTGAGGTTTTAACAATGCAGGTAGACCCAGTAGACCAACTTCAAGTTGAGCTTTTTAAACAAGTTCTTGAGATGATGAAGCAGTTAAACAATCAGATAATACAGCAAACACAGAATGTAAATCAAGCTAAAAAACCTCCGGAAAATCCAAACGGTAGCATCTCAATCTACGCGTAAAAATTGAAAGTCCAGAAAGAAAGAATAGATAAGTTATTGGTAGATAAAGGTTTAGCTGAAAGCAGAGAGAAAGCACAAGCTCTTGTTATGTCTGGCGTTGTTTTTGTGAACAATCAGAAAATAGACAAACCGGGCACAAAAGTTCCAACAGATACAAACATCTACATCAAAGAAAAAATGCCTTATGTTTCAAGAGGTGGATTTAAATTAGAAAAAGGTTTAAAAGTTTTTAATCTTGACGTAAAAGATAAGATTTGTCTTGATATAGGCTCTTCAACCGGTGGATTTACTGACTGTTTGCTTCAAAATGGGGCTAAAAAAGTTTATGCGGTTGATGTTGGAAAAAATCAACTTCATGAAAAATTAAGAGCTGACAGCAGAGTTATCTCAATAGAAGAGTTTAACGCAAGGTATTTAACTGAAAATGAAATTCCGGAAAAGATTGATGTATTGGTTTGCGATGTATCTTTTATATCCATCACAAAAATCCTTCCAAACATATGTAATCTGTTAAAGAAAGATTTTAAAGGAATAATCTTAATCAAGCCACAGTTTGAATTATCAAAAAAGGAAGTAAAAGATGGCGTTGTTAGAGATAAAGAACTGCGTTTTAAAGCCATAAAGTCTGTAATTGAAAGTTTAATGCAGTCTTGCTACTGTATAAGAGATTTAGACTTTTCTCCAATAAAAGGACCGGAAGGTAACATAGAATTTTTAGCATTTATAGAAAGGAAATCAGAAGATTGTAAAACATTGCCTGATGAGTACACTAAAAACATAATAGACAAGTCACATGAGAGTTTAAAGTAAAAAGTGAGATATTAGTAAAACGAGGTTGTTCTAAAATTTTTGTAAGTTTACCTTTTATTTGTCATCCAGCAGTGAAAGATCTCTTTCTAATATCTTCTTAGGAAAGAGAGTAAAAATTACTTTGTCCAATAATAGAAAATCATAGAATAGTCTGTTTTTTCTGCATACGTTTTATTGCTTTTCTTTAATTAATTATACACACCTCGGGTAAGAAATTCAAATATAAATAGAACATCTAAAAAAACTCCTTAGTGGCAGTTAAAATTTTAATAGCAAAAATTCCACCAAAGAGGCAAAAATGCAAAAATCTAATCTTTATTTTACAATATTTCAAAAAATCTCTGAGCATCTAACTATACTTTTAAATATTTCAAACACTCCTATTCTTACACTTGCCAGATTTCTAATTTATCCTTCTATTCAATCTTGGCATCTGTTTAGAAAATCAAAATCAGAAAGAGTTTATAAAATCCTTAGAGAATATTGGCTAAGAAGAATCACGATTATTATGATACTTAAAATTGTTCTTGGAAAAAAAGAAAACTTATAGCATATGGTACGCAAGATTAAGCAGAGCAAAAACTAAAAAGATAAAAAGAGTTTCAGGAAAAATGCATTGGGTAAAAAGAAAGAGGAAAATATACAGCGAGCATTTAAAGACGTTAAATAAGACATAAAATGAGTAAATGGTTTAGATTTTTGACTGAAAATTTTGAATTTATAGGAGATAAAGGTTATAAAGGATGTAAATATGTTAAAGTATGTGAAGATAAACAAGAAAAGAGTAAAAGACAAATTATTGAAGCAGTAAATTCTCAGATAAAAAACTTCAATCTTACAAGTAGATGGAGAAAGATTAAAACTTTTGTTGCTTATCTATATGCATATGCTATTGATTATAGCTTTTTTAGAAAAAGTAAACTATGGAGGTAATTTCTCACCCAAGGTATATAAGAAAAGTAAAATTGTTATCAAATTTTTAAATGAAATCTGGTTGATAAAAAATTATAAGGAGGCGAAGTTATGAAAGAATTAGCTATGGAAGTATTAGCAGGTTTAGCTATCTTTTTAGCTACCTTGATTCTTTATCTGTATGCTATAGTGCGGATAGCAAGTGTGGAGTTTAAAAATAGCTGTGATAGAGTCTTTTGGTTTTTAGCGGTGGTTTTTATGCCTATATTAGGGCTTATACTGTGGTTTGTGGTCGGCGGTAAGCATATAAAAAAGGAAGGAAGTGAGGTATAAGAAAGTAGCTAATTTTAGAGACAATCGAAACTTGTCAATAATTTTGTGTCTGGATTGAAAACTTTTTATTAAACAATTGTAAAATTTCATAAGAAGATACTTTAAAAGCAGGTACAGGCTTTTTCTGCTTTTTATTCTTTAAATTATCTCTTTGTATAAGCAGATTTATCTCAAGTATATCTACAGGTTGAAAATATCCACCTAAATTTATTCTTACCTTCTCTATCATGCTATTAACACTTTCCACTAGATTTGTTGTGTATATGTGCTTTCTTAGATTTTCTGGATATTTTAAAAAACATAAGTATCTCTCTTTGTTAGATTGAATATGTTTTATAAAGCTTGGATATTCAGATTTAAATCTACCACTAAGTCATGTATAAGTCATATCCGGTGTGGGAAAGTAGACTCTTTAATTTGCTGCTTTCTAGTAAAAGCTTCTAAACAGTATCATTCTATAGCCGTGCGAAGAAACTTTACTTATTCACTGTCGGGCAATTCATGAATTACCTCTACTCACTTTCTCACCTTCTTTAGCAGAGGAGATCATTCGGATTTACGTCCTCAGGATGACAGAAAGGGTAATAATGAATCATCCCAAAGCCAAAAGAAATTTCGATAATTGTTTTTTGAAATCTATTAAACATTTACAAAGATATATTTAATTCAAAAATATCTTTTTTAAACAATAACTTTGGTGTTTTCTTGATTCTGATTCTTTTACCAAGAACGTATCTTATGTGCCCACTTTGTTTATTTAAAACTTCCAAAATTTCTTCCTCATCTTTTAAAGCAGAAATAAAAACTTGAGCTTCGTTTAAGTCTGATGTAGTGTCTACAAAACTCACTGTTATAAAATTATCCTTTGACAATACTATCTCTTCAGATATAATTTCAGATAGTTCTTTTTTCAACATAGAATTTACTTTTTCCATTCTGTGTGACTTTTCTCTCATTTTAACTCACCTTTTAAATTATTTCTTTGTGTATATTTATATGCAAATGTGGGAAGTTTACATCTATAAAACCAACAATAGAACCTAAAACCTTTTCTAACTGAAGTTTATCAGGTGCTACAGTTACAACAGCAATCACTGCAGATTGCCATAAATCTTGTTTATCTACTTCAGAAACAGCAACATTAAATTTACTTCTTAACTTCTCTTTTATAGACCTTACAACCATTCTTTTTTCTTTGAGATTTGATGAGTCTGGTATATGAATTTCTAAAACTAAACTACCTATCATCATTTTCTATAACCTCAAAGATTCTTATAAAATCTTCCACCGATAGCTCTTCTGCTCTTAAATTTGGACTAATTCCTGCTTTATTCAATATTTCTTCTTCAATTTTAGATTTTATCATTTTTCTTCTATTTTGAAACAGATGAGATACAAAGTTTTTATATTTTTTTACATTTTTAATTGCTATGTTTTGTTTAGGTGTGAGTTTTACTACTGCGGATGTTACTTTTGGCGGCGGGTTAAAAAATCTTGCCGGGACACTCATTGTATATTTTACACCGAAGAATGTCTGGATAAATACAGATAAAAATGTATAATCTTTTGTCTTTGGTTTTGCCATCAACTTTTCTGCCACTTCTTTTTGAATCATAAAAACACAAAACTCTAAAATATCAAGCTTAAGCGCGCAATCAATAATCATTAAAGATGCAACATTATACGGCAAATTTCCTACAAGCTTTATTTTTTCTTTATCAGAAATTAATTCATAAAGATTCACATTAAAAAAATCCGATTTTATAAGCTTAAAATTTGAACATTTACTAAACTTTTCTTCTAAGACCGGATAAACCGACGTGTCAATTTCTACGGCATACAAAATCTTTGGATTTCTTAATAAGATTTCCTCGGTCAAAGCGCCTGTACCCGGTCCTATTTCAACAATAATATCTTCCTGAAAAATATCTATTTCATCTACAATTTTTTCTATAACATTTTTTGAAATTAAAAAATGCTGTCCTAAATGTTTTTTTGGTTTAATTTTGTTCAACTGAATCCTTTTCCATCTCCTTACATTTTTCTTTTATCATTTTAAAGACCTCATCTTTCAAACCTTCTCTATCAAGTGCAAAATCTATGATCGCTTCTATATATCCAAGTTTATTACCTGTGTCGTGTCTTATTCCTTCTATATCTTTTGCATATATTACTTCTTTCTCTCTAAGCTTTAATAGTCCGTCTGTTAATTGAATTTCTCCACCTCTTCCTATCGGTGTTTCTCTTAATGCATCAAATATATCTGGCGTTAAGACATACCTTCCTATTATTGCTGCAGTTGATGGTGCTTCTTCCACCGAAGGTTTTTCAATCAATGATTCAACAAGCTTTATTCCATTCACGACTTCTTTTCCCGCCACTATTCCATACTTACTTACATCTTCTCTTGATACTTCCATCGTACCTATTACTGATTTTCCAAACTGATAGTAAATATCTATAAGCTGTTTTATTCCTGGCTTTTCATCATTTTTGATAATCTCATCTCCAAGTAAAACTGCAAATGACTCATCTCCAACTAAATTTGCCGCAGTTAATACTGCATGCCCAAGTCCAAGCTGCTGTTTTTGTCTGATATATACAAATTCTGCCATATTACTTATTTGTCTAAGCATTTGGATTTCTTTTTCTTTTCCGCTTTTACTTAAAACCTGCTCTAACTCTGGATAGTAATCAAAGTAATCTTCTATTGCTCTTTTATGTCTTCCTGTAACAAAGATTATAGTTTCTATTCCAGATTTTACAGCTTCTTCTACAATGTAATGAATAATTGGCTTATCTATCAGTGGCATCATCTCTTTTGGTGTGGATTTTGTAGCCGGTAAAAATCTTGTTCCAAAGCCTGCAACTGGTATTACGGCTTTTCTGACTTTTTTCATTTTTCTACCCTCCTTAGTAATTCTTGATAAAATTTAGTCAAATCTCCTAAATTAAGTCTAAATCTATCTTTGTCCATTCTTTCACCAGTTTTTGCATCCCAAAATCTGCATGTATCCGGAGATATCTCGTCTGCTATAACCATTGTTCCATCATCTAACTTTCCAAACTCTAACTTAAAATCAACCAGAATGATGTCATGCTTTATAAGAAAATCTCTTAATATTTCATTAACTTTTAATGCCATTTCTTTGATGGTTTTAACGTCTTCTTCTGTTGCAAGTTTCATAACTAAAACATGTTCATAGCATATGATTGGATCCCCAAGTGCATCGTTTTTATAGTAAAACTCCATCAACGATGGATTAAATTCTGTCTTTTCTGGAATTCCAAGTCTTTTAACAATACTTCCCGTTGCTAAGTTTCTGACTACCACTTCTATCGGAATGATTTTTGTTTTGTATGCAAGTGTTTCTCTATCTGAAATCTGCTTTATAAAATGTGTCTTAATTCCTGCTTGATTTAAAAGCGTAAAAAAGATCGATGATATTTTATTATTTAAGATCCCTTTTCCTTCAATTACGTCTTTCTTTTGAGCGTTAAAAGCTGTTGCTTCGTCTTTAAAGTAGATGATAACATGATTTGGATTCTCGGATTGATATACTATCTTTGCTTTTCCTTCATACAATTTTTCCATGAAAAACTCCTATAAATTTTCTTTTGCTAATAAAGAAAAGTATCTATAATTTTGATTATTTTTTATAGTTTCAAAGATTTTTTGAATTTCTTGAAAATTGCCTTCTTTCTTCAAAATTAAAGCATAAAGAGTTTGAGCTGATATGTAGTTATACTTTTTTGAATCTATAGATTTCAATATTTCTTTTGCTTCTTTAGAATTACCTTCCTTATTTTTTAGGTATGCAATATATTCATTAACTCCTGATGATAAATCGGTTTTAAGTTCATTCTTTAACTTTTCTGCAGGTTCTTTATTTTCTTTATTTTCTTCTTCGTTTATCAATATTTCATAAGCAAGTGTTACTTTATAAAACTCCGTATCTCCATACTGCTTTTTAAAGTTTTCAAGCTCTTTCCTTGCATCTTCTAATTTGTTTTCAGACAATAAGTCAGTAATTTTTGATAGATATAAAGATGCTTTTTCTCTGTTTTGTTTATCTATCTGATTTTTGTAATATAAACCACCACTTATTATAATTAATAGTAAGAGAAATGCTAAAGCAAATTTAAAATGTTTTTTTAGAAAATCATAGATTCTATAAACTTTGTACTCAAATTCTAAATCTACATCTTTTTCTATTGGTAGTTTTTCTTTTTCCATAGACTTCCTTCTATGTGATTTTTGCTATATATTCTATCATAGTTGATGATAGGATTTTTTGATATAATTTAAAAGAAAAAGTTAATCGTAGGAGTATATAAAATGATAATGAGATATTTCACAGTAAAAGAAGCTAATGCTATATTACCTCAAATAAAAGTTTTAGTTGAAGAAATTATAGAAAAAAGGGAAGAGATTTATAGTTTAGTTAGTAAATATGAAGAATTAAAAGAGTTATCAGAAAAAAGCGATTTAGAAGAGCTTGAATATATATATGCAAAAAGCAAAATCCAAATTTTAGATGATGAAATTAAAGAACTTGTTGATACTATTCAAAATTTTGGAGTAATGGTAAAAGGTGTTGATCCCGTTTTAATTGATTTTCCAGCAAAAAACGGAGAGGAAGAGATACTTCTTTGCTGGAAAGAAGATGAAGATGAAATAATGTATTGGCATGGCTTGTATGAAGGATTTAGAGGAAGAAAGCCAATATCAATGTTAAAACCGGATAAAAGAAGCCCGTTTAATTTTGAACTTTGATAATAATGAGTTTTTATAGATTAAATGGTTTGTAGATAGTAATTTAAATTTTTTCTTAAGCTATAGGATGGTATATATCGGATTAGAAATTTAATAAAAGTTTGAGATTCTTCGCAGACTTCAGAATGACGGTAAAGCTATCCTTCCTCTAATACCTATCAGTCAACCTTTTCCTGTCATCCTGAGGACTTTAGTCCAAAGGATCTCCTCTTTATCAAAGAACGCAAGAAAGTGAATAAGTGAGAGGCAAAAGACAGATATTCCTCACCATCTGCAGAATGACGATTAAAAAGCTAATTAATTCTTAGACTTAGTTAAAATTTGAAATATCTTCACGTCACGTATAATTCAAAATAGCCTTTTCCCTATCACTATCACAAAAAACACGATAGAATAAAGTATAACTATCGTTGAGCCGGATGGAAGGTTAAAATAAAATGAAAGAATTATTCCGGCGCTTACAATTATTAGACTAAATATAATAGAAAGAGTGATAATCTTTTTATAATGCCATGCAAGTTGGGAAGAGACAGCCGCCGGTAGGATTATCATCGCAGCTGATAAAATAGACCCTACAAGCTTTATAGATAAAACAGTTGCTATTGCTATCAACGTTATCACACTGTAGTATAAAAAGTTTGTATTAACTGCGCCAATATAAGCAAGGTCTTCATCAAAACAGCAGTAAAGAATTTTGTCAAAGTATTTAAGTAAAAATCCAATAGTAAAAACTGTAAAGATAGAAATATAAATTAAATCTTCTTTTGTGATTGTTAAGATATTTCCAAACAAAAATGCAAATAAATCAGAATTATAATTATTAGAAAAGGAGATTAAAACTACACCAAAAGCCATTGAAAAGGAAAGTAAAATTCCTATTGTCAAATCTTCATGAATCTTTCCTTTTTTGCTAATGTATCCTATTAGCATACCTACCAAAACAGCAAAAATACTACCTGTTAATGTTGGATTGATTCCGGCAAAAAAGCCAATTGCAAGCCCGCCAAATGCAGCATGAGAAATCCCTACATTTATAAAAGACCATTTTTTAACATAGATAAAAAATGACAAAACAGAAAGTAAAACACTTACAAGCAGACCACCAATAAACGCATTAAGCATAAATGGAACTGTAAAAATATCTAAAAAACTCAATGTCGTATCTCCAACACCATAGGATTAAAATGCTGACAGGTCAAACACTCATCAGAATGAATTAGTAGACTAACATCTGCTGAATATAGTTTTTGCAGATTTTCTTTTGTTAAAAAGTTTTTGGCGGGACCAAAGTAGTGAAGCCTCTTATTTAAGCCAGCTATTTTATGAGAAAAGCTTACAACCGCACCTATATCATGACTTACCATTATGATGGTCATCTTTTTTTCTTGATTTAAACGTTTTATAAATTCATAAAAACTTTCCTGAGCTACCACATCAATCCCTGTGGACGGTTCATCAAGTATCAAAATTTTTGGGTCTGATAATAACGCTCGAGCTATCATAATTCTCTGTTGTTGACCGCCAGACAACCGTCCAAAAATTTTATTTTCAAACCCTTTCATACCAACGTATTCAATGTATCTTAAAGCTAAATCTAATTTCTCCTTTTCTGATAGATTTTTACCAATTAAACCAAACAAAACAACATCTAAAGCACTAACCGGAAAATCTAATTCTTGTTTACTTTTTTGTGGCAGATACCCAATCATATGATTTTTTATTGCATAGTAGGGATCTTTACCATCTATTAAAACTGTTCCAGAGGTTGGTTTTAATAATTCAAGTAAGACTTTGATTAACGTAGTTTTTCCACCACCGTTTGGTCCAACTATAGAAACAATCTCTCCTTGGTTTACTTCAATGTTAATATCTTCAAGAATGACGCTATCTTCTATTTTTACGGTAAGGTTTTTAATCTCTATAAAGCTCATATCTTAACTACAATCTTTCCAAAAAACTGTCTGCTTAGTAATTTTTCATAAGCTTTTTGAACATCTTCTAATTCAAATACAGAATCTATGACTGGTCTGATTTTATTTGGTATGAGTTTTAAAATCTTTGAGAACTCACCTTTTGTTCCCATGTATACACCGTGTATGGTTAGATTTTTTCCAAATATGTATCTTAAATTTATATTAACTTCTGCTCCTGTTGTTGAACCAAAGGTTATAACATTTCCACCTTTTCTAGCACAAGATAGAGACTTATTAAATGTTTCAGCTCCTATATGGTCTATAACCACATCACAAAGATTGTTATTTGTAATTTCTTTAATCTTTTCTACAAAATCTTCATTTTTATAGTTAATCACATAATCAGCACCAAGATTTTTACATTTTTCTACCTTCCAATCATCACCAACGGTTGTGATAACAGTAGCACCAAATAATTTTGCAAGTTGTATTCCAGCCGTTCCTACACCACTTGCTCCACCATGAATTAAAACTATATCACCGGCTTTTATTTTTGATCTTGTGATTAAAGAATGCCACATTGTAATATATGTAATTGGTAAGCATGAAGCTTCTTCAAAAGACAAATCATCTGGTATTTTAAAAACATTTACAGCCGGAACTTTTACATACTCAGCAGAAACACCGTCTTCTAATACTCCTAAAGGTCTAAACTGATTACATTCATTATCTCTTCCGGACAAACATTTTTCACAGTATCCACAAGAAAGACCGGAGAAAATAACAACCCTATCACCTTCTTTTACATTTTTAACATTTTTACCAGTTTTTGCTACTATACCTGCACCATCAGACGCAAAGATATGCGGCAAAGGAATAGGCATAGGATACTTACCTTCCATAACCCAAACATCTAAATGGTTTAAAGAAAAAGCTTTTATATTGACTAAAACTTCATCATCGTTTATCTCCGGTATAGGGAAATCTTCAATTTTGATTGCTTTATATCCTTCCAATTTGTCATAGTAAGCAGCTTTCATTTAATTCCTCCTATTTATTCCTTAATTTTTAAATTTTCTTATTAAGTAAACTGCCGGAAGATTTTTTTGATTCGCCTTCTGATGAGTATGTGGTAGCAGATTGAAAAACAGCTTGAAAAATTTCTTCTATTAAATTTAGATTGGAAGATGCTATTGTTTGATTGATAGTTGTAAGCTCTTTAATTTTATTTATTTTTTCTTTTAATGTTTGGGGCAGATTTTCAAAATCTTTTACTTCAAAATTTGCAAGCTCTGATAGTAAAGATTGCTTTTCTTCAACAATTTTCATTATTTCTTCAGGTGCTTTGTCATCATTAATAGCATTTATTAAAAGCTTATTTTCTTTTTCAAGTAAATTCATAAGATTTTCTAAGATTTTTTCTATTTTATCCATTTTTGCCACCTGTATAACAAAATCAAATTGTGTTATAATCATTCTAACATAAGAAACGGAGAAAGATAACAGAATGCAGAAAAAGGGTGCGAAGAAATCTATTGAAAAAGCTTTAGATTTATTAGAAACTTTGAAGGAAAAAGGTAATTTAGGCGTTACTGAACTTAGTAATATTCTTGGATTAAATAAAAATAACGTTTTTAGACTTCTTGCAACATTAGAAGTAAAAGGTTTAATAGAGCAAGACCCAGAAACAGGACATTACAGACTTGGAGTAAAAACTCTACTTTTAGAATATTCATTTATAAAAAATTTAACGATTTTAAACCAAGCAAAACAGTTTGTTAAACAGCTAAGAAATAAAACAAATGAAACAGTTTACTTGTCATTGATGCATCAAAATGATGTTGTCTATTTTTATTCTGAGGAAAGCAGATCTTCTGTTTTAGTCAATTCAAGAATTGCTAAAAGATATCCTGCTATTGAAACTGCACCGGGTAGAGCTATTTTAAGGGCAAAAAGAGAGTTTGGCGATATTTTTGAATACGACTTTGAAGGTTTAGAGCCAGAAGTTTCAGAGATAGCCACAGTAATAAGAGATGAAAGTGATTATCTGGTTGCTGCACTTTCCATAGTTGCACCGATTTCAAGGCTTAACAAATCAAATTATGACGGACTGTTTAAACATCAATTACTACAAACAGCAAAAGAAATAACAAGCCTGTGCAAAATAGATTTGCCTTAAAAATGCTTTATATTGTTTTATCAGTTATTTCTGGTTTAACTTTGGCAGTATCCTTGCCAAATTATTATATTCCGTTTGCTTTTTTGGTTGGCTATGGACTTTTGTTTTATTTGATAGAAAAAAATGATACCAAAAGATTAATTCTATACTCGTTTATCGCAGGACTTGTCTTTTCTGCAATTTCTTTTTACTGGATAATATACGCCATTCATTATTACGGAAAAATCAATTTATTTCTCTCTTCCGGACTGTTCTTATTATTTATCACTGCTTACAGCTTATATGCTTTTGTTCTTTTTTCTGTCTTGTTAAAACTGTTTTATAAAAGATACAATTACAAAGGCTTTTTTATATCACCATTTCTAATAGTACTTTTAGAAGTAGTCCGTCAGTATTTTCCATTTACAGGCTTTCCTTGGAATTTAAACGGATACATGCTTTCATACATAAATCAAATTGCACAAATATCGTCACTTTTTAGCATCTTTGGACTTTCATTTTTAGTATTGTATTTTTCCGTTTCTTTTTACATGATGTTTTCAAATCAACATTTTAGATGGATTATACTAAATTTACTGAATATAGCATTATTCATTTCTATATTCCTTTGGGGGCAAAGTAAGATTGAAAGCTATACTGACAAAGGAGAGTCTTATAAAGTATCAATCTTACAAGGTAATATAGACGAGACACTAAAGATCGAGAGAAATACAGAAAATGACATGATCGTTTTAAATAAATACATATCTTTATTTGAGAAAGTAAAAAAAGACAATCCAGATTTAATCGTTCTTCCAGAATCTGCGCTACCTTTCTTTCCATTTATTGACAATGATAAAAAAGAGTATTTTTTTAAAGAGTTTGAAAAAATTAGGATTCCGTTTCTTTCTGGTTTTGATAATGTTATTCTAAATAAAAACTTAGAGATAAAAAAAGTTTACAATTCATTATTCTTAGTAGATGAAAACGGAAAGTATATTGATTATTATTCAAAGATAAAGATAGTTCCCTTTGCTGAGTATTCACCCATTAGATTTAAATTTCTTGAAGAGATTTTTGAGTATATGAAAGGAATTGATTTTTCTCCGGGCGAGGGTCAAAAATTGCTTACTTTTCAAAAGAGTAATAAAAAACTAATGAAGATAGTATCTCTCATTTGCTTTGAGTCTATTTTTCCTAACTATGTTTCAAGTTTTGTAAATAAAGGTGGGAATGTAATTTTAAATATTACAAATGATGGATGGTTTGGAAAGACTTCTGCCCCTTACCAGCATTTTGAGATGGCAAGGATTAGGGCTATTGAAAACAATGTTTATCTTATTAGAGCTGCTAACACCGGTATCAGTGCAGTAATAAACCCTGTTGGAAAGATAAAAAGTAAGTTAAACCTAAACACTGAAGGTGTGCTTACTGATTATGTTTATCTTACAGATGGTAGGTCTTTTTTCAATCAAAATAGGATTTTTATTTTAATTGGATATATGGTTTTATTTAGCTTAGTTTTAGGATTGTTGGAGTTTTATAAGGTTAGAAGTAAAAGATGAGAAATTAATATTTTTAGCTTATATTAATTATCAAAATATACCTTGGGTGAGAAATTACCTCCATAGTTTACTTTTTCTAAAAAAGCTATAACCAATAGCATATGCATATAGATAAGCAACAAAAGTTTTAATCTTTCTCCATCTACTTACAAGATTGAAATTCTTTATTTGAGAATTTACTGCTTCAATAATTTGTCTTTTACTCTTTTCTTGTTTATCTTCACATACTTTAACATATTTACATCCTTTATAACCTTTATCTCCTATAAATTCAAAATTTTCAGTCAAAAATCTAAACCATTTACTCATTTTATGTCTTATTCTTAATGACCTTACTTCATGATAGCTTGCTGGATGGAACCATACATCATAAACTATCCCGTTTTCATCACAAACCACTATAACCAAAAGTCCATAGTAAATACTTTCGTCTTCTATCTCTTTCTTTAAATGCTCGCTGTATATTTTCCTCTTTCTTTTTACCCAATACATTTTTCCTGAAACTCTTTTTATCTTTTTAGTTTTTGTTCTACTTAATCTTGCTACTTCAATTATAGTACCATCTACTATAAGTTTTCCTTTTTTTCCAAGGACAATTTTAAGTATCATAATAATCGTGATTCTTCTTAGCCAATATTCTCTAAGGATTTTATAAACTCTTTCTGATTTTGATTTTCTAAACAGATGCCAAGATTGAATAGAAGGATAAATTAGAAATCTGGCAAGTGTAAGAATAGGAGTGTTTGAAATGTAGGATGTGATATATAAAGCTGCAAGTTGTAAATCAGATACTTTAGGTGGTCTACCTGCTTTCTTTTTTGATTGAATGTTTAAAAGTATAGTTAAATGCTCAGAGATTTTTTGAAATATTGTAAAATAAAGATTAAATTTTTGCATTTTTGCCTCCTTGGTGGAATTTTTGCTATTAAAATTTTAACTGCCACCAAGGAGTTTTTTTTAGATGTTTTATTTATATTTGAATTTCTCACCCAAGGTATATTTTTAGCTTATATTAATTATCAAAATATTCCTGGGACTGTTCTAAAAAAATCCGATAAAAATATTATTTTCTCTGTCATTCCGTAGCTACAACGAAGAACTCTCAAGCTCTTTTAACTCTTATTTTGTCATTCTGCAGTTGTGGCAGGAGGTGTTTTTTTTGTTTTTTTGGGGATTCTTGGACTTACAGTCTCAGGATAACACGGAAAGGTAAGCTGATGTCTTGACATCACCTTTCGCATATCACATTGAATTTATAAAGCAAAGTTTTGGATTTTATAATAAAATATTTATTTACCAAAAAACTTAGAGGTGGTAGAATTGTCTGAAATTTTAGAAAAAGACGCTTGCGGAGTTGGATTTATCGCAAATATAAAAGGTATAAAATCACATAAAGTTCTTCATAATGCTCTTGAATCTCTTGCAAACTTAGACCATAGAGGTGCTGTAAGTGCCGATGGTAAAACAGGAGACGGAGCAGGAATTTTAACACAGATTCCATATAAGTTTTTTGAAAAACAATTATTAAAATTAAATATAAAAGCTCCATCAGTTGAAGATTTGGCAGTTGGTATGTTTTTCTTGCCAAAGGGTAAAGAAGAATCTATAAAGAAAGAAATTGAAGATATAATAGATCAAAGATTTAAGTTTTTGGCTTGGAGAGAAGTTCCAATAAACGAAGCTGAAATCGGAGAGATAGCAAAGAGAACGCAGCCAACAATATACCAAGCTTTAATATCAAAAGAAGGTGTAAAAGTTGATAGTTTTGAAAGAGAATTATTTATTTTAAGAAAAAAACTTGGAAAGCTTACCAACAATCCCGATTATAAAGATTTTTATATTCCTTCTTTGTCTTCAAGAACAATAGTTTATAAAGGACTTATCACAGCTCCAAAATTGAGAGATTTTTATTATGATTTACAAGATGAAGATTACGAAACAGCTTTTGCAATATTCCATCAAAGATATTCAACTAACACATTTCCTAACTGGAAGCTTGCTCATCCTTTCAGAATGCTTGCTCATAATGGAGAAATAAACACTATTTCGGCAAACAGAAATTGGTTAAAAGCTAAATATCAAGACATTAGAGAAGTATGGGGAGACCTTGCAGAGTATATTTTGCCAATTACAAACGACACTGACAGCGACTCTGCATCTCTTGACAATGCAGTAGAATTTTTAGTTCATTCTGGAAAAGATATTTTGACTGCAATTAATGTATTAGTTCCAAGAGCATGGGAAAATGATACAAGATTAACACCGGAAGAAAGAGCATTCTATGAATATTTTGCATGTATTTTTGAAAGCTGGGATGGTCCTGCAGCTATAGCATTTACAGATGGAAAAATCATAGGTGGAAAGTTAGACAGAAATGGTCTAAGACCTGCAAGGTACATAATTACAGAAGACACTATACTTATGGCATCTGAAGTTGGAGTTATAGAATTTCCAGAAGAAGAAGTAAAATTAAAAGGAAGATTAGGTCCGGGAGATAAAATAGCTCTTGATTTAGAAACAGGAAAAATCTATTTCTCAGAAGAGATTGTAAATCAGCTTGTAAAAAACAAAAAATACAAAGAATGGGTAGAAGAAAATATCACTCCGTTTATACCGACTAAGGATGTTCCGGAAGTAGAAAGAAAAGATGTATTAAAAGAGCTGATAACCTTTGGATACGATAAAGATGAAATAAGCATGGTTGTTAAAGAAATGGCTCTTAAAGGGGCAGAACCCACCTACTCAATGGGTAATGATACGCCTATATCTGTTTTATCAAGAAGACCTAAAATGCTTGCCTCCTACTTTAAGCAAAGATTTGCACAGGTCACAAACCCACCAATAGACCCAATCAGAGAAAAAGCTGTTATGTCTTTAAAAACATACGTAGGAAAAAAAGAAAACTTTTTACTTGAGACACCACAGCATACAAAACAGATTGTTTTTGATTCACCAATCATTTTTGACAATGAAATGCAAGAACTTATACAAACGTATCCAGAAAAAGTCCAAATAATTCCAACTATATTCCCACCTTACGATACCGCATTAGAACCGGCTTTAGATGAGATTTGCCAAAGAGTTGAAGAGGTGGTAGACAACGGAAAAGAGATCATAATCTTGTCAGATAGAGATGTATCTATTGAAGGTGCTCCAATTCCTATGGGTCTTGCTGTTGGAGCTGTTAATGCTTATATGTCAAGAAAAGGCAAAAGAAGTAAATTTAGCATAATAGCAGATTCAGGTGAGGTTAGAGATACTCACAGCATAGCTTTCTTAATAGGATATGGCGCTACTCTTGTAAATCCATACATGGCTGTACAGATAATAAGAAATCTTGTTGAAGAAGACAGTAAGTTTGAACTATCTTTTGAAGAAGCGATAAAGAATTATAAAAAAGCTGTTAATGAAGGTCTTTTAAAGATAATGTCTAAAATGGGAATTGCTACAATAAAAAGTTATAGGTCCGCTGGTTTATTTGAAGCTCTTGGTATTTCTCAGGAAGTCATAGATAAATGCTTTCCGGGAACGATTTCTAAGCTTGATGGAATAGGATTTGTAGAGATAGCAAGGGAAACTTTAGCAAGATTTAATAAAGCGTTCTCAGGAGAACTTACAGAGCTTCCGGTAGGTGGAGAGTACAGGCATAGAAGAGAAGGCGGAGAGTTCCACTCTTGGAATCCAAAAGCTTTAACTTCTCTACATAGGGCAGTAAGACATGTTAAGCTTGAGGAATATAAAGCATTTACAGAATATGCTTATGCAGAAAAACCAGTAGAGCTAAGAGATTTACTTGAAATAACATCAGATAGACCACCAATACCCATAGAAGAAGTAGAGCCAATAGAAAGTATAATGAAAAGATTTATCGGTGCCGGAATGTCTGTCGGAGCTTTAAGCAGAGAAGCTCATGAGACCATAGCAGAAGCTTTAAACTCTATTGGTGGTAAATCAAACTCCGGTGAAGGTGGTGAAGACCCGGCAAGGTATGGAACTATAAAAAATAGTAAAATCAAACAGGTTGCATCAGGAAGGTTTGGAGTAACGCCAGAATATTTAAATTCAGCTGAAGAGATAGAAATAAAAATAGCCCAAGGTGCAAAACCGGGAGAAGGTGGACAGCTACCTGGTAAAAAGGTTGATGTATACATTGCATTTTTAAGACATGCAAGACCCGGAACAACTCTAATATCTCCACCACCACACCACGATATTTACTCGATAGAAGATTTAGCACAGCTAATTTATGACTTAAAAATGATAAACCCAAGGGCTAAGATAATCGTAAAACTTGTATCAGAAAGCGGAATTGGTGTTGTAGCTTCAGGAGTAGCAAAAGCCTTTGCTGATATTATCCATATCTCCGGACATGATGGTGGAACCGGAGCATCTCCGTTAGTATCTATAAAGCATGCTGGAACAATTTGGGAACTTGGACTTCCGGAGGTTCATAGAGCTTTAATAGATAATGATTTAAGAGGAAGGGTTAAGTTAAGAGTAGACGGTGGGATCAAAACAGGTAGAGATGTTATCATAGGAGCATTACTTGGAGCAGAAGAATTTGGATTTGGAACCGCTTTAATGATAGCTGAAGGATGTGTAATGGCAAGACAATGTCATTTAAATACATGTCCTGTTGGAATAACAACGCAGGATAAAAGACTTAGAGAAAAATTCCCGGGAAAGCCTGAGTATATTATCAACTACTTGAAATTTGTTGCACAAGAAGTTAGACAGTACCTTGCAGACATGGGATATAAAAGCTTAGACGAAATTATCGGAAGAGTAGACTTATTAAAATCGGTTTTACCAACAGACCATTACAAAGCTAAAAAATTGAAACTAGACTACGTATTACAAAAACCAGATTTTTCCAAACCAATCAAATGTATCCAAGATACTAATCCTATACCACAGTCAAAGCAACCATTTGATTTAGAAGTATTAAAAGATGTACTTCCTGCAATTGAAAAAGATGAAAACTTTTCAGGTTTTTATGTTTTGAGAAATACTTACAGGTCGTTTGGAACAAGAATAGCCCATGAAATCGTAAAGAGATATGGAGATAGAGGATTAAGAACAGGTAAATTAGAGCTTAATTTAAGAGGAACGGCAGGGCAAAGTTTTGGTGCATTCTGCGTTCCAGGAATGATTTTATCTTTAACAGGACAGGCAAACGATTATGTAGGTAAAGGAATGGCTGGTGGAGTAATCATAATTAAGCCGCCAAAAGAATTTAAAGGTGAAAGTCATAAAAATGTAATTGCCGGCAACACAATACTGTATGGAGCTACAGGCGGACAAGTTTATATCTCTGGAATGGTGGGAGAAAGATTTGCAGTAAGAAACAGCGGAGCTGCGGCAGTAGTTGAAGGTGTTGGAGACCATGGCTGTGAATACATGACGGAAGGAACGGTTTTGATACTTGGAAAAATAGGCATAAACTTTGGAGCAGGCATGACCGGCGGAACAGCTTACATTTACGACCCAGAAGGCGAAGTAGATAGGAAAATCAATAAATCGTATGTAAAAACTGAAGCACTCGAAGAGGAAGACATAGAAGAGATAAACAAACTTCTACTGAAACATGTTGCCTATACAGAAAGCAAAATAGCTAAATATATATTAGACAACTTTAAAGAAGAAATTAATAACTTTGTTAAAGTTGTAGCACTAGAATCTAAAAAACCTGCATTAGACACAGATGAAGCAGTTGTAGGAAAGTGAGACATAATGAGTTTTATCTTACTTGCTTATTTCATTTTAAAGTTTTAAAATATACCTTATGAGAAATTAGTGGTTTTTATAGAATTTTTAAAGGAGATCCTTCGGACTTGCGTCCTCAGGATGACGGAGAAAGGTTGAATAATAAGCATCCTCTTTGTCATTCTGCAGCCGGCGAAGAATCTCCTAATTTTATCCAATTTCTCACCCGGCGTATTTATTTTACCTAAAAATTTATTTTATTTAAAATATGGAGGAGTTAGTTATGAAGTTAGCTAAGCATTATTTGGTTTTACTCTTAGCATTGTTAGCAAGTTTTCAGTTTTCTTGTGGAGGTTCTGACAAAAATAGCAGTTCTAAAAATTCAAATCATTCAGAGTCTAAAACTTTAAACCTTCCGGAGGCTACTGCTGACCATGTAGTAGATGGCGATACAATCGTAGTAATATTTAATGGTCAAAAAGAACATGTGAGATTAATTGGAGTTGATACACCAGAAAGCAGAATGAATAAGAGAGTTGAGAAGCAAAAAGAGCTTGGAGACGCTGAAAAAGTTATAGAGCTTGGTCAAAAAGCAAAGGAATTCACAAAGTCGTTAGTAAAACCAGGAGATAAAGTTTATTTAGAGTTTGACGTTCAACAAAGAGATAGGTATGGCAGACTGCTTGCATACGTATACTTAAAAGATGGAAGGATGTTAAATAAAGAAATTATATGTAATGGTTATGCGATGTCATTGACCGTACCACCAAACGTTAAGTATCAAGAAGAATTCAAAAAATGCTATCAAGAGGCAAAAGAAAAAGGATTAGGCTTGTGGAAGGAGTAAACGGTGCAGCAGGATAAAAATATAGACAATAATCAAAAAAAGCAATCTATAAAACACTTTATTGAAACTATAGTTTTTATATTTGTTGTTGTATCACTTGTTAGAGTTTTTCTTGTTCAAGCTTTTAATATTCCTTCCGGGTCAATGAAACCGAGCTTACTCATAGGGGACTTTATTCTTGTTAATAAATTAGTCTATGGTAACTGGGATATCGGAATTCCATTTACTAATATTACTTTTTACCATCACAACAATAGACTTGCAAAGATAGACAGGGGAGATGTTATCGTATTTAAGTATCCAGAAGATCCTTCCATAGACTTTATAAAAAGAGTAATTGCACTTCCGGGCGATATAGTAGAAGTTAAGAATGATATTGTTTATTTAAATGGAAAGCCTTTAAAAAGAGAATCAGCAGGGTTTTATGAAGAAGAAAATGAAAAAGTAAAAAAATATATAGAGACAACTTATAGAAGTGATGGCAAACCATACTCATATACTATTATGGAAATAGAAGACGGTATAGGACCAGATTTTGGACCTATTCAAGTACCACCAAACAGCTATTTTGTAATGGGGGATAATAGAGACAACTCAAAAGACAGCAGATTTTGGGGTTTCGTACCTGATGATTATGTAATAGGTCAAACTTTTGTGATTTACTTTTCTATAAACTTAAAGAAACCGGCTATAAGATTTGATAGATTAGGAAAGGTTATTTATTAGAAAGTTTAGTGAAGGTTTACTCGTCTTCTTTAAAATAGGAGATCCTTCGGACTACGTCCTCAGGATGGCAGCTAAAGGTTGGTTGATAGCATCATAGAAAGGGTAACCTTATATGTCGTTCCGAGCAAGCGAAGAATCTCCTGTTTTTATTGAATTTCTCACTAGATGTATAAATCATATTCCAAAATTAACAATCTTTTAATAAAATCTCATACAGCTGTTTTACTTTTTCTTCAAGCTCTTGAATAGTGCCGGTATTTTCTATTATGTAATCTGCATATTTTCTTTTTTCTTCTATATCCGTCTGTGCGTTGATTCTTGCTAAAGCTTCTTCGTAAGAATAGCCTTTATTTTCTATCAATCTTTTTATTTGAAATTCTCTTGGTGCATAGACTAAAACAATCTTATCATACTTTTTATAACTTCCTGTTTCTATCATAAGCGGTACAGATACAAATAAAACTTGTTCTGAATTTTCTTTTTTATTGATTTCTATCCATTTGTCAATCTCTTGATTAACTTTTGGATGTAGTATATTTTCAAGAACTCTCTTTTTTTCATAATCATTAAACACAATGCTTGCCAACTTTTTTCTGTCTATGTTTCCTTCATTATCAAAAGCATCAGGAAAATATTGCCTTATCTCGCTTTTAACATTCTCATTACTTAGCAGTTTATGAACAACTTTGTCTGCATCTATTACTTTCCCACCAAGATTTTCTAAGATTATTTCTACAGTTGATTTACCTGTTGCTATTCCACCTGTAAGACCTATTACTTTCATAGAGAATCCTTTTTTATGTCTTTAATATGTACGTCTAATTGTGGATATGGAATTTCTATACCTTCCTTCTTTAATCTTTTAAATATTCTCTTTCTAAGCTCGCTTTGAACTAAAAAACCATTTTCATAATTTGCTGCAGAGAAATAAAGCGTAAATTTTAAAGAGCTATCTCCAAACCCGGGAATAAATCTAATTACCGGAGCAGGGTCAAGTAGTAATTTATCATTTTCTTTTGCTAAGTTATAAACTTCTTCCATTACTATTTTATCAAACTTTTCTATATCTGTATCATAACTAACAGGAATCTCTACGGCTACTCTTGTTAACTCTGCAGGCTTTGCAAAATTAACAATGATGCTTTGAGCAAGCTTTTCGTTAGGAAGGATTACAGCATCGTTAGATAAAGTTTTTATTGTTGTAGTACGCCAGTTAATGTTCATAACATAACCTTTTTTACCATTTTCAAGCTCTATAAAATCACCAACCTTTATATTTTTCTCAAGTAGTATATAAAGACCTGAAAAAATATTTGATAGTGTATCTTTTAAAGCTAAACCTATTGCAAGACCACCAATTCCAAGTGTTGTAATGATTGGCATTATGGAGATACCAAAATAAGACAGCATTATTAATATTCCGGTCGAATAGATAAAAACTTGAAGTAAGATAAATATTAGCCCTGTTTCTGGAAGATTTTTATTTTGTAAGTAAAGTTTAACAATTCTTGTGGAAAGGTTCGCAATCAGTATTGTAATTGAGAATATCAATAACATATCTATTATTTTTGTTATTAGATTTATCTGATTTTGGGGTAATTTTGAGAGATATACCGCTGCATGTGCAGAGAGTAAAATTACCCAGATTAAAGATGGGATTTTTACGCTTTTATAGATAGTATTTAAAATATTATGCGATAGTCCTTCAAACCTGTTTCTAAAAGCCTTTAAAAATCTTAAAACTGTAAGCCTTAAAATGTATAAAACAACAAAAGAGCCAATGAATAATATCAAGTCTTTATAATCATTCAATAAATCATTCGTCATTTTTTCTTACCTCAACGCTTAATTTGTGAGCTTCAAGACCTTCGGATTTAGCCATATTAATAGCATGTTTTGCTACTCTATCAAAGCCTTCTTTTGATACATATATTACAGAGCTTCTTTTTATAAAGTCATAAACTCCAAGGGGAGATGAAAATCTTGCCGCTCTTGAAGTAGGTAGTACGTGATTTGGTCCAAGTATATAGTCTCCAAGTGGTTCTGTTGCATACTCTCCAAGGAATACAGCTCCAGCATGATATATTTTATTAAGTAAATCAAACGGATTTTTTGTTATGATTTCTAAGTGTTCAGGAGCAATATAGTTTGAAACTTCACATGCAGTATCTAAATTATCTACAATAAAAGCATGTCCATATACACTTAAAGATTTTTCTGCTATCTCTTTTCTTGGAAAGTCTTTTAAAAGTTCTGTATATAAATGCTCTTTTACTTTTTTCGCAAGGTCTTCTGATGTCGTAACAAGTATGGATGCTGCCAGCTCGTCGTGTTCTGCTTGAGATAGTAAATCTGCTGCAACCCATTTGTAATTTGCAGTTTCATCTGCTATCACAAGAATTTCTGAAGGTCCTGCTATCATGTCTATGTCAACTATTCCATACAAATTCTTTTTAGCTAAAGCTACGTATATATTGCCCGGACCAACGATTTTATCAACTTTTCTAACTGTTTCTGTTCCATAAGCCATTGCAGCAACTGCTTGAGCACCACCGATTCTATAAACAGTATCTATACCACATACAAAAGCAGCTGCCAATGTGTACTTATTTGGATTTGGAGAACACATAACAATCTCTTTAACACCGGCTACCCTTGCAGGAGCTGCGTTCATAATTACGCTTGAAGGATAAGCCGCCTTGCCACCGGGAACGTATAGCCCAACTACTTCCAAAGGTGTTATTTTCTGACCAAGAATCATTCCCTCTTCTTCTTTAAAGAAAGATTTTTCTTTTTGATTTTCATGAAATTCATAAATTCTCTCATAAGCTACTTCGTAAGCCCATCTAACATCGTCTTCTATCTCGTTATATGCCTTTTCAAGCTCTTCAAATGGAATTACAAGGTCTTCCGGATCTAACTTAACTTTATCAAATTTTTCTGTAAATTCTACAAGAGCCTCGTCCCCTCTTTCTTTAACTTCTTTTATGATAGTTTTTACGATAGATTCGTATTTTTCTGTCTCTACATCCCCTCTTTTTATTAAAAATTCCAAGCTTTCATCCTCTTTAAAGTATCTTCCTCTCAAATCAACAATTTTCATTAACTTCTCCTTGTACAGATGTAATGAAAAATATTATATCAGTTATAGAGAGATACTTTGAGTGGAGACTGTTTTAAAAATCAACGCTACCATTCTGCAGCCGTCCGAAGAATCTGTATAATCCCAGATTAAAAAAATGAAAATCGTGAAACTTTCCAGTTTGTTGATTGCTGGGAACTACTCAAATGTCATTCTGAAGCCGATAAAGAATCTCCTTCTTTCTCTTTACTTTTTTCAAGCAACATTAAAAAAGGAGAATTTTCGGACAAAGCCCTCAGGATGACGGACAAAGGTAGACTAATTTTTACATACATTAATTTTGGAACACTCTCGGAAAATATCAAAACATTTGGCAATTCCTCAATTTATTCCACCTAAACATTTATACAAACTATCATCAACATTATCCATAAAGTTATACCTAAATTCAAGCTCTTTTAGATAGTAGATAAAATTATCCTTACTTACACCATAAAATTTTAATAACTTCTCCTTTGCATAACTCCAAAATCCTTCTATGCCATTTATATATGGAGTTAAAATAATGTTGTGTCTAAATAAAATTATAAGGATGAATAATAATGGATAAGAAAGAATGCTTTGAAAAAATATTAGACAGATCAACTGAAGAATTAGTAAAAGAATTTTTTCCAGACGGTATAACAACTTAAGGAAAAGGTAGGTATAAGAAAACTTTTAGAATCTGTTGTGGAACTATTCATGAATGACGATGATAACAAAGCAAATGGGTATTATGAAAGAAGTCTAAATACTGGTTCCTTCAAGCTTAACATAAATGTCCCAAGAGATAGAAAGGGTAAATTTAGACCACAAATAATACCTAAAGCCTCATAAAACAGTTAATGAAGATTATATAGACCTTCTTATGAGTTTAGTATCCAATGGATACTTTAGAAAGTAAGATAGATTCTACATTAAAAAAGCTTAGGTTTAAACTACTTTAAAACAACATATGGATGCAATCAAAAAACAGCTTATAGAAAGACTTGAGTGTTTTTAAAACAAGAGAGCTTCCATCGGATGCATTTGTACTGTAATCACTGTGATATAAAAGAGAAAAACAAAATCAAAAAAGCTTCTGTTTACGCAGTTCTTTAAAGTGGACTTACAAAGAAACAAGACGGATTAGAAAAATTAGATGATTTATGTAGCAAAAATACAGTGGAAAGTGTTAATAGCATGATAGAGAAGGTAAGAATAAATTTAGGTGGATATTTTCAATCTGTAGATATACTTGAGATAAATCTGCTTATACAAAGAGATAATTTAAAGAATAAAAAGTGGAAAAAGCCTGTACCTGCTTTTAAAGGATCTTCTTATGAAATTTTACAATTGTTTAATAAAAAGTTTTCAATCCAGACACAAAATTATTGACAAGTCTCATCTAAACCATTTACTCATTTTATGTATTATTCTTAATGACCTTACTTCATGATAGCTTACTGGATGAAACCCTATCCCGTTTTCATCACAAATCACTATAACCAAAAGTCCATAGTAAATACTTTCGTCTTCTATCTCTTTCTTTAAATGCTCGCTGTATATTTTCCTCTTTCTTTTTACCTAATACATTTTTCCTGAAACTCTTTTTATCTTTTTAGTTTTTGCTCTGCTTAATCTTGCGTACCATATGCTATAAGTTTTCCTTTTTTCCAAGAGCAATTTTAAGTATCATAATAATCGTGATTCTTCTTAGTCAATATTCTCTAAGGATTTTATAAACTCTTTCTGATTTTGATTTTCTAAACAGATGCCAAGATTGAATAGAAGGATAAATTAGAAATCTGGCAAGTGTAAGAATAGGAGTGTTTGA
>GG748572.1_pt8:82500-88141 | contig 88141 bp, 85 predicted proteins | sample 429578 | NCBI scaffold set GG748486.1
GCGGTCGCCTCCTAAAGGGTAACGGAGGCGCCCAAAGGTACCCTCAGGTGGGTCGGAAATCCACCGTTAGAGTGCAAAGGCATAAGGGTGCCTGACTGCGAGACTGACAAGTCGAGCAGACGCGAAAGCGGGGCTTAGTGACCCGCATGTTCCAAGTGGAAGGGCATGCGATCAGCGGATAAAAGCTACTCCGGGGATAACAGGCTAATCCCGCCCAAGAGCCCATATCGACGGCGGGGTTTGGCACCTCGATGTCGGCTCGTCGCATCCTGGGGCTGAAGTAGGTCCCAAGGGTTGGGCTGTTCGCCCATTAAAGCGGCACGCGAGCTGGGTTCAGAACGTCGTGAGACAGTTCGGTCCCTATCCGCCGCAGGCGCAGGATACTTGAGAGGAGCCATCCTTAGTACGAGAGGACCGGGATGGGGCAGGCTCTGGTGTACCAGTTGTTCCCCAAGAGCAAAGCTGGGTAGCTATCCTGCTACGGGATAAGCGCTGAAAGCATCTAAGCGTGAAGCCCACCTCAAGATAAGGTATCCCTGAAGGGTCGTGGGAGACTACCACGTTGATAGGCTGCAGGTAGAAGCTCGGTAACGGGTGGAGCCAAGCAGTACTAATCGCCCGTTTGGCTTGGCCTTTTACTACCTACAGTCCTACTAACCTATTAAATTGCCAAATCCCTGGTGTCCATAGCGGTGGGGAAACACCCGGTTTCCATTCCGAACCCGGCAGTTAAGCCCACCAGCGCCCATGATACTGGTCGGGAGACCGGTCGGGAAAGTAGGTCGATGCCGGGGGTTATTTGGTTATTTTTGAATTTTTTTATCCGAGGCAAAGCCGAGGATCACATGTTTTATTTATTTCTAATGCTTAAATCCCCAACATACACAAATTTTAAACCTTCATCGGTTTTTAGCATTAAACTTCCATCTTCATTTAGACCAATCAGTTTTCCTGAAAGTATTGGTTTTCCGTCTTCTAAAATCATAACATCTTGATTTAACCAAAGAAGATTTTCTTCAATCTTTTTAATGCCTAAATACTTTTCTTTTATGAATTTTAAATAGTCTTTTTCTATTTGCTGTAATATGTCTAAAAATATTTCTTTTCTGCTAAATGTTTTTCCTTCCTCTATTTTTAAAGATGTTGCTACTTCTTTAATATCTTTTTCAAAATCTTTTATCGATTGGTTTACATTTATTCCTACACCAACGATTAGCTTTGAAATGCTGTTATTTTCTATACTGCTTTCAATCAAAAAGCCGGCTATTTTTTTTCCATTTAAATAAATATCATTTGGCCACTTGATTTTTATCTCTCCATTAACGTAATTTTTTAGAACTTTAAAAACGCTGTAATTAAATAGCAGGCTAAAATGAGATAAATAGTTTACTTCTATACCCGGTTTTAAGACTATTGTAAAGTATAATCCTAAGCCTTTATGGCTAATCCATTTTCTATTTTTTCTACCTTTTCCGGCCGTTTGCGATTCTGCAAAAATCACCGTTCCATCTTCATAGTTTTTTCTTTTTGCTTGTATGTTTGTAGAGTCAATTTCTTCAAAATAAAGACAATTTTTTCCTATGAATTTTGTTTTTAAGTTTGGAATTATTTCTTGTGGTAAGAGTTTATCAGGTGGCTGTATTATTCTGTATCCATGCTTATCCGATTCTATTTTGTATCCTAAGTCTTTGAGTTTTTTAATTTTTTTCCATATTGCAACCCATGAAACGTTAAAGATTTGTGCTAACTGTTCGCCTGACATCTTTTTTTCTTTTAAAAACTGTATCAGTTTTGCCTCGTCAATCATTTAATACCTTTAATTTTTCATAAGATTTAAAGCATATTCTAAATCTTTCGTTGGTAAATTACAACTAAAATTTTTACAAACATAGATATCACATTCATCGGATAAAATTATGTTGCTTGTGTACGGAATTAACTCTTTTAGCTGTTTTTCATTTTTTTTGTTTAAAAAGACAATCGCTTTATTAGGAATGAATTCGGTATTTATTTTATCTAAAACCTTTTCACAGTTTCCGGCTAACACTACCTCAGAAGTTGGATAGAAAACGAGCATTAAAACAATATTAAACATTGAGTGGTAAGATGGAAGTCTTTTAATCTCACCGCCAAATGCTTTTAGTGTTTCTATAGCAAAGTTATAATACTTTTCATTTCCTGAAATTAAATACAATCTATAAAGATCGTAAGCAGAGACCGAGTTTCCGGATGGAATAGCTCCGTCAAAAGCTTCTTTTGGTCTAACTATCACATCTTGTGAGTTTTTAGGACTTAGGAAAAATCCGCCATTTTCAAAATCATAAAATTTTTCTATCATTAAATCTGCTAATTTTAACGCTGATTTTAGATATTTAATATCTCTTGTAGCTTCATAAAGCTCGATCAACCCCCAGCTAAAAAAAGCATAATCATCTAAAAGCCCTTCAACTTTTACCTCTCCATCTTTGTATAGGTGGTACAGAGTGTCATTTTTAAACATCGTGTTTAAAATAAAATCTGCTGCAGTCTTTGCTTTTTCTATGAAATCTTTATTTTCAAACCCTTTTCCTGCTTTTGCCAAGGCAGATATCATAAGTCCGTTCCAGTCTGTTAAAACTTTATCATCTTTTTGTGGGTGGACTCTTTTTTCTCTTGCATCAAAGAGTTTTTTCTTATATCTTCCAATTTTATTTCTAATTGGTCTTGGTTCATGTTTAAATCATTTGCCAGTTCTCTTATAGGTTTTTTTAAATATAAAATGTTCCTTCCTGTTAAATGTCCTGTAGCTTCCTCTAAATAGTTTCCTTCCTCTTTAACATTAAAAACTTTGATTACAAGACTTAGCTCTTCATCATTTAAAACTTCTTTAAGTTCTTCGATAGTCCATGTATAAAATTTACCCTCTTCACCTTCACTGTCTGCATCCTCAGAAGAGTAAAAAACGCCTTCCTTAGATGTCATATCTCTTAAAACATAAGCTATAGTCTCTTGTGCGGTTTTTTTATAGAAACTGTTTTTTGTAAGTTGATAGACTTCTGTATATGCCATTGTTAACATTGCTTGGTCGTACAACATCTTTTCAAAATGAGGTAGTAACCACTCTCTATCTGTTGAGTATCTATGAAATCCAAATCCTACATGGTCATACATACCGCCAAGTCTCATATTAATGAGTGTTTTTTCAGCCATCTTTAAAGCTTCCATTTTTTTTGTATGATAGTAGTATATAAGTAAAAACATAATGTTGTGTGGGGTTGGAAATTTTGGCTTGATAGAAAATCCGCCATGTTCTTTATCAAATCTTGATTTTAAATCTAAATAACATGCGTCTATAATATCTTTTAAAATCTCGCCAGATTTTCCTTTAAAATCGTTTTTAAGATACTCAATAACTTTTTTCGCTCTTTGGATTAAGTCCTCTTTATTGTTTTTCCAGTATTCAGCTACGCTTGTTAACAAATCTACAAGTCCTATTCTGCCGGGTCTTGAATATTTTGGAAAATAAGTTCCTGCAAAAAATGGCTTTTTATCCGAAGTCATGATGATGGTCAAAGGCCAGCCACCACTTCCATTAAACATAAGACAAACATTCATATAAATAGAATCTATATCAGGTCTTTCTTCTCTGTCTACTTTTATAGAGACAAAGTTTTCATTTAGAATTTTTGCAACTTCTTCATCTTCAAAAGATTCTTTTTCCATCACATGACACCAATGGCAGGATGAGTATCCAATAGATAAAAAGATTGGTTTGTCTTCTTTTTTTGCTTTTTCAAACGCTTCATCACACCAAGGATACCAATCCACTGGATTATAAGCATGCTGAAGTAAATATGGACTTTTCTCATTTATAAGTCTGTTTGGCTTTTTATTCATGATAACCTCTGTACTTTTATTTTGCTTAAAATCTTAGATAACTGCTATAAGTTAAACAATAGTATTTGTCATAATTAATTTGGGCTTAAAAGATCGTGGCAATAATAAAGCTAAATGGTAACAAAGCAGAGAAGGTGAACATAGAAACCGTTTTTATGTCATAATTTACTTTGTCCAATAATAGAAAATCATAGAATAGTTTATTTTTTTGCATACATTTTATTGCTTTTCTTTAATTAATTATACACTACGCTAATAATTATTCATTGTTAAAAACCTATTAATAAGCATAGCTTTTAAAAATATCTCGGTTTTGATGTTCTCTAATTTTTTACTTACAACATGCTCTCTAAACCTCATAACCATTAAACTTTGTTTTTGAATTTTTTCTTGGTACAATTCCAGCAATAGCACCTATTCTTTTGATAAAATCATAGAAATTTCGTGCATCATATCCTTTATCTGCAAGTACTTTAAAAATTCTTTTGCTTTCTTTATATCATGTACGTTTTCCTGAGTAATTTGTATATCAATAACTTGTTTACTTGTTGAATCCAATGCTTACGTATATTTTCAACCACTTTTTATTTCTTTTAATTTTATGTCTTATAATGTATAGTTCTAAAGTTTGGAATTTTTAACTTTGCACCTAAGGATTTAAAGAGAATGGTAAAGTGTTTCACTTAAAAGTATATCCTCATCAATTTATTATCTCTCTGCGCTTTACAAGTTGTTTATTATATTCTTTCCAGTCTTTTTTCATAAAAATCTCACCAACTTTTAAGTTTTTAGGTATAATTTTATATGATATTACAATTAAATTGCAAAAGTTTTTGGACAATCTCTTTGTGATGTACTATGAAGATTATGAATTGGAAGATATTTACGAGTTTAATAAAAAGATGTTGCAATATATGCTATGGTATAACACAGAAAGACTTCATCATAGTTTAAACAAAAAATCGCCTTTACAATACTTTTGTGATATTATAAATTCAAGAAAATCGGAATTTTCTCAAACCGGTATGACTTATAAATCAGTCAAAGAGGATTTAAATGAAAAATAAAATCATTCCAATACTAATAGCCATAGCAATCTTAGCCGTTGGCTTATCTATAGTCAAGTCTATAAATCCTAAAAAACCAGAACAACCAAAACAAAAACTTACACCGGTTGTAAAAGTTTTAGAGTTAAAATCTCAAGAAATCCCAATAATTTATACAACAAATGCAACATTACAAGCGAAAACATCAGCAACTTTAAAGCCGCAAGTTAATGGCAGAGTAATAAAACTATTTATAGAAGAAGGACAGTATGTCAAAGCAGGACAGCCACTTGCAATAATCCAACCAGAAAAAGAACAATACCAAATAGAATCACAAATTTCAGTCATAGAACAGCTTAGGGCAAACTATTTGAATAAGAAAGCTATATATGAAAGAAGAAAACAGCTGTTTGAAAAAGAACTTATAGCCAAAGAAGAAGTTGACAATGCTAAAACAGATATGGAGATTGTTTTAAATCAATTACGTTCGGCTGAAGCAACATTAAAAGAGTATCAAAGACAAAAAAATGAAACAGTTGTAAAAGCCCCATTTGATGGAATTCTTGATAAAAGATTTATAAGCATTGGAGATTATGTAGATAGTCAAACACAAATGTTTTATATCTTAAAGCCTAATCCGTTATGGGCAGTTTTTAGCTTACCACAGCAGTATATAAAAAATATAAAATCCGAGATTCAATAGATATGATATAGATGGA
>GG748556.1_pt6 | contig 60120 bp, 59 predicted proteins | sample 429578 | NCBI scaffold set GG748486.1
CCACTTTTTAGCTATTGATAGCACTCTTTCTTTTTCAACAGTTAAAACTTCCTTGTTTTTAACTACAACCTTTCCATTTATTAATACAGTATCAACATCACCGCCTCTTGATGAATAGACTATCTGTATGTATGGGTCAAAAAGTGGCTGTAGGTGTGGTTGATTTATATCAATTATCACTAAATCTGCATACTTACCAACTTCTATGCTTCCTATTTTTTTATCTAATCTAATTGCTTTTGCTGCATCTCTTGTTGCCATTGCTAAAACTTGTTTTGCAGGCAAAACTGTTGGATTTAAGTTATATCCTTTGTGTAATTTTGCAGCGGTAGAAAGCTCACCGATAATATCAAGGTCATCGTTTGAAGCTGTTCCATCGGTTCCAAAAGAAACAATAACTCCCTTTTCTAACATTTTTGGGACGGGTGCAATTCCTGATGCTAATTTTAAATTACTCTCCGGACAGTGGGCAATCTTTACTTTTTTTTCTGCTAACAGCTCGACCTCTTCATCTGTCGGATGAACCATATGAGCTGCCAATACTCTATCATTTAAAACTCCAATATTGTTTAGATGTTTTACAGGTGTATCGCCATATCTGTTTTTAATATCTTCAACTTCATGTAAAGTTTCTGATACGTGTATGTGATATACAACATCATAATCTACTGCAACCTGCATGGATTTTTGTAGTGTTGAAGGGCTACATGTGTAAGGTGCATGTGGTCCTATTGCTGGATATATAAACTCATCATTTTTATATTCTTTTATAAAATCTATGGTTTTTTGGATTCCTTCGTCTGGTGTTTTTGCTCCGGGGGTAGGAAAATCAAGAATTCCGGTGGTTAATACAGCTCTCATATGAGCGGATTTTACGGCATCAGCAACTGCATTTTCGTAAAAATACATATCAACAAAACAGGTGATACCATTTCTTAACATCTCATAACATGCTATATCTGTACCATCTTTTACAAACTCATAACTAACAAACTTTCCTTCAACTGGCCAAATATACTGTTCAAGCCATACTTTTAAAGGATTATCACTTCCATATCCTCTAAGCAGAGTCATTGCTGCATGGGTATGTGTGTTAATAAATCCGGGTAGTACAATATTTCCGTTAGCATCAATTACTTCTTTACTTTCTAAATTTTCTTTATTTTCTCCTACTTCTGCGATTTTTCCATCTTTTATGGCAATATATCCATTTTTATATTCTGTAAAGTTTTCATCCATTGTTAATACCAAAGCGTTTTTAATTACTAAATCAAACATCAATCTACCTGGTCAACCAAACTGTACAAAACTGTAAAAAAGTTTAAAAATCAGTTCGTGCAGTTTGGGTCAGGGTATTTATAGTCCGCCATTTCAGACACTTCCGACCCTGACAGGCGGTATTTGGGAAGTGTCATAGTCCTTGCTGCCAAGCATGCAGGAAATAACCTATTAGCCACTGCTATCCAATCCTTTGAAATTATAACACGTTTCAAAGGAGAAAAATCTTTGTAGGACCTTTCAAGACAGCAGAAGGCTAAGGCAATGAAAAGAACTTGCCAGCTTTTATGCCTACCTGTAGGCAGACCCCTCACCTGCTCCTTCCATTGGTTTACAGGATATTGGGTAGCTGTCTTGCTCTTTCCACTTTCTAAGTGTTTTTGTAATGTTTTTAGATTTTTTCTTAATTTCGCTAATTTACTTTTTAGTTTATTTCTTTTATATTCATTTTTCTCTTCTTCTAACTTTTGTTTTAATTTTGCAATATTGTCTTCAATTCTTGCTATAGTGTATAATAGAAAATCAGCATCATTTAAAAGTTCTTTGTAATTCTTTGGTAATTTCTCTTTAAATTCCAATTCTATTCTTGCTATTGGGAGTTAAAATAATGTTGTGTCTAAATAAAATTATAAGGAGGAATAATAATGGATAAGAAAGAATACTTTGAAAAAATATTAGACAGATCAACTGAAGAATTAGTAAAAGAATTTTTTCCAGACGGTATAACAACTTAAGGAAAAGGTAGGTATAAGAAAACTTTTTGAATCTGTTTTAGAACTGGTCATGAACAATGACGATGATAACAAAGCAAACGGATATTATGAAAGAAGTCTAAATACTGGTTCCTTCAAGCTTAACATAAATGCCCCAAGAGATAGAAAGGGTAAATTTAGACCACAAATACTACCTAAAGCCTTATAAAAGATTTAATGAAGATTATATAGACCTTCTTATGAGTTTAGTATCCAATAGATACTTTAGAAAGCAAGATAGATTCTACATTAAAAAAGCTTAGGTTTAAACTACTTTAAAACAACATATGGATGCAATCAAAAAACAGCTTATAGAAAGATTTAATGATTTTAAAACAAGAGAGCTTCCATCGGATGCATTTGTACTGTAATTACTGTGATATAAAATAGAAAAACAAAATCAAAAAAAGCTTCTGTCTATGTAGTTCTTTAAAGTGGACTTACAAGGAAACAAAGATATATTTGGATTTCAGTAGTAAAAACAAAGCAGACTGGATAAAAGTATTCAATGATTTAATAGATAGAGGACTAAAAAGGTTAATGCTTATAGTAAGTGATGATTTTCCTGGGATAACAAAAGCCATAGAAACACTATTTCCTTACACAGACCATCAGCTATGTTTAGTCCATTTACAAAGATAGGTAAGAATAAATTTAGGTGGATATTTTCAATCTGTAGATATACTTGAGATAAATCTGCTTATACAAAGAGATAATTTAAAGAATAAAAAGCAGAAAAAGCCTGTACCTGCTTTTAAAGGATCTTCTTATGAAATTTTACAATTGTTTAATAAAAAGTTTTCAATCCAGACACAAAATTATTGACAAGTCTCCATAAAGCTGTTATAATCTCTCTAATTTCTGCTTTATATATCTCTTTCCGAAGTTTTGTATCATTCTGTTTAGTCTTTTAGAAAGCTCAGGGCTTCTAAAATCTAATCTCTCTATAATGATTCTTTTTGGCTTGTAAATTTTGATAATAACGTTTATTAATCTATTTATCTCATTTTTTACATAATCTATAAAATTTTTTCTATATTCTCTGTATTTCTTGTCATCTCTTGGTCTTACATTTCTTTTCTGTAAACTTGACATTCTTTTTGTTATTTTACTATCGAAAGCTTTTAAAACATCAAGAAAGTTTCTACCAAATAAATCTCCTTTATTCGTTGCAAAAAGCGGATTTAATCCTAAATCAATTGCTATCTCATCAGTAGCAGGTATATATTCTTTCTTTTTCAACTGTTTTATTCTTCTAAATTCTATATTCCCATCATCATCTTCAACTACTTGACAGTAATTTAAGAACTCTCCTTCCAACTTTTCTGCATATGTATTTGCTGCTAATGGTATATATATTGGTTTTCCCTTTTCTAATGTAGACATTTTTATCCAATAATCAAATTTCTTAGCACCATCTTTTTCTTTTTTACTTATCTCTACTACTTTACCGTCTAAATGCATTGAGATATTGTCAAACCTTGGTCTTCTTTTTTTACCAAGTAGATGCTTAAATATTTTTCTTGCTAATTTCTTATGAAACTCTAAAACTTTAACTTTTCTCTTTTCTTTGCTCTCATATACTTCTATCTCATCTTTATCGTATATAAGCCAGCCTTTGACGTTATTTAGTGCAAGTAGTATCAGTTTGTCTTCTTTGCTCAAGCTTGAATGAAACACAATATTAACAAACTGATATTGAATATTTGCTATATAGCTACTTAAAATATCGTGGGTTTGCCATCAAGTAAGAGCCAAATATTCTATCTTCTGCTTTTTCTTTTGCTTTACTACTCATTTGTTTTGACTACCATGATAGATTTATGGTAATGTTATAAAGCAAAAGTGTAAGTTTGTCAATAGAGAAATATAAAAGAGTATTAAATCGGAGACTAGTTGCAAGACTGTAAGGTGCTTTAAAATTTTAACTAAGTTTAAAGATTAATTAATCTTTTGAATGTCATCCTGAGGGCTTTAGTCCGAAGGATCTCTTTTTTTAAAAATGAGAAAGTAAGTAGAGGCGATTCATGAATTGCCCTCAGAATAAGTTAAAAAGTTGGAAGTAAAGCTGTGTCATTCTGCAACTGTGTAGAGAATCTCAGTCTTTTTGTCCCTATTTTGTCATTCTACAGCCGACGAAGAATTTCATTTTTACTAATTTTTTTTAAAAGATGAGATTCTTCGGCTTACAGCCTCAGGATGACAAGGAAAAGCAATCTTACAAAAATTCTTACAACACTCTTTTTGCAAATCTTGAATATGTTTAAAAGCATTCTATATTATTTTAAGTTTATGCAAAAAAAGAAAAATCAAAAGAGGTAGGAAATGAAGTATTACATAAAAACTTTTGGATGTCAGATGAATGTAAATGACTCGGAAAAAATGGCAGGTATTTTACAAACTCTTGGATACACGCCTACTGAAAATTGGGAAGAAGCAGATGTTATACTCGTAAATACATGTTCAGTAAGGGAAAAACCAGACCAAAAAGTTTTATCAGCGCTTGGAGAGTTTAAAAAAGCAAAAAAACATAATCCAAATGCAGTCATTGGTGTTTGTGGTTGCTTAGCACAAAGGGCAGGATACGAAATTTATCAAAAAGCACCATTTATAGATATGGTTTTTGGGACAACCAATATTCACCATCTTCCAAATCTTTTAAAAGAAGCAAAAAGTGGAAATAAAGCTATAGAAATTTTAGAAGAAATAGATGAGAACGAAAATCTTTTAGACCAGTTCCCAACTGTAAGAGAAAATAAATATACAGCATTTGTTACTGTAATTAGAGGATGTGATAAAAAATGTACTTACTGCATAGTTCCAACAACAAGAGGCAGAGAAAGAAGTAGAAGAATCAGCGATATTCTAAGAGAGGTTCAATACTTAGTTGAAGATGGTGTTAAAGAAATCCATTTAATAGGTCAAAATGTTACTGCTTACGGAAAAGACCTTGGAGATGTGAAGTTTTGGGAGCTTTTAAAAGCGGTGGCAGAGGTTGATGGAGTAGAAAGAATTAGATTTACAACAGGACATCCAAGAGATTTAGATGAAGATACCATAAAAGTTATGGCAGACCTGCCACAAGTTTGCGAAGCCTTACATCTGCCAATACAGGCAGGTTCAGACAGAATATTACAAGCAATGGATAGAGGATATACTCAAAAAGAGTACTTGCAAAAAATGGAATTGCTTAAAAAATACATTCCAAGTATAGCATTGTCTACTGATATCATAGTTGGATTTCCGGGAGAAACTTACGAAGATTATTTAGAAACAGTTAAAGTAATAAAAGAAGTAGAGTATGATCAAGTGTTTGCATTTAAATATTCACCAAGACCCAGAACTCCAGCAGCAGATTTACCAATGACAGAGTCGCCGGAAGAGCTTTCAAAACGTTTAAATGACTTGATAAATTTACAAAAAGATATAACTTTTAAAAAGAATCTTGAATATCAAGATAAAATAGTTGAAATCTTGGTAGAAGAGATAAACCAAGAGAATAAGTTAGTAGGCAGAACAAGAACTAATAAGCTTGTTTATGCTGAAGGAAGTCCGGAGTATTTAGGAAAATTAGTAGATGTAAAAATTGAAAAAGTAAATAGATTTTCTTTAGAAGGAAGTATAATCGGAGGCGATTAATTATGGTTGAGATGGAAGTCCAGGGAATTACATTAGACCCAATAACAAACATGCCTGTACTGTTATTAAAAAGTAAAGAAAATGATGAAATTCTAACAATTTGGATCGGAGTATTTGAAGCAAACTCAATTGCTATGTATTTAGAATCAATAACCTATCCAAGACCACTAACCTATGACCTATTTACAAACATTTTAAACTTACTCTCAACATCTGTTGAAAGCGTAAAAATCCATACTTTAAAAGACAATACTTATTATGCTTCAATCATCTTAAAAGATCAACAAGGTAAAACAGTTGAAATAGATGCACGTCCAAGTGATGCTATAAACGTTGCTCTAAGGTCTGGATGTCCAATATTGGTTTCAGAAGAAGTTTTGGCTGAAGCTAATAATGGCAAAAAAGAAAAAATTGATGAAGAAGACCTAAAAGAATGGATAGAATCACTAAAGCCAGAGGATTTTGAAAGAAATATAGAATTTTGAAAGACCAAAGCCTTCATATAACAGGAAAAGATTGATCAATAAACATAAAGAATTATCATAGTGCCATTATGCAGCCGGCGAAGAATCTTATACTTTTACTGAATTTCTTACCCTGACATGTTTTTGAAAAATACTTTAAAATCTAATTACTGCTGCACCCCAAGTTAATCCACCACCAAAAGCAGTTAAAAGAATGTAATCCCCTTTAATAAACCTTCCTTCTTTGTAAGCTTCATACATAGCAATTGGAATGGATGCAGCACTTGTATTTCCGTATTTGTGAATATTGCTATAAACCTTTTCTAACGGTAATTCTAATTTTTCAGCCAATGCTTGGATGATTCGTATGTTAGCTTGATGAGGAATTACTAATTTAATATCTTCTTTATTTATACCGGCTTTTTGTAATGCTTTTAAGCAAGCAGTTTCCATGGATTTAACAGCTTGTTTAAAAGTTTCTCTTCCTTGCATTCTCAGCTTCTCGCCAACCTGACAGTGTAAAAGATGACTATAAGAACCATCAGACTTCATAACTGTTGATAAAATATCACTCGAAGAGTTAGATTTGGAAATCACAACAGCACCGGCACCATCACCAAATAGTACTGCAGTTGTTCTATCAGTCCAATCGATTATTTTTGAAAAAACTTCACTTCCAACTACAAGAACATTTTCAGCTTTCCCTGATTTTATAAAACTATCCGCTATTGTAATACCATATATAAAGCCACTGCAAGCAGCTGAAAAATCAAAAGCCATTGGATTTTTACATCCAAGCTTATCAGCTAATATACAAGCCGTAGAAGGAAATATATTGTCCGGAGTAGACGTTGCTACGATTACAATGTCTATGTCCTTTGGAGTTAATCCTGCATTTTCAATAGTTTCTTTTGATGCGTGAAAAGCAAGATCGCTTGCCTTAACCCACTCATCCGCTACTCTTCTTTCTTTTATCCCAGTTCTTGTTGTAATCCATTCATCCGATGTATCAAGGATTTTTTCTAAATCATGGTTGGTTAAAACTCTCTCGGGAACATACATTCCTATGCCTTTTATCTCACTGGACATTGTTTTCTCCATAAAGGTCTTCTTCTTTTCCTTTTATCAGCTCTTGAGGAATTAGTGCGTTAATATTCTCAAGGAGTTTTTTGTTAAAATCATGATTTACAAATTCAGAAGCAAATCGTAATGCGTTTTTTATAGCTTTTTCATCTGCTCTCCCATGGGTGATTATACATGTTCCCTTAGTGCCAAGCAAAGGAGCACCGCCGTATTCTGTAAAATCTGCTTTTTTCTTAAATCTTTTTAAAGCAGGCAACATTAAAGCTGCACCGATTTTGGATACAAAACTTTTTTCTACCTCTTCTTTTATCATTTCAAGAATAATCATTCCAAGACTTTCACTTGTTTTCAATACAACATTTCCAACAAACCCATCACAAACAATAACATCAAAATCACCGGTGAAAATATCCCTACCTTCTGCGTTTCCAATAAAATTTAGTTTTGTCATTTTAAGCAGTGGGTAGGTATCTTTTACAAGTTCGTTACCTTTTCCTTCTTCTTCTCCGATGCTTAAAATTCCCACTTTTGGATTATCAGATGTCTTAAGGATTTCTTTAACATAAGTATGACCCATTACTGCAAAGTATAAAAGATGTCTTGGTCTACTGTCTACATTAGCACCAACATCAATCAGTACAGTTCTTGTTCCTTTTTTGTTTGGAAATGCTACTGCTATACCCGGTCTCTCTATTCCTTCTGCAGCTCCAATAATAAACTTTCCTATACTCATTGCAGCACCGGTATTTCCGGCAGACACAAAAGCCTGAGCTTTACCTTCTCTGACTAATTTACCTGCAATATGCATAGAAGAGTTTCTTTTTTTTCTTAGAGCTATGGATGGAGATTCATGCATTTCAATGACTTCAGGAGCATCTACGATTTGAATCGGAAGATTTTCTATCGAAAGATTATTTTTTTTTATTTCCTCTTCTAATACTTCCTTCTTTCCTACTAAATATACACCTATTTTATACTCTTTTGCAAACTCTATTGCACCTTTAATATTACAAAGAGGAGCATAATCTCCTCCCATTGCATCTAAAGCTATAAACACTTATACAACCTCAATAACCTCTTTGTTTTTGTAGTATCCACAGTGAGAGCAAACTCTGTGAGGCGCTTTTGGTTGACCGCACTCAGGACAAATAGAAAGTCCGGGCATTTTTAATTTCCATTGTGCTCTTTTCATAGCTGTTTTTGCTTTAGATTTCTTCCTCTTAGGTACTGCCATATTAAAAGCCTCCTTTTTTCAAATTTAAAGGATATATTATATCAAAAATTTAAGATTTAAGAGACTCTAATTTAGCAAAAGGGGACAACTTCCTTCTCATTTTCTCTTCACAATCACACTGCTCAACGTTCTTATCCGCTCCACAGTAAGGACATAAACCTTTACAATCCTCATTACAAAGTAACTTCATCGGAGTATTTACAAGGATTTCCTCTCTGATGAAATCATACACATCAAATTTTTCTTCATCTTCTAAGTACTCAGAATATAATTCAGCCTCTGAAAGTTCCTGATGTTTTGGGTGTTTTTTTGTAAATAAAATACTTTCACTAATATTAAACTTTTGAGAAAACTCAGTTAAACATCTATCACAGTGCATTAAAATAGATGTGTTGAAGATGGCTGTTATAACATAGCCATCTTTGTCTTTAAGCAAATGCAGTTTTACAGATATACTTTGCCCATCTTTTATGATATACTCTTGTGGCAAATCCAGCTCATTTATTGGAATATCAAATTCAAGCTCTTTAAAAGGTTCTTTTTTAAGCTCTTCTTTTATATTTAAATATATTTTCAATCTAACCACCTCATAAAAAATTTTTGTTATAATATAGTATAATGATTTTAAATGACAAGACAATCAGAAAATATATAAGCGAAGGTTTACTTGAGATAAATCCTCTTGATGATATCCAAATTCAACCCTCTTCTGTTGATTTAAGACTTGGAAATGAGTTTTTGATTTATCCGGAAGGCACAGAAATAATAGATGTAAGAGACCCTTATTTTTCCAATAGACTTATAAAAGAGATAGCCACAGAAGAAGGGTTTATCATCAAGCCAAAACAGTTTGTTCTTGCTACGACGATAGAGTATATAAAACTTCCGGACTTTTTGACTGCATTTGTAGAAGGAAGGTCTTCCTTAGGAAGGCTTGGCTTATTTATTGAAAATGCCGGTTGGGTGGATGCTGGATTTGAAGGCAACATAACCTTAGAGTTTTACAATGCAAACAGTATTCCAATAAAAATTTATCCTGGAATGAGAATCTGTCAGCTTGTTTTTGCAAAAATGGAAGAAAAATCAGAAAAACCATATAAAGGTAAGTATCAGGGTCAAAGAGGAACAACAGCATCAAGAATATTCTTAGATCTTGATCCAAAAAAATCTTCTTTTCAAATTCTATGAAAATCACTGAATTCTTAGTCAAAGTTGTTTAAACTTTCTTAATATACTCATAAATTTTCTTAAAATAACGTAATCAAATCTTAATCAAAATTTAAAAATAAACCTCTATAATCTCATAAATCCAATTTTGGAGGATTGATATGATAGGCGTAGAAAAGTTAAAAAACTTTAAATCTTTTAAAATTCCGGTAAATCCTACAGACATTTACAAGTACAAGCTCAAAAACTTTAGACCTAAAATAAAATTACAGTTTGAAACAAGCAAATACATTGTTAAAACAGCAGAATCTCATACAGAGCTTATAAAAGCCTTAAAATTAAGGCATAGAGTATTTTTTGAAAAGACAAAGAAAATAGTCAAATTAGACACTGATAAATACGATATGATAGCAGACCATCTGCTGCTAATAGATAAAAACTCAAAAGAAGTGGTTGGAACATACCGTTTGATTGGGTCAAATTTCTCTAAGGAGTTTTATACAGAATCTGAATTTTTTATTGATAAGATTAAAAATATAAAAGACCCAATACTTGAAATGGGAAGGGCATGTATAGATAGCAATCACAGAAATGGAATAGCATTATCACTGCTTTGGAGAGGTATTAGTATGTATGTTTACACAGGTAGATATAAGTATCTCTTTGGATGCTCAAGCATTTTTGAAATAGATGTAGAAAAGGTAGCATTTATTTACATGTATCTAAAATCAAAATACTACCTGCAAGAGTTAGAAGCTTATCCAAAGTTTAACTACAAAATTTTAAGCTTGAAGAAGTACACAAAATTTTTAGAATACATAGAGCCAAACTACGAAAAAGCATCAATTTACATTCCACCGCTCCTTGAAGGATATTTAAAAGCAGGTGCAAAGGTTTGTAGTGAGCCAGCATTGGATAAAAAATTTAGATGTGTTGACTTTGTAACAATCTTAGATACAGAAAATTTAACTAAAACATTTGAAAGGAAATACAAAAAGGAATGAGCTATCTAAGACTCTTTTACAGACTTAACATTTTTATTGTTTTACTAATTTTATTTTTACTGATTTCTTTATCGATAGATTTGACTGTAAGAAACCAGCACAAAAAAAGGAGATTGTTTTTAAAAAATGCTGGAATTTTCAGAGATATAGCTTGTAGACTTTACAAAATAAATGTCTTGATAGACAACACTTTAATCCATAAATTGGATAAAAACTATCTTATTCTTTCAAACCATCTTTCGTATTTAGATATTATAGCTTTGATGTATAACAATAAAAATGTTTTTGTATCAACCACAGAAGTTAGAGATTCTTTTTTGATTGGGAAGCTTGCACAGTATGGAGGAAGTGTTTTTATAGACAGGAAAAATAAAAACGGTATAAAAGAAGAGATAGAAATGATAAAAGATTTATTGCATAATGGTTTTAACGTTGTTATCTTTCCGGAAGGAACTACATCTAATGGCGAATGTGTTTTGCCTTTTAAATCTTCATTTTTGGAACTTGCTTTCTTGGTTGATACTCTTATAGCTCCATGCTGTACAAAGTATACAAAAGTTAATGATGGACCTATAAATGAGAAAAACAGAGATTTACTTTACTACTACGGTGATATGGAATTTTTCAGCCATTTTTTCACTTTTTTAAAGAATGTAAAAAGTGTGTTTATAGAAGTTAAGTTTTTAAAGCCGGAAGACCCAAAAAATTTTAAAGATAGAAAAGAGCTTTCAAAATACTTACATTCAAAAATAGAAAAATGCTACAAAAGTTAAACATCTCTATACACGACGTTACAAAATCAAACCTTGAAAAAGTTTACTATCTCAAAGACATCTTAGAAGACTTAGGTGTTAGCAAAATCACATATCTATTGATACCATACTATCATGAAAAAGAAAATCTGTTAGAGATAAAAGAAGACTTAGAAAACTTTAAAGTTGATGGAGAGTTTGTATTACACGGCTATAGTCACAAATCCGGCTGTTTTAAAGGACTGAAAAGTTTATTTACAAACTGTGAGGGTGAGTTTTTATACTACCAAGACTTGGAAGACAGACTAAAAAAAGGCTTAGAGATTTTAAATAAGCTTAACATACATCCAAAAGGCTTTATACCACCTGCATGGTTGATGAGAAAAGGAGACTATAAACTACTAAAACAGTTTGGATTTAGCTTTACAGAAGACCGATTGTATATTTATGACTTGCAAAAAGATAAAAAGATCTTATCACCGGTTTTAAACTTTGGCAGTAGAGGGATAGTTGAGGTTGTATCTAAGTTATCTTTTAAAGGTTATTTTTATACACTGAGATTTTCTAAAATAAACGCCATAAGAATTGCTCTACATCCAATAGATGCCACAGACAAAGACAAAATAAAATTAATCGTCAAAACATTGAAAGATAAAGATTTTAAATATATGCATCTTCAAGATTTGATAAAATAAAAGAAAAAACATCCCACCGCTCACTTTTTAAATGATACGTTGGTTTTGTCCTTACTGTTGGAGGAAATTCAAGAAAATGACAAAATCTATCCACAGATGTAAGCTTTTTTACTCAATTAGACTATGATGATAAACTCATTCTTGCACTCAATAATCCAATAACACAAAATAGAATGGTTGTTATAGAAATCCTTGGCAAAAGAAAAACCAAGAAAGCTGTTTCTAAGCTTTGTAAAATGCTTTTTGATAAGAGAGATACTTATGAGCTTATAGAGATTGCAAAAGCACTTCGGAACATTGGAACAGATGAAGCTTTAGAATGTTTAAAGGAAAGGAAGAAAAATCAAAATAATATAGTCTTAGAAAGGTTCTTTGGTCAAATTATCAAAATTTAACAAAACCTTAATAATTCTCTAACACTTTTAATGTATCCTTTAATCAATCTCTGATAAGGAGGCAAAAATGATTAAAGTTGACCTACATTTACACTCAGAAGCTTCAAATAAGCCCGGTGGTTATCTTTCTAACAAGCTCAAAATAAGTGAAAGCTATATTAAGCCGAAAAAAGTTTATGAAAAATTAAAAGAAAGAGGAATGAGCTTATTTACAATTACAGACCACGACACAATAGATGGCTGCTTAGAAATCGCACACTTGCCAAATGTATTTATATCAGAAGAGATCACAACTTACTTTCCCGAAGATAGAGCAAAAATCCACGTAATTGCCATAGATATAAACGAAAAAATTCACCAAGATATTCAAAAAGTTAGAGGAAATATATACGAGCTTGTTGATTACTTACAAAAAAATAATATCACTCATATACTTGCCCATCCTCTGTACAACATGGATAGAAAGCTTACAAAATCACACATTGAAAAGTTAGGACTTTTATTTGACAACTGGGAAATTTTAAACGGCACAAGGTCTAAGACTTCTTCTCAGATTACAGAAAAAATTGCAAATTATTTTAGTCAAAAAGATGTAATTGAAAGATTGGCAAATAAGTATGGTTTTAACAAAAGAAGAAGAGACTTTATATCCTTTACAGGTGGTTCTGACGACCATGGAGGACTTGATTTAGGCACAGGTCACACAATTGCCGAAGGAGAAACAGTTGAAGACTTAAAAAATGCAATCAATGAGGGAAAAACTCGTTATGATGGGATGTACGGAAATCCAAAAAGATTGACCCATACGGTTATGAACATCGCAAAAGAAGGCTTAAAAAGACAGTGCAACCTTGGAAATTTTGGAGTGCTTTTAGATTATCTTTTTGAACCAAGGCAACAATCAACCTACATTTTAGACCAAATCCTTGGCAGAAATAGCATTTTAAACTTTATTGAAACAGTAATCAAGCACAAGGGAGAAGTCTCTCAAGACAATCATGAAAATGTACACAGATTTTTTATAAATCTAATACCCTACTACATCTCGAACATAAAAAATCAAAAAAATTTAGATTTTGACAAATTAAGCATGTACTTAGGAAAAATTCTTATATTCTCGTCTTCTTACTTATTTTATGTCTCGGTTTACAAACAAAGGGCAGATGAAAAGAATTTTTCTAAAAAAATCTATAAAGAATTTTTTGATAACGGTCATGTGAAAGGAAAAATAGCATATCTTACGGATACATTTTTTGAGATTAACGGAGTATCAAGAACAACCCAAAAATTACTAAACTTAGTAAAAGAAGAAAATTTAGACATTAAATTCATTATTTCATACGACAAAAGTATAGAAGAAGATGAATATCTAATAAACTTCAAGCCGATGTTTACGTTTAACCTTCCTGAGTATGAAGAAATCCCTATAAACATTCCAAACTTTTTAGAACTTTTAGATTACATAGAACAAAACAACTTTAACGTAATCTACGCTCCAACTCCGGGACCTGTCGGCTTGATGGGATTTGCTATATCCAAAATCCTTGGCATACCATTTGTTACTACATTTCATACAGACTTTCCAGAGTATGTATACAGATACACAAACGAGCCAGCATTAAAAGAGTTTGTAGCCCAAGGATTGAAATTTATCTACAACAATAGTGAGAAAGTGTTAGTTCCATCAAGATACTACTTTCAAAAGCTTGCTGAAATGGGTGTTAAACCGGAAAAGATGGAAGTTTTCAGAAGAGGAGTAAATCAAGAAAAATTCAATCCATCGTTTAGGGATAAAAACTTTTGGAAAAAATACAACCCTAAGTACAATTTTGAACAAGTTGTATTATACGTTGGAAGAGTTTCGAAAGAGAAGGATTTAGATGTTTTTGTAGAAGTTTATGAACTGATGAAAAACAATCCAAAGGTTAAGTTTGCAATCGTAGGAGATGGTCCGTATTTAAAAGAATTGAAACAAACTTACGAGGGGAAAATAATATTCACAGGATTTCTTGAAGGAGAAGAGTTGTCTAAAGCCTTTGCATCTGCTAACTTTTTTCTATTTCCAAGCACAACAGAAACATTTGGAAATGTAGTGCTTGAAGCTATGGCAAGTGGTTTAATCCCTCTTGTGTCAGATAAAGGAGCATCTAAAGAAAATATTGTTGAAGATATTACAGGGTTTGTTATTTCCAATAACGACCCAAAAGAATACAAATTAATCCTTGAAAGATTAATAGAAAATCCAGTTTTATCACAAAAAATAAGAAATAACATTTTAAAATTAGTCTCAAATCTTGATGAAAGAAGTCTATTGCTTGAGATGGTTGAAAAATTTAGCTTAGATTGTCTTTCAAGAAAACAGCTTGAGGAGGCTTATGTATGAGGTCAAGAAAATCCTACTACCCAATAGATATAACTCCAACAGTCAAAATGAGAGACAATAATTGGTGGATAGCAAAAGATATTCAAAGTGAGATTATAAAAAGAAAAAATAAATATGTAAGCCTTGCATACATCGGAAGAACAGCTAATAAGTATAATCTTAGCAAAAAAACAAGCTTTGGGTTTAAACTGTATCACAAAAAACTTGTTGATTTAATCATCAGTGAATTATGAGACTATTAGATATAACACATTTCTACTCTGAAAAAGGGGGAGGGATTAAAACATACATCCAAAACAAGATGGAATATCTAAAAGATAAAGAAGATGTTCAGCACACATTAATAATTCCAGGGGAAGAGGATGGGGAACTTTTTTTAAAAAGAACAAAAATAATTAAAATCAAATCCCCCTATTTCCCATTTAATAACCAATATAGACTTTTGATTAATCCTGTTAAACTTTCAAACATATTAAAGCAAGAAAAACCGGATATAGTAGAAATAGGCTCTCCTTTTTTAATTCCAACAGTTGTAAATTCAAAAAAAGAAAGCCTAAAATATAAAACTGCAGGCTTTTTTCATTCAAACTTAGAAAGTGTCGTTGAAAATATAAACAAAATTAAAGGAAAAATTATAGTTAAGAAAATTGCAAGGTCCTATACATATAAAACTTATTCAAAATTAGACCTTGTTATTGCTCCATCTTACTATGTTAAAAACTATCTTTTAGATATCGGCGTGCAAAATGTTAAAGTTATTTATCATGGTATAGATGTTGATTTTTTTAATAAAATTCAGCCGGAAGAAGACCTTAGACAAAAATTCAATATTCCTGGTGACAAAATAATTTTTATTTATATGGGAAGGTTTTCGGAAGACAAAAATTTTGATGAGCTGATAAAAATTATAAAATTGCTTTTACAGATCCAACCAAATAGATTTTTCTTTTTACTTATAGGAGCTGGACCATTAAAAGAGTATGCTCTAAGTAGTTTAAATAGTAATTCTTTAATTCTTGATTATATTAGCGATAGGGAATATTTAGTTAAAATGCTTAAAATGTCAGATGTTTTTATTACAGCATCTAAAACCGATACTTTTGGATTATCGTTGATTGAAGCTCAAGCCTGCGGGCTTCCGGTTTTAGCTTACAACAATACTTCCTTTCCAGAGATAGTATTTTATAAAGAGTATCTCGCGACAGATGTTTTGGACTTTGTATCTAAGGCTTTAAAGTTAAGTAATAGTTTAAGCAATCTTGATAGAAATTTAATGAAAAATTTTATAAGAAATGAGTTTGATTTAAATAGGAATTTCGACAAGCTTTTTAGGATTTATAGAGAGCTATAGGGTTTGTTATATTATCAATTTGTCAGGCTATTTTATATTTTTTTTACCTGTAGATTGTAGTATGTAAATACAACTTTATCTTTGCTTGTTGCTCCGAAGACTTTAGTCCGATGGAACTCTGTTTTGAAAAGAGAAAAAAGAGATTTTTTGCCGGCTGCAGAGTGACAAATAAGGTTGCCCTTCCTTTAGCACTTATCAATCAACCTTTTCCTGTCATCCTGAGGTTGTAAGACCTAAGAATCTTCTTTTTAATTCATAAAAACTGCTAATTTCTCATCCAAGGATTATAAAAATAAAGAAAAACTCTTCTTGCGAATATAAAACGACAAATAATCCGTAAAATCACAAATCTTAATTTTTTAGCAGCACTCTTTTAAATTTCAATAATAGGAATAAGCTTTTCATTCATTATCTGAACCATTTTATTAAACAATTCTTTTGCAGTTTTTCCATCTTCTGGATAAGAAACTACTCCTTCTACAAAATTTATATCTGTAGATTTTTTAAATCTTTCTATCAATACGTTGATTTGTTTTTTATCTACTTCCGGTAAAAATAAGAAGACAAAATCTTCATCCACGGGTGAAATTACATCTACACTTCTTAAATTTTCTCTTAGTCTGAAGATTATATTAATATCTTTTGGTTTTTTTTCCTTTAATAGATTAATTATAGATGGAAAATATAAAAAGGCTATAGAAAATTGTGATAACTTTCCGCATCTATTAATTCTTTCAATCTCTATTTCTGTCAATGCCTTGAAAACTTCAAAATCATAAATTTTTAATTCTTTTCCTTTACTCATAGAATATCTCCTATTAGCTTTTTAAAAATATCTCCTACTTCTTCCCATGTGTACTCATCCGAATTAATTCCAAAATGTCCTTCTATGGAACATCTTCTATATTTAGGCTTTCTTAAATCTAGCATATCTATTATATCATTAACAGTGATTTTGTAAAGATTTTTTACAATTTTTTCATCTTCAAAATTTGAAATATTAACAACGATTGGATATTCCATCCCTATTGCAAAAATCATCTCTACTTTACAATGTTCAGCTAATCCGTTTGCTACAATGTTTTTAGCTATATATCTTGCAAAATAGGAAGCAGACCTATCTACCTTTGTTGGGTCTTTACCGGAAAAGGCACTTCCGCCATTAGGACATGCTGTTCCATATGCATCTGTAGATATTTTTCTTCCAGTTAGTCCTGTATCTGCCATAGGTCCACCTATTATAAACTTTCCAAGTGGGTTAATGATAATATTAGTCTTATCGTCAATATAATTACTATACTTTAACTTTTTTATAACTTCTTCCATAATCACTTCTTTTATTTCTCTTTCTGTTATATATGGCTCATGCTGAACCATAACTGCTATACTGTTTACTCTTTTAGGCTTTCCGTTTTCGTATTCAACAGACACAATAGCTTTGCCGTCAGGTCTTAAAAATGGGACTATATTTTCTTTTCTTAATGTATTTATTCTTTTTGTTATTTCATTGGCAATGTTGGATGCAAGCGGCATGTAGTTTTCTGTTTCGTTGGTAGCATATCCTACAACTATACAGCTATCCCCGGCTTTATCTGAAGGAAGCCCAAGAGATAACTCTGGGCTTTGATCGTTTATAGTTGTAATTACTCCTGCTGTGTACCCATCAAATCCATACTCGGGTTTTGTATAACCTATCTCTATCAATGTATTTCTTACGATAGTTGGTATATCAGCGTATGCATCTGTTGAAATTTCTCCTGCAACATGTACAAGTCCCATGGTTACTAACACTTCTATTGATGCCCTTGTATATGGGTCTTTTGAAATAAGGTCGTCTAATATAGCATCTGCTATTATGTCCGCTATTTTATCCGGATGCCCAAGACATACACTTTCTGCGCTTTGAATGGTTTTCATCTGCCGCTCCTTAACTACATTCATCGCTTAAAATTGCACCTTTGTTTGCCGATGTGACAAATTTAGAGTATCTTCTTAGCCATGGGCTTGGTATTTCTTTTTTCTTTGGTTTAAAATCTTTCATTCTTCTTTTAAACTCTTGCTCAGATATTAAAAGTTCAATTTTTCTATTTGGTATATCTATTAAAATTTCGTCTCCGTCTTGAACAATTCCGATAGGACCACCTGCTGCAGCTTCTGGAGAAACATGTCCTATACAAGCTCCTCTTGTAGCCCCAGAAAATCTTCCATCTGTGATTAATGAGACTTTATCTCCAAGCCCCATTCCCATGATTGTTGAAGTAGGAGCCAGCATCTCTCTCATTCCTGGTCCACCTTTTGGACCTTCGTATCTAATCACAACAACGTTTCCTTCTTTTACCTTTCCGTTTGTAATACCTTCTATTGCCTCTTCCTCACTGTCAAATACTACAGCTGTTCCTCTGTGGACTAAAATTTTTGGGTCTACTGCAGCAGCCTTTACAACTGCTCCATCCGGTGCAAGATTTCCAAATAGCACTGCAAGACCACCTGTTTCACTGTAAGGATTTTCTAAAGGTCTTATTACATTTGTGTCTTTTATTTCTGCATCTTTAATTGTTTCTCCGATAGTTTTCATCAAAACTGTTGGTCTGTCTAAATGTAGTAAATTCTTTTTAGAAAGCTCTTTTAAGATTGCATAAATTCCACCGGCTCTATCTAAGTCTTCCATATGATACTGGGAAGCTGGAGCTAATTTACAAAGAGTTGGTGTTTTTCGTGAAATTTCATCTATTTTTTCCATCGGAAATTCTATTCCAGCTTCATGCGAAATGGCAAGTAGGTGTAAAACAGTATTTGATGAGCCACCCATTGCAATATCAAGAGTAAATGCATTTTCAATAGTTTCTTGATTAACTATATCTCTAAATTTTAATCCAGCTTTAACAAGCTCTACTATTTGCCTTCCTGCTTGTTTTGCCAATTCTTTTCTTCTTGGGTCTATTGCAAGAATTGAACCATTTCCAGGTAATGCTATTCCAAGAGCTTCTGCAAGACAGTTCATAGAGTTTGCAGTAAACATTCCAGAACAAGAACCACACGTAGGACAAGCATGAGTTTCTATGTCTATCAATTGTTTTTCATCTATCAATCCTTTTTTTATTCCACCGACAGCCTCAAAAACCGTAGCAAGGTCTATTGGTTTTCCATCTGATGTATGACCTGCTGCCATAGGTCCACCGCTTACAAGGATTGTAGGAATATTAACCCTTGCAGCAGCCATTATCATTCCAGGAACAATTTTGTCACAGTTTGGTATTAATACCAATCCATCTAATTTATGTGCTTGAATAACCGTTTCTACACTATCAGCTATTAGCTCCCTACTTGGTAATGAATAGAACATTCCGGAGTGTCCCATTGCTATTCCATCATCAACACCGATAACGTTAAACTCAAATGGAACTCCTCCTGCTTCCCTGATGGCTTCTTTAACGATTTTTGCAAATTCTTGCAAGTGAACGTGTCCTGGTATTATATCTATGTAAGAGTTAGCAATGCCGATAAATGGTTTTCCAAAATCTTCTTCTTTAAGTCCACAGGCTCTAAGTAAGCTTCTGTGTGGTGCTCTTTCTATCCCTTTTTTAATCTCTTCACTTCTCATGAAAAACTCCGTATTTCGTATTTTTATGTTAAATTTTAGCATAAATTCAATTTAGCGATAATGTTTATCATTATGGTGTTTGCAAAATCCACATTGACACTCTATAATTCTACAGCCTACAAAAAATCTCTTTATTTATTTTCGTTGTATGGACAATTCGTGAATTTCTTCTGCTCTTATTCTCACTTCTTAAAAAAAGAAGATCAAAGATTTCAGATGATAAAAAAGTAAACTTAAAAAATTTTTTCACAACACTATTTGAAGAGAATTCCAAAAATTCTCGTAAGCTTACCTTTTCATGTCACCCTAAGGATATCTTTTGGGCTGAAGTCTTTAAGATAACGAACAAGGGCAACACTAATAAAAATTTTGAAACACTAACGAACAATAAGATACAAGATAAGTTTGCATTTATTCATCCTGTTTTTTGTCCGGAAGCTGCATAAAGAATCTACTCTATCTCTTATCTTCATCTTTCTTTTTAAAACTCAAATACAGATTATATCCGGAAACGTAAACAATAACAACGCCGGCTATTACAGGAAATAGAGAAACTAAAATTTTTGCAATAGCCAGTCCCGGATCCGAAAAATTAACGTTAAAAATGTATGGCAAATTGTTAAAAATTGCATAAAGTCCTATTTATGCCAAGTATATATAAAACTCTTATCATTCTTTGCTTTCTTCAAAAAGTGGAAGTTTTAACACATTCACAACTCTGTCAGTTTCGAATCTAAATAAATTTTTACCCAAGGATGTTCTCTTTTCAACAGGTATTGTTTCTTTATCAATTTTTAATTTTAAGAGTTTGCCATGCTTTGTATTGATCAACACTTCATCAGATTCATCAACAGGTAATATTGAGACTACATAATCATCTTTGTTTAATTTTACTGCCAAAAGACCTTTTTGTGCTCTTTTCTTGATTGGAAACTCTGTCTTTTCTACAAGCTTCATATAACCAAAAGAAGTAGATATGAGTAGATATTCATGACCATTTAAGAAAAATGCTCCTACTACTTCATCATTTTCATCTAAATCAATAGCTTCTACGCCTTTTGCCTTATCTCCTGTAATTCTTACTTCATTTCTTTCAAATAAGAGTAAATCTGCATTTTTTGTGTAAATTCCAATGCAAGAAGGATGTCTATCTGCAACTGCTACTACAAGCTCATCACCTTCGTTTAATGGCATTACCATATGTCCTTGTGACTTATAGAATATATCTTCATCGGACATTCTTTTGATAATACCTTTCTTTGTTATTAAAAATACTCTGTTTTCTTCACCTTCTCCTTGATAAGCTGTTCCAACGATTTCGCCTTCAATATTTAGCTTATCTTCGCCTTTTGGAAGGTCTATGACTAAGCTCCAATAAGCTTTTCCTTCTTTTGTAAAGAAAGCGATCGGCTTAGACCCTTCTACTTCTTGAATAGAGACTATCTTTTCTCCTTCCGTTAGAGATATTGACAAACTATTGATAATTCTTTGTAAAATGTCAGCTTTTGAAGTTTCATCTTCTACTTTATAGTTAACAATTCTTCCTGTATTTAAAATAGCAAACATGAAATGTTCTTTAAATGTAAGCTCCTTTTCTGTTGCAATGGTTGTTTTTCTTTGATCCCCATATTTTCTAACTAACTCATCTGTCTCTTCAATGAATACTTTGATTTTCTCATCATCACTTGAAAGAATTTGTTTATATCTTTCTATTTTTTGTTTTAACTCTGTGTTTTCATCTTTTAATTTTTGAGTTTCCAAGGATGTAAATCTTGATAGTCTCATGTCAAGAATAGCGTTTGCCTGTGTATCAGATAGGTTAAACTGTGATGTAAGCAGCTGTCTTGCTTGTGCTGTATCCTTGGACGAACGAACTATTTCAATAACTTTATCTGCACTTTCTAAGGCTGTAATCAGTCCTTCTACAATATGTAGTCTGTTTTCTGCTTTTTCTAATTCAAATAACGTCCTTCTTGTTATAATTTCTATTCTGTGTTTTATAAATTCTTGAAGCAATTCTTTTAAATTCAATACTATTGGCTGTTTATCTACTAACACTGTTAAATTTACAGGAAAGTTTTTTTCAAGAGGCGTGCTTTTGTATAGTTTCTTCAAGACTTTTTCGGCGTCTGCATCTCTTTTTAACTCTATTACAATTCTAATTCCTGTCCTGTCCGATTCATCTCTTAGGTCTGATATTCCTTTTTCTTTACCTGTTCTGACAAGCTCTGCTATTTTTTTGATAAGTTCAACTTTGTTAACTTGGTATGGAATTTCATAGATAACTATCCTTTGTCTGTTTCCTGGCAGCTTTTCTATTCTTGCTTTACCTTTTATTGTTATTGAACCTTTTGATGATTTGTATATATCAATTAGCTCTTCTTTGGTGTTTGTGATTACTCCACCTGTTGGAAAATCCGGTCCTTTTATAAAATTAAACAGTTCTTCTATAGTAGCATCCGGAAATTCTGCCAAGTATTTTAAAGCCTCTGCTACCTCTGTAAAGTTATGGGGTGGAATGCTCGTAGCAAGTCCTACTGCAATACCTGTTGTTCCATTGCATATTAAATTTGGAAATTTTGAAGGTAATACCGTAGGCTCTTCTAATGAAGCATCAAAGTTAGGCATCATATCAACGGTGTTTTTATCTATATCTTCAAGCATTTCAACAGCCAATTTTGTTAACCTTGTCTCTGTATAACGCATTGCAGCAGGTGGGTCGCCGTCTATTGAACCAAAGTTTCCTTGACCTTCTATTAATGGATATCTCATTGTAAAATCTTGTGCCATTCTTACAAGCGCATCATACACAGATGCATCACCATGTGGATGGAATTTACCAAGGGTTTCCCCTACAACTCTCGCAGATTTTTTATATGGTTTATTTGGAAGTAAACCCAGCTCATACATAGAGTATAAAATTCTTCTTTGAACCGGTTTTAAGCCATCTCTAACATCCGGAATGGCTCTACCAGCAATAACCGACATTGCATAATCTATATAAGCACTTTTAACTTCCTCTTCTATCGGAACTTTTTTAATATCTTCCATTACTATAAAAACTCCTTTTCTTTAAAATCTCTAAATTTATTTATTATAACATTTTCACGATGCCTTGGGTGAGAAATTAGCAGTTTTTATAAAATTTAAAAATGAGATCCTTCGGCCTTACGGCCTCAGGATGACAGGAAAAGGTTGATTGATAAATATTAGAAAAAGGACAACCTTATTTGTCATTCTGAGCGAAGCGAAGAATCTCCTACTTTTGTTGAATTTCTCACCCGACGTATCTCTAAATTTATTTATTATAACATTTTCACGATTTTTAGTAGTAAGAAAAGAGTGTATTTCATTTTGAAATGTTATTTTTCATTTTTAAATATGCTTATATTCAAATAATTGAATAAGTTAATACTTACTAATTAAACAAAAGATAATGCATTTAAATATTAAAATTTCTTAACAATTGGTACAAATTTTGATTATATGATAAACATCGAAAGAATAGGTCTCTAGTTAGTGTAAGAGTGTTCCAAAATTTTTAAGTTTGCTTTTTGTCATTGAGGACTTTAGCCCGAAGGATCTCCTCTTTTGATTTTTTTGATTTGAAAAGAAAACAGGAGATTCTTCGCCGGCTGCAGAATGACGATATGGGTTTTTGGAACATTCTTGGTTAGTGTTTGACAACCAAGCACTAATTAATGAGATATTAATATTTGAATACTATTAATTTTTATAGGAGGTTTTCAGATGAAAAGAGTTTTAACGCTCGCAGCAGCAGGTTTACTTGCAGTGTCAGCATCATCAAAAGCAGCTGACTTAGTTATCTCAGTAGACCAGGCAAAAGACTTGGTTGGAAAGGCAGTATTTGTAAACGGAGATGACCCAAAAGTATTCGCACAGGGTCATATTCCTGGGTCTGTTAACGCATATGCTCACGACCTTCACTACTTGGGAGATATTAAAAAATGTGGCGGTCTTCCAATGTGCGAGAAGAACGCGCAAAAAGTTATCAGCGAACTTGGTATCAGCAACAACTCCCATGTTATAGCTTATGACGATGGTAAAGGTCCTAACGCTTCTGGTGTGTGGTTCTTCTTATACTTATACGGTGTAAGCAACGTTCAAATATTAGACGGTGGATTTGCTACTTGGAAAGCAAAAGGCTTACCGGTAGAAACAGGACCAGCTAAAAAACCAGCTGCTGGAAAGTTTACTGTAAAAGTAAGAAAAGAAATTCTTGCTACAAAAGATGAAGTTTTAAAAGCTTCCAAAGACCCAAATTATGTTATTTTAGATGCAAGAAGATTTGAAGAATACACTGGAAAAACATTGTTAGATGCATTAGAAGCTCCTGGAAAGCACAAGCAGGTTGAAAGAGGTGGTCATATACCTGGAGCTAAGTTCTTCGAATGGAAGAAAGTTGCAGAAAACCCTAACGGTGAATCTAACAAACCATTATTTAAACCAGTTGACAAAATTAAAAAACAACTTGAAAGAGCTGGAATCACTCCAGATAAAACTGTTATTCCTTACTGTCACGTAGGTGTTGGTAGAGGTTCATTCGTGTTTGCTGCTTTAAAATTAGCTGGTTATCCAAAAGCTAAGGTTTACGTTGGCTCTTGGGACGAATGGGGTAACGATAAATCTTTACCAATCGAACAATAATTAGTCAATCAAGCCGGCTTTAAGCCGGCTTCACATATTTTTCAAGGAGGTTAGTATCATGGAATATTCGCACCATTTAATCATGGGAATAATAACAGGAATGCTTTTTGGCATCGTTTTATTCAAAGTAGGAGCAGTTAGATATTCAAGAGTTGAAGGTATGCTTTTGCTTAGAGATTTAAAAATAATGAAGTTTGCCTTTACAGGGATAGCAACTGCTTCTATCATTTATGGATTAGCTGATATTCTTGGATTTGCAGAAAGTACAAATTTAATTCCAAGAATAATGCCTTACATGGGTGTTGCTCATATTATAGGTGGTATTATGTTTGGAATAGCTATGGCTTCTGCTGGTTTTTGTCCTGGAAGTTGCGTTGCAAGGGTAGGAGCTGGTAAGTTTATATCTGCAGCAGGTGTTATTGGTTTAATTATCAGCGTTTTAATATACAACGCAATACAGCCATCATTGGTTGAAGCTGGTATTCTTGGAAACAGACAAGACCTTACATTATATGGTGTTTTAGGTGTATCTTATGGACCTTTAGCTGTTGCATGGGGTGTGTTATTCTTAATTTTTGCATTAATAGCTGATTATGTAGACCCAGCTAAAAAGTTTTATCAAGAAAAATTTAGTCTAAATCTTATAAAAGATGAGTGGCATTGGGCGTTAGGCGGTATCGCAGCTGGTTCCATAATTGCGTGGGCAACAGCTCAGGGTGAATATCTTGGATTCTCCGGCGCTTTACTTGCTTTAGTTGGATGGGTTGCAGATTCTCTTGGACATCCATTATCAAACGTTGTTCCTAAGGTAACAGAAGGTATTATTTGGCATGCGGGTTTAATTATTGGTGTATTACCAGGAGCATTTTTAGCTGCGATCATATCCGGTAAATTCAAGTTTGATCCGGTTCCACCAGCTTTTGCTCAAGTTGCACCTATGCCATGGGCAAGAATGATCCTTGTTTTCTTTGCTGGAATGTTCTTGGCGATTGGTTGCATAATCGGCGGTGGATGTACAACTGGAGCATTCTTGGCAGCATATCCAACCTTATCTATCGGTAGTATGGTCATGTCCGGAACCTACTTTATAGTTGGAGTTTTAACAGCAAACCTTATTTACATGGGAAGATGGTCAAGATTTATTGAAGTTAAAAAAGCATCAGAAGAAGTATACGACTAAGAGGTGAGAAAAATGAGTATGACAGAAAGACTTTTATTTTGGGTCGCAATTATAGTTTTAATAGTTGCAACCTTTGGAGTTAAAGGGAAAGTTGATAACTTAGAAAAACAACTTTCACAAGTAAGTCAGCAACAACCTGTGAACGGAGGCAACCAGCAATGAACCCTAAAATTGAAAGAAGCGTATATATAGTAGTTATATTAGTTTTAACATTTGTTCTTTTCACACTTGGTAAAAAAGAAGTTGAACTTAAAAAACAAATACCTATAACCGCAGAAGAGCTTTATAAAAAACTTTCAAATCCAAAGATTAAGGTGCAAGTTATAGACGTGAGAGAGTTAACTTCAAGCGATGAAGTTGGTGGCTATGAAGACTCAAGAATACCTGGTGCATTACCATTTCCAAACTGTGATGAATCTAAAATGACAACTGAAAACCTAAAAGAAGCATTAAAAAGAATTAATCCATACGCTTATACTGTGATTGTCTCTTCAGATGGAAATCAGGAGATGTTTAAAAAATGTGCATCTAAATTTACAAACGTTCAAAACCTTGCCGGTGGTATGAAGGCATGGCAGGATGTTGGATTACCGGATGAATCTGGCGAATACACTCCACCAAAAGCAGGTGGTGGTGGCGGTTGTTTATAAAAATACCATAGGAGGTTTTTAGATGGCGATCTCAAGAAGGGATTTTTTAAAAGTAATGTCAGCAACAGGCGGAGCTTTAGGTCTTGGGTCAAGCGAGGCTTTTGCTAAAGCTAAAGCTGTTGTAGTAGAGGACCCAAGAGCATATTATCCAAACAGCTCTTTTGTTGAAAATATGTACAGAAGAGAATTTGCATATACTTATGGAAATAAGGAAGAACACGGTACTGCTTATCACTGTGTAAACTGTCAAGGAAACTGTGCTTGGGATGTTTGGGTTCAAAACGGTATAGTTACAAGAGAAAATCAAGCTTCTAACTATCCACAAATTAACCCAAAAATTCCTGATGCTAACCCAAGGGGATGTAATAAAGGTGTTCAACACTCTCAAGTTATGTATGAAAGAGACAGAATCCTCTATCCAATGAAAAGAGTTGGAGAAAGAGGAGAAGGCAAGTGGAAAAGAATATCTTGGGATGAAGCAATAACAGAAGTTGCAACAAGAATTTATGAAACTATGCTTACAAAAGGACCAGCTGGAAACTACATCCACGTTGGTGCTGGTATGCTTACAGAGGCAAGAGCAGCTTCTGGTAAAAGACTTGGAACACTTCTTGGTGCTGTTAGACCTTACATAGCATCTTACGTTGGTGATATGTTCCCTGGCGTTTCCTTAGTATACGGCGAAGGAAACATTGGATTTTCTTATGACTTTGTGTATACTGCAAACGTTCAAATCTGGTGGGGTATGGACCCTAACAAAACAAGAATTCCGGACGCTCACTGGGTATGGGAAGGAAAATACAACGGTGGAAAAGTAATCGTTATCACTCCAGACTTTAACGCTACCGCAAAGGGAGCTGATTTATGGGTTCCAGTTAGGGCTGGATACGATGGTTTCTTAGCAATGTCCATCATCAACGAAATCATTCAACAAAAGCTTTACAAACCAAACTTTATTAAAGTGTTCACAGACTTACCGTTCTTAGTAAGATTAGATAATAAAAAACTTTTAAGACTTTCTGATATTGACACAAACGACCCAATGTTTGATAAAGAAATCTTCCATGTTATGGAAGAAAAAGCACATGGAAAAGAATTTGAAGCAAACGCTGTTTTCTTAGCTTATAATCTTAAAAACAGTAAATTTACAATTATGCCAGGTTCTGAAGGAAACCCAGTTAAAACATTAAGATTAAAAGATTTAGGTTGGGATATTGACCCAGCATTAGAAGGTGTATATGAAGTTAAGTTAAAAGACGGTTCAAAGGTAAAAGTTACACCTGTATTTGAATTGGTTAAAGCAGAAGCAGCTAAATTCCCTGCAGAGAAAACATTTAAATTAACAAACGTTCATCCGAAAATCGTTCAACAGCTTGCAAGAGATATAGCTCTTCCAAAAGTAGCGTTTATCTCTATGGGCTTTACAATCGGTAAATACTTTAACGGTATGTTAGCTCAAAGGGCTATTGCTTCTATTACTCCTTTATGTGGAAGACTTGGACCTTATGGCGGATTTAACTCGGAAAATGAGTGGTCTATATCCGGTTTAGCTAAGATCTCCGGTTTTGCAGGTAAGTATAAAGAAAGATTCGCGTCCGGTTTTGTAAGTGAATTTGTTCTTGGAAATATGATGCAGGATTTTGATAAGCTCTATGAAGAAGACACATTTAAAGAAGTCATGGGAGTGTCTAAGGAAGAGTATAAAAAGCAAGTAAATGAAATGCTTTCTAAGTCTGAAGGCGATAAAGGAATCGGACACGGCAAATCTTACTGGAATAGCGTAGAAACATTCTTACTTTTTGCAGATGCAAGATTTAGAAGAAATAAAGGTTCTTCTTACAAAAAAGCTTTTCTTGAAAAGGCTAAATTTATCGCTTATGTAGATTTTAGAATGTCTGATTTTGCAAACTATGCAGACATTTTACTTCCTGCAAAATCTCACTATGAAGTTTGGGACCTAAGAACAAACCCGGGTTATCATAGATTTGCAAACCTTGCTCACCCTCCAACAAACTTAAAACCGGTTGGAGAAGCTAAGTCTGAGTGGGAAATCTGTACAATGATTGTTGAAAAAATCCAAGAAATAGCGACTAAAAAATACAAAGAAACAGGCGACCAAAAATACATTAAAATTCCAGACCCACAGCTTTCTAAAACAGGGTACAGAGACCTTGACACATTAGTTGAAGAGTACACAATCGGCGGTCAGCTAAGAAACGACAGAGATGCTGTAGAGTTAGCATTAGAAAATACAGACCAGTTTAAGCCTAATACTATCGAATCTATGTTCAAAAGAGGTGGTTATTTAGTATTAAATGAAAAAGCTGGAAAATCTTCACCACTTTATCCGGATAAGCCATACAACGTATTTGAAAATAACCTTTTCTTATATGAAAGATTTGAAACATTGTCCGGAAGAATTACATACTACGTAGATGATGATTTATGGATACAGCAAGGAGCAAACGTTCCAACCACTAAAGAACCTATCAGACCAAGAAGATTTCCATTTGTTCTCATGACACCACACGCAAGATGGTCAATCCACTCAACTTATAAGACATCTACTTTACTGCTTAGATTACAAAGAGGAAAGCCTTATGTAATGATAAATCCTGAGATTGCCAAGAAGAAAGGCATCAAAGATGGTGATGAAGTTAGAGTGTTTAACTCCATTGGTGAGTTTTATGCCATGGCAAAAGTATATCCATCATGTCCAAAAGATGCAATCTTATTAGAGCATGGTTGGGAACCATTCTTCTACAAAGGAAGAAAAGGACATAACGAAGTAGTAGCATCTCCGCTTAACTTACTTGAACTTTCTGATGGTTGGGGACACTTAAAATTTGGTGGAAACTGGGATGGAAACCAGCATGCGTATGAAACTTCAGTAGATGTTGAAAAAGCCTAAGGAGGTAAAATAGATGTCAAAAAGACAACTTGCAATGGTAATGGATTTAAATAAATGTATTGGTTGTCAAACTTGTACAGTAGCATGTAAGACACAGTGGACAAACAGAAACGGAAGAGAGTACATGTACTGGAACAACGTTGAAACACATCCAGGCGCAGGCTACCCAAGAAACTGGATGGAGGCTGGCGGTGGTTTTGACGAGGAAGGAAATTTAAGAGATGGTATCATCCCGGATATGGTATTGGATTATGGTGTACCATGGGATTACAACCATGACGAACTTTTCAGCGGAGATTTATTAAAGCCAAACACAGCTTTAGAATGGGGACCAAACTGGGATGAAGACGTTGGAGGTGGAGAGTATCCAAACTCTTACTTCTTCTACATTCCAAGAATTTGTAATCACTGCTCTAATCCAGGTTGTTTGGCTGCATGTCCAAGAGAGGCAATTTTTAAAAGAGAGCAAGACGGTATTGTTTTAGTAGACTTAGAAAGATGTCAAGGATACAGATACTGTATTGCAGGTTGTCCTTACAAAAAGATTTACTTTAACCCTAAGATATCTAAATCTGAAAAATGTATATTCTGCTTCCCGAGGGTTGAAAAAGGTTTACCTCCAGCATGTGCACATCAATGTGTAGGTAGAATAAGATTTGTAGGCTTCTTAGACGACGAAGAAGGGCAAGTTTATAAACTTGTTCATAAGTATAAAGTCGCTTTACCTCTTAGACCAGACTTTGAAACACAACCAAACGTTTACTACATTCCGCCATTGTTTGACCCTCCTAAATTAGATGACAACATGGCTCCAATAGATAATTCAAGAAGAGTGCCGATCGAATACTTAGAATTACTATTTGGAAAAGAAGTTCATCAAGCTTTTGAAACACTAAGAAAAGAGATGGAAAAGAGAGCAAGAGGAGAAGAGTCAGAACTTATGGATATTCTTATTGCATACTCCCACAGAGATATGTTCAGACTTGATAACAATTATTATCAACAAACAGCTGATAAAAAGTTAAAAGCTACAGAGTTCTTTAAAGTCATAGACCAAAGATACTTACAAGGTGCTAATACCAAGAAAGTAGAGATAAAAGATTATACTTTCCATGAAAAAGTATTACCTTTACCTCCAAGAGAAGGTGGTCATGGACATTAACGCTTAAAATAAAGAAGGAGGAAACTGATGAAAAAGAAGCTAACATTACTTGCTATATCAGCACTTGTTCTATCTTCAAACGCCGGGACGGATAAATTTAATGATGATGTTTTAGAGGCTAAACAGCTTGCTAAAATAGACGCCCAATCTTTATCTTCTGCTCCAACTAAGAAGGTTGTTCTATATCCACAGTACTCAGTTCGCTTGAATGATAAAAATGCTAATGGAATAGTTGAAAAAGAACAACCTGTAGAAGCAGAAGTTGCTGTAGGTTATAATCAAAAAGAAATAGGAGTATTAATAAGATGGAAGGACGAGACTAAATCTGTTCAACCTGCTTTAGCTACTAACAAATATGGGGACGGTGTGGCTGTCGAATTTCCAACTGTTTATGGTAAAGGTAAAACCTTGGCTTATGTAGGAATGGGAGATGCTAACCATCCTGTGATGGTTTATTTAAAGAAAGCGGTTGAAGGAAAGGAATACAAAAAGTCCTTCATCTCAGAAGGCTTTGGGACAATGACGGAAATTGAAGAAAAAGGCTACAACTTTACAATGCAGTATGATGATTCTAAAAAAGAATGGACCGCTATAATCGTAAAACCATTAAAAACTCCGGATTTAAATCTTGTATCCGGCATTGTTCCTGTTGCTTTTTCCGTTTATGATGGAGACAGTTTAAACAGAGACGGAAACAAGAGAATTTCTTCTTGGAAGTTTATAAAGTTTGATAAGTTTAAAGCTGACCCAAGCTATGTAAAATACATTTCATGGGGATATGGAGAGATTGGAGACCCAGCAAGAGGAAAAGAATTGATGGCTCAAAATGGCTGTAATGGTTGCCATAGATATGCAGACCAAAACACAGCACCAGAAGGCTTAGCATCAAACTTATCTAAGATTGGCGGATATTCAAACCCTGCATACTTAAAAGAATCAATAATAAACCCTAATGATGTTGTGATTAGAAATCTAAACATAAACAGACATTACAACAAATCAGCTGAAAGGGATAAAAACGGAGCATATCCTAACAACGATATGTACACATGGTACATCAAAGGTGATAAAGGAAAATTACAATCTAAAATGCCTCCATATGCACATTTATCCGAGAAAGATGTTGCCGACATTGTTGCTTATTTAAAAACTTTAAAGTAATTTAGGAGGTTGTATTATGAAAAAGATGGTCTTATCAATATTGTCAATTGGTTTAATATCTTTTGGAATTGTTAACGCAGAAGAAGTGGGCGAAGACGTAGACCTTTCAAGCGCTGTTATTACTGCAAAATCTTGTGCAGAAAAAGCAAAACAAACAGGAAGCTTTGAGCTTTTATCAAGCTGTCCACCAGCAGATGCTGCTCAATCTGGATATGTTATTTATGACGTAACAGAAAACACGTTTTATGCAATTACTCCAAAAAATGTTTACTACTTTGAATTGGACGAGGGTTTTGGTGGAAACATTGACGCAAAGGGAAAGATTGTTTCTAAAGAAGACGATTTGCCAGTTATTGAAATTCAAGAGTATAAAATCTCTCCTAAACCAAAAGCTGGATTCTTTAAAGGTTGCTTATAAGTTTATAATCCCGGGATACTCCCGGGTTTTTTAAGGTGAATAAGTTAGAAGATGGGTAACTAAGGAAATGAATTTGCAGATATAAGAGAATTTAATACTTTGGGTGAGAAACTAGCGGTTTTTATAGAATTTAAAAAGAAGATCCTTCGGACTAAAGTCCTCAGGATAGCAGCGAAAGGATTATTGATAAACATTAGAAAAAAGACAACCTTATTTGTCATTCTGAGCGAAGCGAAGAATCTTATACTTTTATTGAATTTCTCGCCCGACGTATATTATTAGAGTACTCAAATTTTAATATGTATTTTCAAAATAATAAACAAGAGTAATGAAATAAAGTAATTAAACGCAAATCGAAATGGAGGTCTGTTATGAGACTAGGGTTTTTAGTTGATTTAAGCAGATGTATGGGATGTATGTCGTGTGCCGTATCTTGTAAAGCCGAAAACGATGTTCCACTTCACAGCTGGAGACTAAGAGTTAAATACATTGACCAAGGCGAATTTCCTTATGTAAAAAGACATTTCGTACCTCTAAGATGTAATCACTGTGAAAATGCTCCATGTGAAAGAATCTGTCCTGTTAGTGCTTTACACTATTTACCAAACGGAATAGTTAACGTAGACCATAACAGATGTATCGGTTGTGCTTCGTGTATGATGGCATGTCCTTACAACGCAATATATATAGACCCAATAACAAACTCAGCTGATAAATGTACATACTGCGCCCACAGAATAGAAGTTGGCATGATGCCTGCTTGCGTAGTTGCGTGTCCTACCCATGCAAACATCTTTGGAGACCTTGACGACCCAGAAAGTGAAATTTCTAAGTACCTAAAAGAACATAGAGATGTAATGGTAAGAAAGCCGGAGTTAAACACAAAACCAAAACATTTTTATGTTAGAGGTTCAACTGTTGCACTTGACCCATTAGCTTCTGAAAGACCTGAAGGGTATACTTTATTTACGGAAGTTAAATTCTTAGACCATATAGGAGGGCATTAATCATGTTGGGAGCAGAAGTAACTTTTGATGTTGCATTACCAAAGGTTGTTTGGGGATGGCTTGTTTCAACCAATATGTGGGCAAAAAGTATAGCAACAGGTTCATTTTTAGTTGGATTATACTTCATTAGAAAATATCCAGAAAAAGATGCGTTTTTTAGAAAATGGCTACCAATTCTTGGATTAATATTTATTGCGATAACGCTTTTAGTAACGGTTTTAGACTTGCACCACATGTTTAGATTTTGGAAAATCTTTGTATTTGCTCATTTTACATCAGCAGTTACACTTGGTGCTTGGGTGGTTTCTGGCTTTGTTATAGTTTTACTTTTATCTTTCTGGTCATGGATTACAGGAAACAGAAAATTATTTGATAAGATTGTAATACCAGGATTTATTCTTGCCTTTTTGTCAACTATTTACACAGCTGGAATTATGGGAGAAGCAACAGCAAGAGAGCTTTGGGTATTTCCTGCAGAGTTGTTCCAAATGCTATTATCTGCTGTTTTAGCCGGCTCTGCAGCTTATCTGCTCCTTATGCAAATATTCAACATTCAAATGGAAGATATTAAGAGAGAATTAAGCTTTATTCTTATAGGTTCAGCATTTTTATCCGCGGCAGGATACATTGGAGAGCTTTTATTTGCAAGAATACACTCAGAATTTTCTCACAGAGCAGTTGAGATTTTAGCTTTTGGCGAGCTTGCTCCAATGTTCTGGCTTGGAATGTTCCTTACGTTTATCATTCCAATAATATTGGCAGGAGTGGCTACAGAAAAAAGAAAGTATGAGTACTTAACCTTTGGTTCAATTTCAGCTTTGATAGGACTTTGGCTTATAAAGCATAGTTGGCTTTTAGCTCCTCAAATGCTTCCTTTAAGCTAATAAATTACGGAGGGATTAAGAAATGATGAAATTATCAAGAAGAAATTTTATAAAAGGAGCAGCGGCGGCAGTTGGTGGAGTAGCTTTAACAAAAGGTATCTTTCAAAAAGTAGATGCAGATAATAAAGTTGCAAACAATGAAGCATTAACATTTGAGCCTAAGCATTTAGATTACTACCCACCGTTTGAAAAATGGAGCGGCTGGAAAGAGCCAGCAGGCGATTACTGGAAAAAAGAAGGTGGTGCATTAAGAGACGGTGTTAAGCTCATTGATTATATGATAGTTCCTACTGTTTGCAATAACTGCGAAGCTGCATGCGGTTTAACAGCCTGGATAGATAAAGACTCTATGACAGTAAGAAAATTTATGGGCAATCCATTCCATTCAGGTTCAAGAGGTAGAAACTGTGCAAAAGGTATCTCTTCATTAGCTCAGATGTACGACCCAGACAGAATACCATTCCCGTTAAAAAGAGCTCCTGGTAGCAAAAGAGGAGAAAACAAATGGGTGAGAACAACTTGGGAAGAAGCTCTTGAAACAATCGGCAAAAAGATGAGAGAAGTCTTACTAAAAGGTGATGAGATTTCTAAAAAGCAGATCAACTATCACGTTGGAAGACCTAACGAAATGAGTTTTAACGTTAAGAGGGTTGTTTGGTCTTGGGGTGTCGACGGCAGAAATTCTCACACAAATATATGCTCTTCTAACGGAAGATTTGGTGGTATTATTTGCGTAGGTGACGACAGAACATCGCCAGATTTTGCTAATTCTAAATTAATTCTATTAAACTCATCTCACGCAGCAGATGCAGGACACTTCTACCAACAACATGCCGGATACATAGCAGATGCAAGAGCTAAAGGAGCTAAGTTGGTAGTTGTTGACCCAAGGCTTTCTAACTCTGCCGGAATAGCTGACCTTTGGATTCCTGCATGGCCTGGTACAGAAGCAGCATTATATATAGCAATTTTAAACAGACTAATCCAGGAAGATAAATATGATAGAAAGTTTGTAGAAAGATGGACAAATTGGAAGCAGTTAATGAAAGATAAAGAGTATCTAAATTATCTTAGAGAAAATGGATACGTTTCAGAACTTCCAAAAGGCGAAACCTTTGATGATTTCATAGAGCTTTTAAAAGATATGTACAAAGATTACACATTTGAATGGGCTGCGCAAGAATGTAGAATATCTGTTGAAATGATTGACAAACTCTACGAAATGGTAGTATATGCAGGAAATGCTATTACAAATTACCAATGGAGGGGTCCTGCAGCCGGAAACAGAGGTGGTTGGGTTGTAGGTAGAACTATGAATATGCTTTTAACGTTTACTGGTTCTATTGGGTCTGTTGGTGGTACAGGATGGCACCACTGGCATGTTATAGACGTTGGCGATAAAGGCGGTGATGCTTGTATGGCAGACAAACCAGACCCAGCTAAAGCTTGGAATGAATTACACTGGCCACCAGAATGGCCACTGTCTTCTTATGAGCTTAGCTTTTTATATCCACATCTTTTGATGGATGATGAGTGGAGAAAGAAATGGGAAGAAAAAGGATTAAAGATACCGGATAAGGTAGAGGTATGGTTTTCAAGAATTTACAACCCTGTATGGATTAACCCAGATGGGTTTAGATGGGTAGAAGCATTAAAAGATGAAAATAAATTTGGTTTAACAGTTTATATGTCTCCAACCTGGGCTGAAACAGCATTCTACTGTGATTATATACTTCCAGTAGGGTTAGCCGGAGAAAGACACGACCAGCATTCTTCAGAAACAAAGCCTGAAAGATGGACAGGATTTAGGCAGCCGGTTTTAAGAGTTGCACTAATGAAAATGGGATGGAAGCCAAACGACCCGGCGAAAGCTACATTAGAAGCACACAAAAAAGTAGGACTTGGTGAAATTTGGGAAGAAAATGAATTTTTCATCAATCTTGCCTTTGCAATAGACCCAGACGGAAGTCTTGGAATAAGAAAATACTGGGAATCAAAACAAAACCCAGGAAAGCCGGTTACAATTGAAGAGTACTACAATGCAGCATTCTCAAAACTTCCTAAGCTTTCAGAAGTTTGCAAACAGCTTGGCATTACTCCATATGAATACATGAGAGATAGAGGAGCTTGGACAGAAGAGACAAACATCTACTATTTAATGGAAAGACCATTGCCTTATGACCAAGAAAAAGGTGTTTACAAATATAAAGGAAAAGAAATTCCAAAATCTGCTATTAAGATAAATGAAGAGCTTGGTATTGTATATGCAGAAGAGGAAGGTAAGAAGCATACAATCGGCGTATACAAGGATGGAAAAATTCTCCAAGGATTCCACACTCCTTCCGGACACATAGAATTTTACTCACCAACGCTAAAAGACTGGAAATGGCCAGAGTATGCAGTTTTATACTATCCAAAAAATAAAGAACAAAGACAAAAAATGATTCATATTGTTAGCCACGTGCACCACGACTACATTACAGAAGAAAATGCATTTGTATTAAACCCAATTTACAGACTTCCATATTTAATTCACACAAGAAGTATTAACGCAAAGTGGTTGATGGAAATAGCACAAAACCATAACCCATTATGGATTTACGAAAAAGATGCTAAAAGACTTGGAATCAATAAAGGAGATGCTGTAAAAGTTTGGGTTGTAGATACATTAACAGGCATTAAAACTGGATACTTTGTAGCAATGGCAATACCAACTCAAGCAACAAGACCTGGTGTTGTAGCATGTTCGCACCATAACGGAAGATGGAGACTTGTAAACGAAGTAAAAATAGATGGTTTTAAACATCCGCTTGGTGTAATGAGATTAGGCTCTGTACTTGTTGATATTAAAAATGAAGACTCTAAATATTTTGTGAGAACAAAAGAGGGTGTAAAACCATTTGAATCATGGCAGTTCCCAGAATTTAATAGAGATACAGAATTAATCTGGTGGAAAGGAACAACGGGAGTATTCCAAAACGCTGTATTCCCAGCAAATCCAGACCCAATAAGCGGTATGCACTGCTGGCATAAGAAAGTATTAATAGAAAAAACAGGTCCGGAGGATAAAATAGGCGATGTATTTGTAGACATTCAAAAAACATTTGAAGTTTACAAAGCTTGGAGAGATCAATTAACAAGACCGGCACCAGGACCGGGCGGACTTAGAAGACCTAAATGGATGCCAAGACCATGGGTTCCATTAGCAGACGAAGCTTGGAAAATGCCAGGGTCTGAATCTTGATAAATTAACCACAAACGCAAGGACAGTCTTAAAAGGCTGTCATTACCTTGTTATAATTTAATATTAAATAAACCTTGGATGAGAAATTGGCAGTTTTTATAAAATTTAAAAATGAGATCCTTCGGATGACAGAGAAATGTTGAATGATAAGCATTAAAAAAGATAACCTTATTTGTCATTCTGAGCGAAGCGAAACATGATTTTTATTAAATTTCTCACCCAACGTATCTTGTTATAATTTAATATCAAAAAATCCTGTGAGGTAAGCATGGACGATAAAATCCAAGAAAATCAAGGAAGAATAAATATGTATGCTTTTATATCAAGACTTTTAATAGAAGAAGTTGATGAAAACATTCTTGAAAAAATAAAAAACAATCCTGATCTGTTAGAACTTTTTCCAAACACAAAAGAATGGGAATCTTTCAAAACAAAATCTACAAAAGAATTAATAGATGAAGATCTAAATGTTGATTATACAACGGTTTTCATACTAAATGCCTATCCTTATGAATCTGTATTCATGAATGACGAGGGACACATCAACCCAACACCAACAAACCCAACATTACAGTTTTACCTTGAACATGGGTATGAGATAGATTTAAACAAAACAAGAGTGCTATCTCCCGACCATATAGCAGTTGAGCTTGAATTTATGATAACTTTAATTCAAGAGCAACTAAAAGCATATTCAATGAACGACCGAGAAGGAGAAAAAAAGGCACTTAATCTTCAAAAAGAGTTTATAGAAAATCATATACTTCAATGGGCGCCAATATATCTTATGGCTGCAAGAGATATGAGTGAAACTCCTTTTTATTACGATGTTTGTCAAATGGCTTTAGATTTTATCATGACAGACTACGAATACATCTTAGAACAATTAGAGGCTGAAAATGTCGGCAAGTAGATTAAACTTTGATATATATTCCTGCGTTAGAGTTTATTACAGATATGCAGACTGTAATAAATGTATTAACGTGTGTCCAACCCAAGCTGTAAATATTGAAAATGACAAAGTTAGAGTAAATTTTGAAAACTGTGTTGAATGTGGAGCCTGCGTTGGAAACTGTCCAACTGAAAGTTTTAAACTAAATGGCTTTGATTTAGTGGATTTTTATGTTAAGTTTACAGATTCAGATAAAAAATTCATATCCTGTAAAGTAGATTTACCATGTTTATCAGCACTTGATGAAAACTATTTAGTCTCTATCTGTATAGATAAAAATTCAGATTTAATTCTTGATATCGGACATTGCGGTCAATGTCAAATAGGAAAACAGTTAGATATAATTAAACACAATACAGAAAAAGCAAACTATATTTTAGAGCAAGCAGATTTAGATTATAGAGTAAAATTAGAAGATATAAAATTTGAAAAAGAAGAAAATCAAGAAAATAAAAGAAGGTCTTTTTTAAAGATGTTTGCAAAACAGACAGCAGCTTTAGCTTTTTGGGCTGTTGAAGATAAGTTAGAGCAGATAGCTGAAAATACAGAAGAAGAGGAAGAAAAACCTTACAAAGATATTGTAAGCGAGAAAATCATCCCGGAAAAAAGAAAGATTTTATACACAGCTCTATCAAAGATAGACTCGGCAGACAAATACTTTGAAGTAGAAAAGATTGAATTTTCATCAGATAAATGGATTGACAACTCTAAATGTACAAACTGTTCAATTTGCTATAACGTTTGTCCAACAGGAGCTTTAGCACCTGATGATAGCAAATTAAAAGTTTTGTTTAGTCCTACTTTATGTATTAAATGCAGAATCTGTCATGATGTATGCCCAGAGAAATGCATCCATTTGGAAGAAAAACTATACTTGGAAGATTTTATTTCAGGAAAGTATAAAGTGTTAGCTCAGCATTTAATGATTCCGTGCAGTGAATGTTTAGTCCCTTTCTCATATAAAGGTGATACAACCGTCTGTCCAAGATGCAGACAGCTTGAAGATGAACTTAGAGATTTACTAAAAATTGGAGATTAAGTAGATATAGTTAAGAGTGTTTTAAGAGATTGTTCTAAAAAAGTTTAAGATTAAAATCTCAGGATGACTGACAAAAGTAAAACTTATTTTACACATACGTTTATATAACTTACAAGAATTTTAGAAAAGTCTCGCTAATAATTAAACTGTTCTAAAAACCAATATCATCATTTTGAGCGAAGCGAAAATCTCCTGTTTTTTCAAATTAAAAAAATAAAAAAACTTTGAACTAAAGTCATCAGAATGGCAAAAAGGGCAAGTTTACGAGAATTTCAGAAAAAGCATCTTTTGAAAATTAACAAATAAGGAAAAAAGGAGCTTTTAGCTCCTTTGATGGATTAATTACTTCTTAAGTTCTTCTATTGGAATTAAAAAGTCTTCATTAACTGCTTCTTGGACGTTTTGAGATATTCTGTATGCACAGAACGAAGGACCACACATAGAGCAGAATTTAGCAGATTTATACCCTTCCTGTGGCAATGTTTCATCATGGTATTTTCTTGCAGTTTCTGGGTCAATTGCAAGCTCAAACTGTCTTTCCCAGTCAAATTCATATCTTGCTTTAGACATTGCATCATCCCATTCTTTAGCACCTTTTCTGTGTCTTGCAAGGTCTGCTGCATGTGCTGCTATTTTGTATGCTATCAATCCTTGTTTTACGTCTTCTGTATTTGGAAGTCCTAAGTGTTCTTTTGGTGTAACGTAACATAACATTGACGCACCATACCATCCAGCCATAGCTGCACCGATGGCAGATGCAATGTGGTCATATCCCGGAGCAATGTCTGTTACCAACGGACCTAAAACATAAAATGGAGCTTCATGACACCATTCTTGTTGTTTTCTAATATTCATTTCTATTTGATCCACAGGAACGTGACCCGGTCCTTCAACCATAACTTGAACGTCATGCTCCCATGCTTTCTTTGTTAATTCTCCAAGAACTTTTAATTCTGCAAACTGAGCTTCATCTGATGCATCATTTATACATCCTGGTCTAAGACCATCACCAAGAGAAAAAGTAACGTCATATTTCTTAAAGATTTCGCAGATTTTGTCAAAGTTTGTATAAAGTGGGTTTTGTTTTCCGTGAACAACCATCCATTGGGCAATTATAGAACCACCTCTTGAAACAATTCCCATAAGTCTATGATTTACAAGTGGCAAAAATTCCCTAAGCAAGCCGGCGTGAATTGTCATATAATCTACACCTTGCTGAGCTTGTAGTTCAATGATATCAAGAATATCTTGTTCTGTTAGTTTTTCTATACTTCTAACTTCTTGTAAAGCTTGGTAGATAGGCACTGTTCCAACAGGTACCGGAGAGTTTTCTATAATTGCTTTTCTGATTTCATTAACATTTCCACCTGTTGAGAGGTCCATTACAGTATCTGCACCATATTTAAGAGCAACTCTTAATTTTTCAAGCTCTCCTTCTATGTCTGAGACTACTGCTGAATTACCGATGTTTGCATTAACTTTACATTTTGCAGCAATACCAATAGCCATAGGCTCTAAGTTGATATGATTGATGTTAGCAGGTATAACCATTCTTCCACGAGCAACTTCATCTCTGATCAACTCTACAGGAAGGTCTTCTCTTTTGGCCACATACTCCATTTCTTCAGTGATGATTCCTTGGCGTGCGAAGTGCATTTGAGTAACATTTGACTTTCCGATCCTTTTTGATACATATACACGCATGTTTTTTTAACCTCCAAGTTTAATAAATAATCCTGCATTAAGGAAGATGGCTTGGAGGTTTTCTCAAGCCCGCTTCCCTACGGCAGAATTACCTGCATCAGGTTCTAAGGGTATACTCTCAGGCTGTCTTTAAGACAACCACCCCCGCGGCTTATTGCAACTTAATATATAATATATATTCAATCATTTCAATAGCTTTTGTATGCAAAACATCATAAATGTTAAGTAAAAAGTAACAAAGAACAAAGATAAGATAAATGTTAACTACATTTAATGAAGTAATGAAGTTGAGCTACGAATCTAAATTTTTCATTGTAAAATGATTTAATATTGGTTGAGAAATTCAATAAAAGTAGGTGATTCTTCTCACGGCTGCAGAATGACAAATGAGGTTTTTCTGATGCTTATCATTCAATCTCTAATTGTCATTCTGAGGATTTTAGTCCGAACGATCTTCTCTTTTGATTTTTTGATTTGAAAAAACAAGAAATTCTTCGCTGACACTTAGAATGACAATGCTGATTTTTGGAGCATCCTTTTGTCCTTCTTGCATTGAAATTAATTTTAGGATAAAATTGTCTTTAATTTTAAGGAGTTTCCTATGAAAGAATTAGTCTTAACGATTCATATAATTTTAGTTATATTATGGTTAGGCGGTATGCTATTTATGGTTTTTGCGTTATCTCCATATGTCAGAAATCTACCAAACAGTGTTGAGATATTTCAAAAAGTTGGAAAAAGATTTTCTATTATTGGCACGTTTATAGGTTTGCCTTTGCTTTTTATTACCGGAATAGGAAATATGCATAACTTAGGTATTTCTTTTAATGATTTGATAAACAGGACTTCTGAGTATGCATCAACACTTCATGATAAGATTCATCTTTTCTTGCTGACTTTCTTTTTGGCAGTATTGCATGATCTATACTTTGGTCCAAAATCCCATTTAAATGAAAAATTTAGAATAATGACGAGAATTATTGGAATAATTAATCTCATAATTGGAGTGATTATTATCTATTATGCAGCAAAACTGAGATTTAGAGATTAAAAAATGTTATCAGAATCTGTTAAAGATTGTATAAGGGCTTTAATCTATCTTGCTATAAATCAAGACAAAAAGTATATTTCAGTAAAAGAAATAGCTGAAAAATTAAATCTTCCTTTCCATTATTTGGCAAAAAATGTTCAAAAACTTGTTAAATCTGGAATTCTTGATTCTTATAGAGGTCCAAAAGGTGGTATAGTTTTTAAACAGCCAATAGAAAGCATAAAAATAATAGATATCATTAAATCAGTAGACGATGATAGATTATTCAAATCTTGTATTTTAGGATTTGAAAAATGTAGCGATGAAAATCCATGTGCCATTCATAACAGATGGGTCGTTGAAAGAAATCATTTGTATAATCTTTTTAACACATCTCTTAAAGATATAGTGGAAGATATAAAGCAAGGAAAAATTAGCAACGTAAAGTTATGATAGAGATTTTAAATCTTGGATTGATAGATTATCAAGATGGTTTAAGTATTATGAAAGATTTTCATAAAAAAGCATTAGAAAATAATAAAAACTATCTTTTGATATGTCAGCATTATGATATTTATACAGTAGGTCAAAATGAAAATAAAAATTTTCCTGTAAATGTGATAAAAACAGATAGAGGCGGGTCCATAACGTTTCACGGACCTGGTCAGCCGATTTTTTATTTTATTTTTAAAGTCAAAAGTCCAATTGTTTTTTATAAAAAAGTAGTTAAGTCTTTTGATATCGTTTTTAAATCTCTTTGTGAAAAAATTTATCATGATTTTAAAAATCCTGGATTTTACATTGAAAATAGAAAGCTTGCATCAATAGGGTTTAAGTACAGCAAGGGTTATTCTTTGCACGGCGTAGCTGTAAATCATTCAGTTGATTTAGAAAAATTTAATCTAATAAAACCATGTAATTTAGATGGCTACATTGCAACATCATTAATCAATGAAGGTATTGAGATTGAGTTAGATGAGTTAGTCAGTAGAATAGCCGATAGTATATTAGAGAATTTTCAAAGGTAAGAAGTTTGTCTAAAAAGATCTATATCAACAGTAAAACGGTAAACACTATTAATATTTTTCATCTTACTTATTACCATATTACGACCAAAAGTTGAGAATGTTCCAAAAAATTCTTAAGATTTAGTATATTATCATTTGACATTTGTGATAAGAGGTTATTTTTACATTTTTTGTCATTTTGCAACCAGTGAAGAATTCTTTTTTGTTCCTCTTCCTTTCAAATAACAATAAAAGCGCAAATCCTTTGAACTAAAGCCTTCGTGATGGCAAGAAAAAAGTAAACTTACAAAAATTTTTCAACACTATCATGACCAAAGCTTAACTTCTATTATGATAAAATTATAATTTCTAATTTTCAAATGACTTAAAGAGGTTAATCTTATGCCTGAGAGATTGTATATAGAAGAAAAGCAAAAGACTGTAAATGTTTTAAATGATTTAAAAATCAAGCTATACAATAAAGGATTTTTTCCTGCAACAAGTGGAAATTTATCTTACAAACTTCATGATGACCCACTTATATTTGCAATTACTACATCAGGTAAAGATAAGGGAACTGTTACACATGAAGATGTAATTTTTGTTGACAAAGATGGTAAACCTGTTGAAAAAACAAAAATGAAGCCTTCGGCAGAAACAATGATTCATTCTTATATATATCAAAAAACTGATGCTGGTTGTGTTGTTCACGTTCATACACCAGCAAATAATTTTATATCTTATGTTTATTTTGAAGATGGAAAAGTAAAAATAAAAGATTTAGAGATGATAAAAGCACTTGATATTTGGAAAGAAAATGCAGAAATAGAAGTTCCAATAGTTGATAACTTTTTTGATTTAAAAAAGCTTGCTGAAGAGGCTGGAAAAGCTATAAATCCGGATGTTCCGGTAGTATTGATTAAAACTCATGGAATTTATTGCTGGGGAAGAGATGAATTTGAAGCAAAAAGACACGTTGAAGCATTTGAGTTTATGTTTGAGCTGATGAAAAATTTAATTATATTTAAAGGTAGTAAAGATATTTGGTAAGAGGTAAAAAATGAAAACTTTAGCAAATTTAAAAGAGCTGTACGAGAAAGACTTTTATCAATGGATAACAGAAAATATAGAACTTCTTAAAGGCAAAGAGTTTGATTTGGTTGATTGGGAGAATGTAATCGAGGAGCTTGAAAGTATGGGAAGAAGTGAGCTTAGAAGCGCAATTAGTTTCATGGCTGTTATTTTAGAGCATTTATATAAATGGGAAAACTTTAAAGAAAATAATAGCATGGGTAATGGTTGGGTTAGAAGTGTAAACACTTCGAGAATTCAATTAGAAGAGCTGTTTGATGATAGTCCTTCTTTAAAAAGAAAAGCTAAGGAAGAAATTGGTTTAGCATGGAAAAGTGCTGTAAGAAGATTGGTAAATTGGTTTGAGGATCCAGAGAACTTATATTTATCAAAAAAATATTTTGGTAGAATTCCAACAGAAAAAGATTTCCCCGAAAGATGTCCATATACATTTGAGCAGATTTTGGACTATAAGCCGTGGTTAAAAGATTTGGAGGAGTAAAAAATGGGTACACAAATTGTAAACAAAGAAGAATTGAAACAGCTTTACGATAGAGATTTTTACCTATGGGTGATGGAAAACTTAGAACTTCTTAAAAACAAGGAGTTTGATTTAGTAGATTGGGAAAATCTTTTAGAGGAAATAGAGGATATGGGCAGAAGATATTTAGATAGTGCTGTCAGCTTTATAGCTATTATTTTGGAGCATCTGTATAAATATGAACATTTTAGAGAAAATGAAAATATGGGAAATAGCTGGATTAATAGCATAGATAATGCAAGAGTTGAATTGGAATGGGTTATTTAAAGAAATACCTTCCTTAAAAAGAAAAGCACGGCAAGAGATAGATTCAGCTTGGTATAAAGCTGTTAAAAAGCTGGTTAAATGGTTTGAAAAACCAGTAAATTCACATTTAGCAAAAAAATATTTTGGTAGAATTCCGACAGAAAAAGATTTCCCCGAAAGATGTCCTTATACATTTGAACAGATTTTAAACTATAAGCTGTGGATTGAAAATAATACTTAGGAGGTTTAGATATGGCAAAATTAGTTTTTAGAAAAAGCGGTAAGGTAATAGAAAATCCCGAAGAGATAAAATCATTTTTGTCTCAGTATGGTGTAGTTTATGATATTTGGGGCGTTGATAGACTTTTGGAAGATGTTAGAAAAAATTACGACATAGATGAAGAAAACTCAAAAGCCATAATCCAAGCATACGAAAAAGAATTGAAAGAATTGAAAGAAAAAATGGGATACATTACAGAAGATATAGTTGTTTTATCTGAAAAAACTCCAAATCTTGATGGTTTAATGGCTAAATTTAAAAGAGAGCATCACCATATAGATGACGAAGTTAGATTTGTAGTTGATGGTAGCGGTATATTTCCGGTAAAAATAGAAGACGATATTGTAGATATTCATGTAGAAGCTGGAGAGTTAATTGTTGTGCCGGCGGGAGCAAGACACTGGTTTGAGCTTGACGAAAACAGAAAAATAAAATGTATAAGAGTTTTCAAAACACCTGTAGGTTGGGAAGCTATTTATAACGAAAATGAAACAGCAACCATGAGGGACTAAATGACCCAGCAAGAGAGAGAAGAGCTAAGAATATTTGTTGGAAAAAATGCAGATTACTACATATCTAAATGGGGAGAGATTACAGAAAATAAAATAAGCTGGAACTGGGCAGCTTTCTTCTTTGGTCTTTTGTGGTTTGGATATAGAAAAATGTACCCCCATGCTTTTGGATTTATGATTTTCAGCCTTGTACTTCAGATTATTCAAACAAAGATGAATACAGATCCTTTAATTATAGGTTTGACAAATTTAGCCATTTCTATATTTATAGGAATGTTTGGAAACTACTTATACTATGAGTATGCAAAATCAAAGGTTAAAGAGATAAAAAGTAAAATAACAGATGAAAAAAATCTTTATATTGAACTTGCAAGACAAGGTGGGGCAAGCTATTTTACTGCGATCGGTATAGGATTGATGTATTTAGCAGCATCATCAATCATAGAATATGGAATGGAGGGTAAGAATGAAAATTTTAGAGAACAAAAAAGCATTGATCCTTGGAGTAGCTAACGATAAAAGTATAGCCTACGGAATAGCCAAGGTTTTCTATGAAAACGGAGCTATACTTGGATTTAATTATCTTGATGAAAGGATAGAAAAAAGAGTTAGACCAATAGCTCAAGAGTTTAATTCTGACCTTGTTGTAAAATGTGATGTCTCTAAGGATGAAGAGATTAAAAGTTTGTTTGAAGCTGTTAAAGAAAAGTGGGGTAGTGTTGATATAATCGTTCACTCAATAGCCTTTGCCAACAAAAAATATTTAAAAGATTACTATTATACTGTTGATAGACAGTCTTTTTTACAGGCTATGGATATAAGCGTTTACTCATTTACAGTCATAGCAAGGGAATTTTTACCAATACTAAATGAAGGCGCAAGTTTATTAACGCTGTCATATTACGGCGCTGAAAAGGTTGTTTATAATTATAACGTCATGGGTGTTGCAAAAGCAGCGTTAGAGACATCTGTAAAATATCTTGCAAGAGATCTTGGAGAAAAAGGTATAAGAGTTAACTGTATATCAGCCGGACCAATCAAGACCTTGGCAGCAATGGGAATTTCAGATTTTAACGAAATTCAAAAAATATCAGCAGAAAGAGCACCACTTAAAAGAAACGTAAACATAGAAGAAGTTGGGAAAGCAGCACTATTTTTATGTTCTGATTTATCATCAGGCATAACAGGAGAAATATTGCATGTTGATGCAGGTTATAACATCATAGGTATGTGAGGTGTTCATTATGAAGCTATATGTAAATGGTGTTTTAAAAGAGTTTGAAAAAGAGCAGATGGTAATATCAGAATTAGTAAAAGAGCTACAAATAAAAGCACCAAACTTTGCCGTTGCAGTAGGCTTTGATGTAATTCCAAAAAGTGAGTACGATACATTTGTTTTGAAAGATGGTGATAAGGTTGAGATAGTTCATTTTGTTGGCGGAGGTTGATGTTGGAAAAAATCCAAAAAATCAGAGGATTTCAGGATATATACGGAGAAAATGCAAAAAAATACAGATACATAGTAGATACATTCAGAAAAACATTTTTAGATTATAATTTCCAAGAAATAATCCTTCCTTATGTTGAAGATATATCGTTATTCAAAAGGTCTGTTGGTGAAGCTACGGATATAGTTCAAAAAGAGATGTACGTTTTTAAAGATAAAGGCGGTAGAGATGTTGCACTTAGACCAGAAGGTACAGCAGGTTGCGTCAGAGCTTACATAGAAGAAAAGATGTATGCAGAAGGTGGATACCATAAACTGTTTTATGAAGGAGCAATGTTTAGATACGAAAGACCACAGGCGGGAAGGTACAGACAGTTTCATCAAATCGGAGCAGAAATATTCGGAGTTTCTTCATACTTGGCAGATGTTGAGCTTATCAGTATGGTTTATAAAATACTTAAAAATCTTAAAATAGACTTTAGACTTGAAATAAACACACTTGGCGATTTTCAATCAAGAAAAGAGTATATGTCAAAGCTGATTGAATATTTAAAAAATTATGAAAACTCTTTATGTCAAGACTGCAGAAGAAGAATTCATGAAAATCCACTTAGAGTTTTAGATTGTAAAGTAGAAAGCTGTAAAGAGATAACAAAAGACGCACCCAAAATAACAGAAAGCCTTCCAAAAGAAGCAATAGAAAGATTTGAAAAGATAAAAGAAAGTTTAAAAGCTATCGGCGTTGATTTTGTAGAAAATCCAAGACTTGTTAGAGGTCTTGATTATTACACACATACTGTTTTTGAGTTTATCTCTCAAGAAATAGGTTCTCAGGGAACGATTGCGGCAGGTGGAAGATATGATAATCTTGTAGAACAACTCGGAGGATCACTAACGCCAGCACTTGGCTTTGCAGCAGGTATAGAAAGACTTATCTTGTTAGTCAAAGACATACCACCAGAAAAGCCATTAATCGTAATCATTCCTTTAAACCAAGATTATTATATACAAGCCTTAAAACTTTCAGAAAAAACAAGAGAAAAGCATATTCAAACAGAGCTACTCTTAAAAGAAGGAAGTTTAAAATCAATGCTAAAAACAGCAAATAAATTTAATGCTAAGTACGTAATTTTTGTATCTGATAAATTAGAGCTTAAAGATATGGCATCAGGTGACCAGGAAATGTTTATAAACGAAGAAGACTTAATAGATGCCTTACTTTCTAAGTTATAAAATATGGCGAGAGACTGAGAGTGTTCTAAAATTTCTGTAAGTTTATAATGTATGCGTAAAATGAGTCTACTTATGTTGGTCATCCTGAAGCCGAAGGCTGAAGGATATCCTTCTTTTAAAGAGATAAGAAAGTGATAAATGAAAGGCAAAGATTCTTCACCGACTACAGAATGACGATCAAAAGGTTAAATTAATTATTGCTATTCCGCAGTTGGCTAAGAATTTTGTTATTTTAATAAAAATTTATATCTTGGAGTGAAAAATTAGCGGTTTTTATAAAATTTAAAAATGAGATCCTTCGGACTTATGTCCTCAGGATGACAGAGAAAGGTTGAATAGTAAGAATGAGAGAAAGAATAATTTTGTTTGTCATTCTGCAGCCGGCGAAGAATTTCATAATTTTTATTAAATTTCTCACCCAAGGTATATTTTATTATTTTAATAAAAATTTATAAAAACGGAGGTAAAAGCTGTTTAAGTTTGAGCTTTTAAAAGAAGATGGCAATGCAAGACTTGGAAAGATATACACACCTCACGGAGAGATAGATACACCTATCTTTATGCCGGTTGGTACCCAAGGAACAGTCAAAGCTATAACTATGAAACATCTTGAAGAAATAAACGCGCAGATAATTCTTGGAAATACATATCATTTATATTTAAGACCGGGTCTTGAAGTTTTAAAGAAATTCGGCGGACTTCATAATTTTTCATCTTGGCAAAAACCAATTTTAACAGACAGTGGAGGATTTCAGGTTTTTTCTTTAGCAGCCGGAAAAGAGAAAGAAGGTAAACAAAAGGCACAGGTTGTAATTACAGAAGAAGGCGTAAAGTTTAAATCTCATTTAGATGGTTCATGGCATTTTTTCACACCAGAGTTTGTCGTTGAAACTCAAGAAATAATCGGCAGTGATATCATGATGCCTTTAGATGAATGTCCACCTTATCCTTCCAGCCATCAGTACGCTTTAGAAGGTCTAAAAAGAACTATCAGATGGCTTGAAAGGTCGAAAAAAGCAAAGAAAAATCCAGATCAAGCATTATTTGGAATAATTCAAGGGTCAACTTACGAAGATCTAAGAAGAGAAAGTACGCTTAGGACTGTAGAGCTTGATATGGATGGATATTCTATTGGTGGTCTTTCTGTTGGTGAGCCAAAAGAATATATGTATGCAATGACCGAAGTAGTAGCACCACTTCTTCCAAAAGACAAACCAAGATACTTAATGGGTGTTGGAACTCCGGAGGATTTACTTGAAAGTGTAGATAGAGGCATTGATATGTTTGACTGTGTAATGCCTACCAGAAATGGCAGAAATGGAACGCTTTTTACTCATTTTGGAAAAATTAATATAAAATCAGCAAAATACAAACTTGACGAGACGCCAGTAGACCCATTATGTGATTGTTATACATGTAAAAATTTTTCAAAAGGATATTTAAGACATCTTTACAATGCAGAAGAGATAACAGCATACATACTTGGGACTATCCATAATTTAAGATTTTATCTCAGGCTTATGGAAGATATAAGAGAAGCCATAAAGGAAAATAAATTTAAACAGTTTAAGAAAGAATTTTTAGAAAGATATAGGCAGTCCATTTAGAATATTCTTAAATTTTTATAAGTATGCTTTTGCCCGTCATTCTAAGAACGTAAGTCCGAAAGATCTCTTCTTTTAAAAAAGGTGAGAAAGTGAGTAAGCGAATAAGTGAGAGGCAAGAAAGAGAGGAGATTCTTCGCTTACGCTCAAAATGACCGATCGAAGGTTATTCAATGTCATAGAACACGCAGTCCATCTAAGACCGCCCTTTTTATACTTAAACTTTTGCTTTTAAAGCATTTTCAAATCTCTGATTGATCATGTCCCAGTTAAGATTTTTGAAAAATGCATCAATATATGGTGGTCTTTTATTTTTTTGGTCTACATAATAAGCATGTTCGTATACATCCAGAACTATCAATGGAATAGAACCAACAAACCCATATTGGTTGTGTGCATCAAAACCGTTTACAAATAGCATTTTGTTGTACAAATCATAAGATAAAGTAGCCCAACCTCTACATGCTATACCTGTAGCTTTAATTTCATTTAAGCAATTATCAACTGAACCAAACCATTCTTCTATAGCTTTTCTAAGCTGCTCGCTTGGCTCACCTTTTCCACCACCGATTAAGTTTTCAAAATAAAGTTCATGTAAAATAACCCCCATATAGTTAAAGCTTTCCTCAACTTTAAGAGCTCTATATTCAGAGTAGTTTTGATTAGCCTTAGACCTGTCTGCAAAATCAGATGCTAACTTCTCTTGAATTTCATTGTATTTTGCTACATAACCTTTGTAATGAGCTTCAAAATGAACCTCAATTTGCCCATCCGATATCCCTACAAGACCTTTTGGTTTTAAATAGTCCTTTGGTTGAAGTTTCATAACTTTCATTTTCCTACCTCCTGATTTAGGCTTTTCTTCTTTTTCTAAAATTTCCATTGCTAAAATATTTGTGCTTGAAGCTAAAATACTGATTCCTGATAATTTAATAAAATCTCTTCTATCCATTCATTTCTCCTATTGTTAATAAACTTGCTAATAAATCTAATTTTCAAATTCTCCTGTATCTATGACCGAAATCACAATGATATAATGACCACTATCATTAATAAAACTCTGTTTTATATTGTACATTATAATTATAAAAACTCATAAAGGAGGAAGAAAAATGCCAAAAGTTAACAGTTATGTAGACATTTCACAAATCGACAAAGAAGCTAAAAGAGATTTTATTGACAGACACTCTCCATTTGTACATGTAGAAGGTGAAGCTGTAAAAGGTCAAAAATTAAAAGTGAAAGTTAGAGTTGGAAACGAGTACGTTCATCCGGATGATTTTGACCACTATATCGCTTACGTTCAATTATGGGACGGCGATACTTTACTCGGACAAGCTACATTTACACCAGGTTCTCTTGGAAACAAGCCAAACCAAGCTGAAGTAGATTTTTACATTGTTCCAACAAAAGACAAATTAAAATTAAATGCAATGAGTTACTGCACAAAGCACGGTTTATGGCAAAGTGAAACTGTTGAAATAGACGTTTTATCGCCAGAACCAGCTACAGCATAACATAAACAAAGGCACCTATAAGGTGCCTAAATCCTTTAAACTATAAGTATAAAAAATATCGGGCAAAAATTCAATAAAATTATAAGATTCTTCGCTGGCTTCAGAATGACGATGTTGATTTCTACAACAATCTCTTAAGAAAGATCATGTTTTTGGTAATTTAATATAAAATTTACTTCCTTTTCCTACTTGACTTTCTACCCATACTTTGCCTTTATGGGCTTCCGTGATGTGCTTAACGATAGATAGCCCTAAACCTGTTCCGCCAATGTTTCTACTTCTTGATTTATCAACTCTGTAAAATCTTTCGAACACAAGAGGAATTGATTCTGGTGGTATTCCTATACCTGTATCTATAACGCTTATAATGTCATACTTTCCATCGGTTTTTGCATTTACTTCTACTGTTCCGTTTTGAACGTTATATTTTATTGCATTTTCAATTAGATTTTTTAGTGCAATGCTTAATTTTTGTTCATCTGCATAAACTTCAAAATCTTTCGGAACATTGTTTTTAAGTTTTATATTCTTATCTTTTGTTAAATGCTGCAAATCTTCAAATATATCTTCAACTTGTTTGTATAGTAAATATCTTTCTTTATTTACTAAATCTTCTTGAGATTCAAGTCTTGCAAGTATAAGAAGGTCGTTTATGAGAGAGTCCATTTGGTTAATTCTTTTTTTTGCCATGTCCACAAATTTTAGGATGTTAGAGTCCTTTATTTCCTCTTCTATTGTTTCCATTGCAGATTTTAAAACAGAGATTGGAGTTTTTAACTCATGAGATACGTTAGATACAAAGTCTTTCTTTGCTTGTTTGTAAATCTCAAATGGTGTTATATCTTAAATGAATTATTTTTTTGCCTTTAATATGATATACGTGACTAAGTATTTACTATTATCTATATTTACTTCCAACTTTGTGTCTTTATCGTATTCATGGGAAATTATAGAATAAAGATAGTTATCATTTATAACTTCTTTAAAATGCTCTCCTCGTAATCTGGAGTGTTTAAAAATCTCTGTGCAAATCTATTTACACACAGGATATTTTTATTTTCGTCAACGACAATGACGCTTTCTTTTAAATAGTCAAGAAAGCTTATTAGTATTTCATAATCTAAATGCTGGTATTTTAGGGTATTACTTTCCATTTTCGTCTAATTCCTGATGTCTTAGCATTTTTCCTTCTTTCATGTAAATAACTTCTTCTGCTAAGTTTGTTGCTATGTCTGCTACTCTTTCTATGTTTTTAACAACGTCTATAAGTCTTAACCCAACTTTTATTGTTGATGGGTCTTCTACCATGTAAGTGTATAACTCCCTTATTATCTGGTCTTCTAATGCATCTATTATGTCGTCTCTCTTTATTACATATCTTGCAAGATTTGTATCATTTTCTGCAAAGGCTTTTATTGCATCTTTAAGCATCTGTATTGTTAACTCAGTCATTTTTGGTAAATCTAAATATTCTTTTAACTTTGGTTTTGTTAATATAGACTGGGCATGCTCTTTTATGTTTTCTGCATGGTCTCCTATTCTTTCAAGGTCTCTGTTTACAAACAAATCCATTGCAAGCATTCTTAAATACTTTGCCTCCGGCTGATATCTTGCTATGGTTGTTATTATCAATGATTCATTTTCTACTTCCATCTGGTCAACTACATTTTCATTTTCTTCAACATATTTTAGATACTCTGGGTTATGCTCTATGATAGCTTTTATTGAGTTATCTATCATATTTTCTACAATTTCAGCCATTTTTAAAAGCCTTTCTTTGATTTCATTTAATCTTGGTTCTATTAACATTCAACATCCTCCTTTATAGAGTTTTCAATTTTTTTATTAACCAAATTTACCTGAAACGTAATCTTCTGTAAGTTTTTTGCTTGGTTTAGTAAATATAATATCTGTTAAATCAAATTCAATAAGCTCTCCAAGATACATAAATGCAGTGTAGTCTGAAACCCTTGCTGCCTGTTGCATGTTGTGGGTAACAATAATTATTGTATGATTTTTCTTTAATTCAACTATAAGCTCTTCTATCTTTGATGTTGATATTGGGTCAAGTGCTGATGTTGGTTCATCAAATAGTATGACTTCTGGCTTTACTGCTATTGCTCTTGCTATACATAATCTTTGCTGCTGACCACCTGACAAAGAAAAAGCCGATACATTAAGTCTATCTTTTACTTCGTCCCAGATTGCAGCATCTTTCAAAGCTTTTTCAACTCTGTCTTGCAGCTCTGTTTTGTTTTTAATTCCTTGAAGCCTAAGTCCATATGCGACGTTGTCAAATATAGACATTGGAAACGGGGTTGGTTTTTGGAATACCATACCGATTTTACTTCTTAAGATCATCAAATCTATATCTTTTGCAAGAATATTTTTACCTTCAAATATTATTTCTCCTTCGTATCTGTTGCCCGGGTACAGGTCATGCATTCTGTTAAAACATCTAAGTAGTGTAGTTTTACCACAGCCAGATGGTCCAATTAATGCTGTAACTTTTTTTTCATAAACCGGCATGTTTATATTTTTTAAAGCCTGTTTATTGCCAGCATAATAAAAATTTAAGTTTTTGACTTGTAATTCTACATTTTCAGACATTTAGTTTTCCTCCTAAGAGTGTTTTTTCCTTTGGATTAAGTATCTTGCTATGATTGATGCAATCAATACGAAAAATGTAAGAATAAAAGATGCTGCCCATGCTTGTCTGTGCCATTCATCGTACGGTCCCATGGCATATTGGAAGACCGTAACTGTTAAAGATGCCATTGGTTGTGTGATATTGTAGGTTGTAAAGTTGTTATTAAAAGATGTAAATAATAATGGTGCAGTTTCTCCGGATATTCTTGCTACTCCAAGAATTACACCTGTTAAAACTCCTACTTTGGCAGCCTTTAAAACTACTTGAAAGCTAACCTGCCATGGCTGAGCTCCAAGGGCGTATGCTGCTTCTCTTGTAGCCTGTGGAACTAATTTCATCATCTCGTCAGTTGTAATTACTATAACCGGTATCATAAGCAATGCAAGCGCTACAGAACCGGCTATTCCCATAAAATGACCAACCGGATAAACAAGTATTGCATAGACTACTGCACCTATAACGATAGATGGATTACTTACCATTATATCAACTATATTTCTTGCAATTCTAAACACTTTTGAGTTTTGACCATACTCAGCAAAGAATATACCCGCCAATATTCCAATAGGCGTTCCTATCATAGTACCAAGAACAGTGATGATCAAATGACCGATAAATGCATGTTTCAATCCACCACCTTCCATACCAGGTGGAACCGGGTCTTTTGTAAATAAATCTAAATTTATGTATTTAAAACCGTTAATAAGCAAATCTCCAAGTATCCAAAACAAGAAAAATAATCCAAGCAATGCAGAAAAACCCGACAATGTAAGGAATATGTAATTTTCTAACTTTCTTTTAACCATAGCTTACACCTTCCATTTCTTTTCTAATCTCAAAAGCATAATTTTAGAAAGATATAAAACAGCAAACGACATTACAAAAAGTATCAACGCAATGTAATATAAAGAAGATAGATAAACAGCAGTGTCTGCTTCTGTAAATTGGTTTGCCAAAGCAACGGTGATAGTTGTAAATGGGTCTATAAGCGATTTTGGTATTTGGTTTACGTTTCCTGCTAAAAATGTAACTGCCATTGTTTCTCCAAGTGCTCTACCGGTAGATAAGATCAATCCACCCGCAATACTTGACGCTGTGATGGGTATCATCACTTGTTTTATAACTTCCCATTTTGTAGCCCCTAAAGCATAAGCTGATTCTTTCATTATCGGCGGAACCATATTAAACGCATCTTTAACAACAGAGCTCATAAATGGAATTATCATTATTCCAAGAACAAGAGATGTTGTTAAAACGTCAATTCCTGTAGGAGAACCTTCAAAAAGCTTTCCTATTAAAGGAATTCCGCCAAGTTTTGCCTGAAGCCATGGCTCTACTTTTTCGCCAAATAATGGAGCAATTACGAACAATCCCCACATACCGTAAATGATACTTGGAATTCCGGCTAAAAGCTCTATTGCTGTTGAGAAAATTGGCTTTAGTTTGTTTGGTGAAAGTTCAACCAAGAAAATAGCAATACCAATTGAAATTGGAGCAGCGAATAATGTTGATAAAAATGTTGCTATCAATGTTCCGACTATAGGAGCCAACCCGCCAAATTTAAGTGCAACCGGGTCCCATTCAGCAGATGTTAAAAAGTTTAAAACTCCAAAAGTTTGGATAGCAAGGTATGCTTCTTTATACAGTACAATGAATATAACTATCGGGAGTATAAAACCTATAAATATTGCTGCAAATCCAAGTATTATTTTTAAAAGTTTTTCTACAAGAAGCGCCCTTTTTAGTGCTGTGTTTTCCATCCTTTAAGCTCCTTACCTTACTGTTTGTTAAACAATTATTATAAATTTTAAGTACACGTCAGGTGAGAAATTTATTAAAAGTATGAAATTCTTCGCCGGCTGCAGAATGACGTACAAGGTTATCCTTTCTCTGATGTCTATCAATCAACCTTTGGATGTCATCCTGAGGACGTAAGTTTTAAGGATCTTATTCTTAAAAAAACAAAAAGCCCCACCTTTTTAGAGGTAGGGCAAAATTGGAGGTTAGACATGAGAAAAGTATTACATCAATCCGTTTTCTTTCCAGTATGACCTGATTAAATCTTTCACGTTTTGTGGCATTGGGATATAGTTTAATCTTGCAGCTTCTTGGTCTCCGTTTTTAAATGCCCAGTCATAGAACATAACTGCTTTTTTTGAGTTTTCTGGTCTATCTTTTGCAAGTAAAATAAATGTAGCTCCAGCTATTGGGTATGAATTTTTACCCGGTTGGTCTGTTAATACTTCGTAGAAATGTTTCTTTTTGTCCCATTTAGCGTTAGCAGCTGCTGCTTGGAAGCTTTCCATAGATGGAGCAACAAAGTTTCCTTCTCTGTTTTTAACCTTTCCTGCAGGCATGTTGTTTTGTTTTGCATAGATATATTCTACGTATCCTATTGCTCCTCTCATTCTTTTAGTGTAGTTAGCTACACCTTCGTTTCCTTTACCGCCTACACCGGTTGGCCAGTTAACAGATGTTCCGTATCCAACTTTTTGCTTCCATTCCGGACAAACTTTTGATAAGTAGTTGGTCCAGATCCAAGTTGTACCAGAACCATCAGACCTGTGAACTACTGTGATTGGTCTATCTGGTAAGTTTACGCCAGGGTTTAATTGTTGTAAGTATGGGTCATTCCACTTAGTGATTTTACCCATGTATATATCACAGAGAGCTTTTCCATCAAAGTTAAGAGGTTGTTTTACTTCTGGTAAGTTGTAAGTTGGAACTACTCCACCGATTACCGCTGGGAATTGAAGTAATTTCTTTTTGTTTAATTCTTCTGGTGTTAATGGAGCGTCTGATGCACCAAAGTCTACTGTTCTGTTTTCAATTTGTCTGATACCACCACCAGAACCGATTGATTGATAGTTAACTTTGTTTCCTGTTGCTTTTTCATAAGCATAAGCCCAAGCAGAGTAAATTGGATATGGGAATGTTGCACCTGCACCTGTGATTGTAATTCCCGCTAATGCTGCAGTAGATGTTGCTAAAATTCCAGCTATTGCAAGTTTTTTCAAACCTTTAACTTTCATCTTCTTCTTACCTCCGTTAAATTTTTAAGATTATTGTACGGCATGAATGTTTCTTTTTTATTAATTTTTTGTTAAGAAATTTTAACAATTTCCCTTCTCCCTCCCAAACATACAAAAAGCAGTAGGATTACCAGCTAAGCTCAGCTGTTAACATGTATTTTGTTTTATCTTTCTTGTCTGGATTAGTTCCTTTGTAATCATATCTTAAGACGTTTGCAATCCATTTTACATATTTGTTCATAGTGTAAGCTGCACCAAAGTAGTAAGCGTTTCTTCTGTCTGCTTTGACACCATCTTCTAAATCTTGCTCTTTCTTAAACTTCCAATGGTCATATCTTGCAAATAAAGCCCAATCTTTAACCGGTCTTACTTCTGCGTTGATTGAGTATCCATCACCTGCTTGTTTAGAACCTGAGTTATAATCTGTTTTTCCATACTGTGCTGCGATTAAGAACATTGGATGGTTATAAACTGCATGGATATGATAGAGGTTAAGGTTTTTATGCTCTGAATATTTATCATTATATCCAATGTTGCTTGCTAAGTGTAAAGATATGTTTGCGTATTGGTCTTTTGTTGGATTGACTTTTTTATCACCGTTTCCAAATACGTGATATGTTACTCTACCTTCAAATGAGTTGTGGAAGCCGGAAGAGTTTTTAGAGCTTGTGTTAATATGGTCATAACCTTCACCGTTATACATTCCTACTTCAGAAGTGATGTATGGAGTTTTTGTCTTGAAGTTAATTCCAAGGTCTGCCGATGGCCACAGATGCATACCATCTCCAGACTCTATAAATGTTTTATCTACAGACCTGTACCACCATCCAGAATGCTCTTCATAATCAATCCAAGGTGTATGAGCTATACCAAACTCAAAGCCAGTATGAGGAATCAAGTTTGAAATGTCTTTATAGAGATAAGCGTATTTAACTTTGAGCTTTAATGATTTGTCCTTATTCTTTTTAACATCATCATTTTTCTTAAAATTATATTCTTGAGTTAAATCAGTTGTAAATCTGATATAGTCTTTGTCTGAGATGTAAGCCTTTGTATTAAAGTAAAATCTTCTTACTTCAAAATCCCCTGAGTCGTTTTTTTCTGTGTATTTTTTCTTAGTAGTTTGGTAAGTATAGCCTAAGTAAGCCTTTCCGCCAATTTCAAACTTCTTAAACTTACCTGCTAAGACAGATGACATGCCATCTTTTTTCATAAGCTTTGCCAACTTCTCTTTTGTTTCCATTGCTGTTTTGTCAATTTCAGCTTGATACTTAGCCTTTTCTGCCTCTTCTTGCGCAAGCTGTTCATCAATTGCTGCCGCTTCATCTTCTTTTAAGATACCCTTCTCAACAAGTTTTTTGAGAATAGGGTTCTCGATAGTTTGTGCGTTTGCAAGTCCTACAGCTCCTAAGAGAGCCATCACTGCTAAAGTCCTCTTCATTTAAATAACCTCCTCTAAAAATATTATTCGCATATAACTATATCAAATGAATTTTAAGATTTAATGAAAGAATGGTTAAAATTTGTTAATAATTGTTTAAAATTTCATTAATCCCTTTCCAGGAATATACTGATAAGTTGCTGCTATTTCTTTATTTGAGTCTTTTTTATATTTGTTAACACTTACTATTTGACACTTAGCAGATGATTTATCTATATCTAAAATAGAATATCCCCATACTCTATGGCTTAAATACTTTGTCCATGGGTTTTGTTTTATTTCTAACTGGGCATATTCATCGGCATCTTTAACTCCGTAATCTTGCCACCAGCTGGCTTCTGCTGCGGAGATCGAAGATACTGCAGGCGTCATAAACTCTACTCCTACGATTTTCTCATAGTTTTCTTTAAATTCTGTAGGTATTTCTGCAATTAAGCCGGCGTGTCTATCACCTGTAAGGGCTACAAATTTGTTTATGTTATTTTTGTTTAAAAATTCTATTATCTCTTGTCTTTCTTTTATATATCCATCCCAAGCATCTAAGGAGCCATAAAGTCCGTTTATTTTTCCTTGTACAAATTGGACTTCATTAGCTACTATTTTCCAACTATTTCCTTGTTTTAGCTTTTCATAAAACCAGGATTTTTGATTTTCTCCAAGCATTGAGGTTTTATACTGGTCTTCACAACCTGCGGATGCGAATCTTTTGTTGCAAGGTTGCGGTGTTCTGTAAGACCTTTCATCTAAGCAAATTAAATGTGCCAATTCTCCAATTTTGAAATCCCTATAAATGGTAATCCATTCTAAAGGATTTTGAGCATTGAGGTTTAATTTAGCCCTTGAAGGTGTGTAAAAATACCATGCTAATATTGCAGCTTTTCTTAGGTTAAGGACTTTTTCCCTGTCATTTTCAAAAGGATGTTTTGGAAGTTTATAAAACCCTTTTTTGTAGTCAAATGAGTAATCGTTTGCATATTCATGGTCATCCCAGATATAGATAAATGGATGCATTGCCCTTGCAAGTTGATAATTTTTGTCTGATAAGTATGTTGTATACAGATATTTATAATCTTCTAAATCAAGAGCAATGCTATGACCTGATGGAAAAGCTAAATCTCTGCCTGGAACTCTTGCTTTGCCGTAGATTCTCTCATAAATTTGGTCTCCAAGATGCAGGATAAATCCTATATCTTCATTGGCTAAATGTCTGTAAGCTGTAAAATATCCATCGGCGTAGTTTTGACAGGTAACAAATCCTATTCTGAAATTTTCAACATTTTCTGTCGGCAGAGTTTTAAACCTACCTATCATTGACGGTACATCTGCATAGGAAAATCTGTAATAGTAAGTCTGTCCTGGTCTTAGGTTGTCTATTGTTAGCCTGATTGTGTAATCTCTTTCTTTTTTTATCTTGTCTGCAGGAATTTTTATGACTGATGATTCTTTCATCTCTGGACTTTGTGAGATTTCCAATATAAGGTCTTTGTTTAATTTACTGTGAATATTGGGATTTATTCTTGTCCATAGTACAATGCCATCCTGCGTTGGGTCTGCGCTTGCAATTCCAAGGTCAAAAATTTCCGCTGCATCGCCAGCCAAAGCATCAAGGTTTTGGGTAAGTAAATATAATGTTGATAATGATAAGCTTATAAACTCTCTTCTGTTTAAAAGCATTTTACCTCTCCTTAGTTTAGTTTGTATTCTATCTCTAAATTTAGTGTTATAGCTTTC
>GG748569.1_pt4 | contig 56480 bp, 58 predicted proteins | sample 429578 | NCBI scaffold set GG748486.1
TATCGCATCTAATAGAATTTTGTTGAAAATGGTTCTTTTTTGGTGTAATAGTAAGCTGTTTTTGATATGCTTAGTAGCTTAAGCTGTCTGTTTAGTGACAGTGAAGGATTTTTTTGGGTTTTAGCTTGGACATTTTCACTGTTATCGATTAGAGTTTTTCTAATCAATAAGTCCAAACTTTTTAGCTTTCCATGTAGCCAATCTCTCTCTACAATTACTTTTCCTAATTTTTTTGCTAATTTTTCATTTTCTTCTTTTAGGTTTTCTATTTCTTGTTTATACTCTTTTACAACCGAGCTTTTGTCAAATGCTAATTTTCCGTTCTACAAGGCTTTTAAGAAGAATACCGTATTTGATTGCTATTTCGTTTATGGTTTTGTTTTCTTGAAGTAGCTTTTAAAACTACTTTAGCTTTAAATTCTGGACTGTAATTTTTCCTGGTTCTTTTCATCTTAATGTCCTTCTTTTGTTAAATAGTTTACATTCATGGAATAAAATTTTTAAATTTTTTTATTACAATTTGCAAGGACATTATAAACCAACTGCTTTTTACAGACTTTACTTCCTAAAATCCTGCGGATCTACATTATACTTTTTCAACAATTTTTGAAGAGATTGCCTTTCTATGTTTGCAAGTTTTGCCGCTTGTGATATGTTGCCTTTAGTAAAAGATAATAGATTTCTTAAATACTTAGTTGTAAAGTTTGTATCATTCATTTTCTTTGCCAAGTTATAGTCAAAAATCATTGCATGTTTATCTTCAATTCCGGTTATCTCTTTTGGCAAATGATTTAATTCTATAAATTGTCCCTTTGCAAAAGCAATTATGCATGCTTCATTTACAACGTTTTGAAGTTGTCTTACATTCCCAGGCCAAGAATAATTTATAAGTGCTTCTAATGCATCTTTTAAAAAACCTTTAACATCGGTGTTGTATTTTTTATTAAACTCTTCTAAAAAGTAGTAAGCAAGAATGGGAATGTCCTCTTTTCTCTCTCTAAGTGGAGGAATTTCTATTTTTATACCCTCTAATCTATAGTATAAATCTTCTCTAAACTTTCCCTGATTTACCAATTCCTTTAAATCTTTGTTTGTTGCTGCTACAACTCTTACATCAACTTTCTTAGCACTTACATCGCCTATCCTTCTAACTTCCTTATCTTGCAAGAATCTTAAAAATTTTGCTTGAAGGTCTAACGGAAGCTCGGATATTTCATCTAAGAAAATTGTTCCACCGTCTGCAAGCTCTAAAATACCCGGCCTATCTTTTTCTGCACCAGTATATACTCCTTTTTTAGCGCCGAAGAATTCTGACTCCATAACATCTTTAGAGATTGTAGCACAGTTAACCGGTAAAAAGACATTGTTTCTTCTCTGACTTGCTTCGTGTATGGCCTTTGCGAAAAGCTCTTTTCCAACCCCACTTTCTCCATAAATAAGAATAGTAAAATCGAAATTTGCAATTTTTATTGAATAATCAATAATTTCTTGCACTAATGGATTAATTGTTATTATATTTTTAAACTTGTCTCTTGACTTAATGATGTTTAATCGAGATTTGTGGTACTGACTTTCTTTAATTGCTTTAGTCTTTTTAACAGCATTTTCTATTAACTTCCAAACCTTCTCATCATTAAAATCTACAGGTTTAGATATGTAATCATATGCTCCATTTTTCATACATTCCACTGCTGTATCAACTGTTCCGTAGGCTGTAAGTATAATAAAGCTTACAAAATCATTATACTTTCTAATTTCTTTTAGAAATTCATTACCGGTAAGACCTGGCATTTTTAAATCAGAAATAATAAGGTCATAATCATTTGTTTTAACAATCTCTACAGCATTTAAAGGATCAGATTCTATATCTACTCTATATCCTTCTTCCTCTAAGATTTCCTTAAAAGATACCAACAAATCCTCTTCATCATCCACAACTAAAATATATCCTTTTTTCATCATTCGCCCTCTTTTCATTATACATTGGGAATATTAAGATAAATTCTGTTCCTTCACCTTCTTTGCTGTTAACTAACATTTTACCACCATGGTCTTGAACAATTCCATAACTTACTGCAAGACCAAGTCCTGTCCCCTTTTCTTTTGTTGTAAAAAATGGTTCAAAGATCTTGTCCATTATTTCTTCTGGAATTCCTTTTCCTGTATCTTTTATTATAACTTTCACATTTCCTTCTCTTTTTAAAGGAATTATTTTTATCGTTATCTTACCTTTATTTTCTATAGCTTCTATTGCATTTAAAATTAAATTAATAAATAGTTGTATTAACGCATTCTTATCACCTTTTACATAAACATCTAATAGCTTTTTTGAAAATTGTATATCGTTTCTTTGTATTTGTAACGTTGCTAATTTCATTGCTTCTTCAACAGCTTCTTTAAGATTTACTTTTTGAGCTTTTGTATAGTATGGTTTAGAAAAATTCAATAATCTTTCTATTATGTCTGTCGCTCTAATTACATTTCTTTCAATTCTTTCGATCGATTCTAAAATATTATCAATATTATCAACATTTGAACATAATTTTTGAATCCTTCTTTTCACCATAAAAGCACTTTGGTTTATAATTGCTAATGGATTTCTTATCTCATGTGAAATACCGGCAACTAATCTACCAATAACTGCAAGTTTTTCCGACTGTATGATTTGATTTTCCATTTCTTCTTTCTCTGTAACATCTTCAAAAACAATAACAATGTTATTTAATGCTTCTTCAGAAGAGATTGGAAAAGCTTTTACCTCGAAAATTCTGCTTAATGCTTGGTCTTTAATTTTTGTTTCAAACTCTTTTTTTGTATAAAGAACGTCTTCTAAATATACTTTTATTGAGTCAAAAAATGGGAAAGCTTCAAATAAATTTTTGTTAATTGTAGTTTCATGGCTTGTAAACTTTCTTGCAAAATTATTTAAAATTTCTATATTAAAATCTCTATCTAAAACTGCAATACCTATATTCACAGCTTCTATAGTTCTATAAATTAAATCCCTTAATTTAACTATTTCCAAGAAGTAATTTGTTTTTGCAATAATGTTTGAGATAGAATTAGCGTATGTAATCAAATACTCAATCTCTTCCGGTGTTAATGAAGTTTTAGAATAAACTACCAAATAACCTAAAAGACCTTTTTCATCTTTCAAAGGTATATAAATCAATTTTTCATCTTCAAAGGTCGATACTGTAGTTTTATCTTTCATTTCTTCTGTGATGGTCTTTAAATTTGGAATAAAGCCCCCTTTCTTAGATAAATTTTCATTTGAAATATATATGTATGCGCCTGTATATCCTAAATTTATCAGACCTTCTACAATTTTTTGAACCATTTCATTTAAAGAAATCTCTTTTATTATGAAAGTATTAAGCTTAAATAATTCTTTTAGTTTTTTATAGGCTAATTGTAATTTAAGCTCAAGTTTTTCGTATTCTCTTTTTACCTCTATCTCTATTGTTCTTGCAATTTTCTTCTTAAATTCCTCTTGATTTTCTTCCAAGTTTTCTTTGTATTCTAAAATTTTTAAATATACAAAAAATAGTAAAATTAAAGCAATACTATAAGTAAAGAAATTTAAATCTATTAAACTTAAAATAAAAGATACAGAGATAGCACTTAACCAAATTTTTTCAATGGTTTGGGATTTTTGATTTAAAACTACCAATCCTAAAAAATAAAAAGCTTTTATAAATTTGAAATCTTGGAAAAGATTGACAATCAATGTTAAGCTGATATAGTAAGCGATGATAATTGATAATAGTATCTTAGCATCCTCTTTTTTAAATTTTGTATGAAATATTAAAGACAAAAAGAATAAAGATGAAATATCAAAATTTATTCCTTTATATCTGAGCAGATGATCTATAATATATATTAAAATAGCTGATATGATAAAAATATCTTTTCGTTTAATTGTATTTGTAAGAAAGGAGATTAAAAAGTAAACTATGGTTATGATAACAACCGCTTCCAATTTATAAAACCTTTAGGATTATGCTTTTTTTCATAGAAAATTACCTGGATTTTATTAATGTAATATTGTACAAAATTTATACTTAGGGGTGAGAAATTAGCGGTTTTTATAAAATTCAAAAATGAGATTCTTCGGCTTTACGACCTCAGGATGACAGAGAAAGCAAAAGCATGTTAAAAATTACCTTATACGTCATTCTGAGTGAAGCGAAGAATCTCATGTTTTTGTTGAATTTCTCACCCAACGTATATAATATTATACAAAATTTATTGACGAGGAAATAAAAAATGAATTTAAAAGAGATAAAAGAAATTGCGAAAAAGTTTACACCGGAAGAAATTGAAATGTGTATAAATGAGACTCTAAAAAATGGCGAACCTTCTCCTCAAGAATGTAAGGTATCCGGTGATATAGTAGAAAAATTAAATACTTTGGCAAAAGCGCAATTCGTTAGAGAGCTTGTAGAAAAAGGATACAGTGAAATAGATGCAATCAGAGAACTTGCAAGAAAGATTAGAGAAGTTCAATCAATTAAATAGAAGTGAGAAAATGAAAAATGGAAAGTAATAGAAAGTGCTTTCAAATTTTAACTAAGTCTAAGAATTAATTAAACTTTTTATTTTAATTTTGTATCCTGCGAAGAATCTACTCCCTTTCTTACCTATTACTTCCCACTTCTTATTTTCTCATTTTTTAAAAGAGGAGATCTTTTAGACTAAAGTTCTATAGTTCAAAACATTCTTAAAATCTGATGGAATTGGTGCGGTTATTTCTATTTTTTTATTCAAATAAGGATGTATCAACACTAATTTATGTGAATGGAGCATCTGTCTTGTTACTCTTTTTACTAAATTATTTTCAAATTTTTTAATACCGTAAATTTTATCTCCAACGATAGGATGTCTTATACTTGCAAGATGTTTTCTTATCTGATGTTTTCTTCCGGTTTCTATTCTTACTTGAAAGTATGTAAAACCATTTCCTTTGTTTAAAACTTTTAAATGAGTGATAGCCTGTTTTCCATCTATATCTTGATTGATTGTAAAGTCTTTAAAGTTTGCTTCGTTATGAGATATAGCTAAGTAAATTTTTAAAACGTTTTTATCTTCCCATATCTCTTTGAATTTTTCAAAGATTTTATAATCTTTTGCAAAAAGTAAAACACCGGATGTTTCCTTATCAAGCCTATGAATTGCTTTTATTTTATCGTTTTTCAACTTCTTTCTAAGTATATCTTCTGCAGATAAATTTTCTTTATCGCTTACGATTGTTGGTGGTTTGTCAATTGCAATGATATAATCATCTTCATATAGTATTTTTAAATCATTTTTTAGCTCACTTTGAACTATCTCAACTACATCTCCAGGTTTTAGATTATGTGATGCTATCCAAACTCTTTTGTTGTTTACAATGACATTTCTACTGTCGATAATATCTTTTGCTTGATTTTTTGAAATTTTTAAGCTTTCAGCTATAAAATCTTTTAATGTTTTTGGTGAGTTTACTGTGTATCTTTTAAGCATTTTTTCTCCTTGAATTTAAAGAGAGCATAGGTCTGAAAGTTCTATTTTTTCTGTCTTAATATCTCCAACAAGCATATTTTTCAACTTATCAAAAGCATGAGACTCATCGGTTATAAAAATCTTTCTTTTTCCTGTCTCTTCAATATTTAGTTTTATGTTTTTTAGGTGTTCAACTATCGCGACAGACGAATCAACTATATTTAAATGTGGATACAAACCTTTTATTATGTTTTTCAAAAGTGGATAATGTGTACATCCAAGTATAAGTGTATCAATTCCTGTTTTAACAAGGTCGTCAAGATACTCTTTAACTGTTAACTTTGCTACTTCATTATCTATCCAGCCTTCTTCTACCAGCGGAACAAACAACGGACAAGCTTTTTGATAGATTTCTAAATCCTTATCTAAGCTTTTTAAAGTCTCAAAGTAAGAATTGCTCTTTATAGTTGCTGATGTACCTATCACACCAATTTTTTTATTTTTACTTACTTTTACTGCCGATTCTGCTCCCGGCTGAACTACGCCTATTACAGGAATCGGTAATATTTCTCTCAATGTATCAAGTGCATACGAAGAAGCTGTATTACAGGCTATTACTATCGCATCTACGTTATAATTATGATATAGATAACTAGCACATTCTACAGAATACCTGATAATTGTCGTTTTTGATTTGTTTCCATATGGAACTCTTGCCGTATCTCCAAGATAGTATAAATCTACCTTTGGAAAGCTTGCAGCTATCTCTTTAAATACGGTAAGTCCACCTATCCCTGAATCAAATACACCAATTGGCATTTATTGTTTTATTCCTTCTGCTGTATATTCTACTCGTGGAGCATCAGACCATAACCACTCAAGCTTATAATAATCTCTAAGCTCAGGCAGGAATATATTTATCATAATATCTCCGTAATCTACGGCAATCCATCTTCCTTCTGTATATCCTTCCAAGTGGTGAGGTATTACTCCGTATTCTTTTAAACCACCTATAATATTATCTGCAATTGCCCTCGTATGCACCGGTACTGTCCCTGTTATGATAATCATGTAATCTGCAATGATAGGATTGATCTTTCCTATCTCAAGAGCTACAATATCCTTGCCTTTTTTCTCTTCGGCTTTTTCAATTATCTTTTTTACAATCTCTAATGTTTCCATCTCACCTCTTTAATTAAAGATATCTATTTTTCTTAATAATTTTTGCAAATTACTACGTTTTTCAAGGTTTTTGACTTCTGCTAAGTACTTAGAATCTGGAAATGCTTTTGGAAAGTTTTCTATAATCTCTTTTGCTCTCTGCTTTGATTCTTCTACTCTTGTTAGATATACGTTTAGTTCTTGCTCAAGAATCGCTTTTCTGTTTATAAGTATGTTTTTAGATTCTAAATCTTTCTCTTCATTGATTTTTTTATCTAATTCTTTTATTTTTTGTCTTAGCTCGTTTATTTCTACTACATACTGATTTTCTGCATTGATTAAATTATATACAAGCTTGTATGCTACATAGTCTTTTTCTATATAATCTTTATAGTTTGTATAAGCTTCTTGATAGTATACAGAAGCTGAGTATGGCTTTCTATACTTTTCATATGTTTCTGCAATATACAAAGTGTGTTTAGCTTTTATTTCGTTTATTTTCTTTAAAATCTCTTTTGCTGCTTTTACATATTTACTATCTGGATAGCTTGAAATTATCTCTTCTGCTTTTTCTTGTGCTTTGTTTACGTAGGTCATATCCCTTTTATAGTCCGGAGATACAAAAAGGTAAGACATGGCAAGCTTATATAAAGCTTCTGGCACTTTCGGAGATGTTGGAAATAGTGCTACAAACTCCTCAAATTCTACTATTGCATCTATGTATTCTTCTCTGTTGTAGTAAGAATCTGCTAATACAAATCTTGCTTCCATGATTTGAGCAGGTGTTAAGCCTTGAGATTTAAATATTGCATTTTTAAGCTCTTCTTTTGCCTTTTTATACTCACCTTTTTTATAAAGCTCAAGACCTTTACTTAGTTTTTCCTGCCCCTCATAGAGTTTTTGCCCTTTATCTGCACAAGAAATTATTACCAATCCTGAAATTAAAAATACAACGAATTTTTTCATAATACTTTTTCAACCTCAAATTTATCTAACTGCATTTTATTATTATACTCTATCTCTACAAGCTCCTTTAGTTTTAAATTTTCCAATAAATTGTCTACAGCTCTGGAAAGTTTTGGATTTATAATAATTTTCATTTTTGCAAATGGTTTTAGTTTATTAATTGTCTTTTCAAGCTCAAATATCACTACATCTTGAGATTTTATATATCCTCTTCCATAACAATGCTGACAGTAATCTGAAAGCTGTTTTATAAGACTTTCTTCAAGCTTCTTTCTTGAGAGCTCTAAAAGTCCAAGCTGTGTTAATCCTTTTAATCTTTACAGGTCTTTTATCTTTTTTAAACTCTTCTTTAAGTCTTTCCACGATTGCTTCTTTATGCTCTTGATTTATCATATCAATAAAATCTATCACAACTATTCCGCTTAAATCTCTAAGTCTTATCTGCCTGACAATTTCTGGAATTGCTTCCAAGTTTATTCTAAATGCTGTCTCTTCTAAATTTTTCTGTTTATTACAGCTTCCGCTGTTTACATCAATAACTACTAACGCTTCTGTTTCTTGAATTACAAGATAGGAACCACTTTTTAGATATGCATACGGTGATAGGATTTTATTTATCAGCTTGTCTAGCTCATATTCATAGAATAACGACTCTTTTCTTTTTCTGTATGGAGTCATTTTTATGTTTGCATTTGGAAAATTTTCTGACACAAACTTTTTAATCAGCTTTAAGATAGACACATCATCTGAGATTATTTCAGAAAATGAGCCTGCATAATCTCTTAAAATTGCAAAGGCTTTAAACGGTTCTTCATATATTATAGAAGGAGCTTTTTTCTTGTTATAATATTTTTGGATTTGGTCCCACAGATCTATAAGAAATTTAAAATCTTCTAAAATTGCTTCATCCGATGCATCCTTTGCAGCAGTTCTAATGATTAATCCAAAATTTTCTTGATTTATTTCATGCAATAGATTTTTTATTCTTTCTTTAATTTCATTCCTTTCATCATTATCTTCATATTTTGATGAAATAGAGATTTTGCCTTTGCTTTGAGGAAGTAGTACTAAATATTTACCCGGAAGAGAAATTTTACAGGAAAGTTTTGCTCCTTTTGTACTAACCGGAGACCTTTTAACTTGCACCAAGATCGAAGAGCCTTTATCTATATTCTTACAAACTTCTTCACAAATATCTTTTTTTGGTAAGAAAGCTTCTTTATCCTCTCCAATATCAACAAAAAAAGCTTCCATTGCTTGGCTATATCTTAAAACCTTGCCTTTATATATATTTCCAGTTTGCTTGGATATCTCAATATCTTCTATCTTAAATTCAACGGGTATATTGTCTTCTAAAATAAGATAAAATGTATTTTTAATACCTTTAGTGATGATTAACTTTCTATCCAAAAAATACCTCATTACTACTTATTTTTGAAAATAATTATAACACTTTAAGATTTTCTTCAGACATTTAAAGATAAAACGTAAGCCGTGAGATGTTATAGATACTGAGCAATCTCTTACTTTTACCTCTCACTTATTCACTGTACGGGCAATTCATAAATTACCTCTACTCACTTTCTGACTTTTTAAAAGAGGAGATCCTTCGGACTTAGGTCTTCAGGATGGCAAGAAAAGACAAAGTTATATTTACAGATGCATTTTACAACTTACAAAAATTTTAGAACGAATTACTTAAGAATATTCTTGATGATAATAGTTTTTTGGTGTATGGATGTTGAGGATTGTCAAAAATTTCAAAAACTTTACCTTCCTCTAACAGCTCCCCTTTATACATAACTAAGACTCTATCAGCAACCTGGGCTACAACTCCTAAATCATGAGTAATAAGAAGAATTCCCATGTTTAAAGTTTCTTTTAACTCATTGAATAAATTTAATATCTGTAAAGAAATTGTAACATCAAGTGCAGTCGTTGGCTCATCTGCTAAAAGATAATCAGGATTATTTACAACAGCAATAGCTATTACAGCTCTTTGTTTTAGTCCACCGGAAAGTTCGTGAGGATATTGATTAAACCTCTGTTTTGGATTTGGTATCTTTACTTTTTCCATGGCACTTAAAGCTAATTCTTTTGCTTCATTTTTCGATACGTTTTTATGAGCTAAAATCGTCTCTACTATTTGCTCACCAATTGTCATTAAAGGATTTAGTACCGCAGATGGCTCTTGAAATACCATTGATATTTTGTTTCCTCTAAGTTGCCTTTTTTCTTCATTGGATAGAAAATCTAAATTCTTTATCATCAACAATGATTTTACCTTCTTTTTTAGCATAACTTGGAAGAATATCCATGATAGCCTGACAAGCAACACTCTTGCCAGAACCAGATTCTCCAACAATTGCTACAATTTCACCTTTATTTAAAGAAAAAGAGACTCCTTTCAGAGCCTCTATAATTTGATTTTCTATCCGAAAGGAAACCTTTAGATTTTTAACCTCTATCACTTTAAAATATCTATCAATTTATTTAATTTATTAGCCGGCAGTGCACCTGATATTGCCAGGCCCTTAGGGAAGATTATTGTTGGTGTTCCGTTAATTCCATTAGCTTGACCATATTTTAGATTGTTATCTACAGCTTGCTTTCCAACACTGCAAGGTTTTTCAAGAGATGCAAGCCCCTTTTCATCACCTTTAGCAGTATAAGAAAATGCAGCATCAAGCATTTTTTGTTTTGCCGTATTATCATTTTGACAAATAATATTTTGAGCCACTCCTGATGCGTGTTTGTGGAACGGCAATGGATACATAACCATTTCAAATGAAACATCTTTTCTTTGAGCTAAGACTTTTTTAATTTCTTCATGCAGTTTTGCGCAGAATGGGCATTGAGGGTCTGTTATAACATAGATTTTAGAATTTCCGTTTCCATATGCTATGTTAGGTTTTGGTAAATTCTTTAAATCTACTATATTAACAGCTTCCAATAAACCTTCCTTTTTTAACATTTCAACTTTATCTTTACCTAACATCTTAACAAGCTTTACTTCTTTTTCTGAGTTTGCTTGTGATTGTAGTGCCTGAAATCTTTCTCTTGTCAAACTAACTTTTTTATTAATATCTATTATTTCACCATTTACCAAGTACTTTAAATTACAGTCAACATAAATTGGCACTTTTCTTCCACCGCTTTCAATAACAACTTCATATAAACCGCTAATTGGAGCATTTGAAACACTTACAATCTTTGCATTACGAAGCACGCCTGATAGTGCTTTTTGAACTTCTGATGTACTTACTTTAGAACCGCCACCTAAACAACTTTCTGTTGCCATTACTAATGATGTTGCAGACATTAATCCTGCAAAAAATAACTTTAATTTCATGCACTTCTCCTTTTTAATTTTTTTATCTTTAAATAATTATATAATAACTTGAGTATTAGATTTGTAAATAAATTGTGAACAACAGAAATATTGAGAGCTAATCATTTAAATGCGAAAAGTAAAACGCATTATATGAGTCAAAAACAATACTGCTTTGAAGTATGGGCAGCTAGAAAGCTACCCAATATATCATTATTAATTAATCACTTATTCGCTTCTTTGCTCTAAATATATAACCTATACGTATTACGAATTTCTATCTATTTTTAACTTCTCTGTCTTCTGCTTGTTTGATTTCTTGAAGACCTTTCTTTTTGAAAAGGTTTATCTTTTTGTGCTGAAGAAAATTTCTTTTCTTGTGCTTCATTTATGACTTCTATATTCGCTTTTGTTTTCTTTTGAATATTTTGAAGTTGTTTGTCTTCAGAAGGAGTCATTATAGAGATAGCTGTTCCTTCTCTTCCTGCTCTTCCAGTTCTGCCTATTCTATGGATATAACTTTCTGCATCTCTTGGTAAACCATAATTTATAACAAGGTCAACACCTTTTATATCAAGTCCTCTTGCTGCAACATCCGTAGCTACAAGAATTTTTAATTTGCCTGTTCTAAAATTATGTAAAACAGTTTCTCTTTTCTTTTGAGAAAAATCACCATGAATAGCACTTGCATTAAAGCCTTCTTCATTTAATCTTTCTGTAAGCTCATCAGCTTCGATTTTAGTTTGTGTAAAAATAATTACTTTTTCTGCCTCATTTTGAGACAAAACTTCTGTTAATTTCTTAAACTTATCTCTTGAATCTACTCTGCAAATGATTTGTTTTATCTTTTCAACAGTTACTTCATCCGGCTTAACTCTTATTGTTTCATAATTCTCATTTAAAAACTCTTCAGCTAATTCTAAAATCTCTTTTGGCATAGTTGCTGAGAATAATAAATTTTGTCTATCTTCCGGGAGGTAAGACATAATCTCTTTGATATCATCTATAAATCCCATTTCAAGCATTCTATCTGCTTCGTCTAAAACAAACATTTTTACATTATCAAGATTCAAAACGCCTCTTTCTAATAAATCTCTAACCCTTCCTGGTGTACCAACTACTACCACATCTGAACCTTTCTTTAAAAAGTTTATTTGATGACTAATAGATTTACCGCCGTAAACTGCTAAGGTATAAACTTTTTTATTTTTTCCAAGTTCTTTAATTTCCTTAGCTACTTGAATTGCCAACTCTCTTGTAGGAACCAAGATTAATGCTTGAACTTTCTTTTGTTTTGGATTTACTTTTTCAACGACCGGCACTCCAAAAGCTGCAGTTTTTCCTGTACCTGTTTGCGCTTGTGCTACTAAATCTTTTCCGGTCATAACTGCCGGAATTGCTTTTTCTTGAATTTCTGTAGGTTTAGAATAACCTAATTCGTCCAAGGATTTTAAAGTCTCCTTTGATAGATTTAAATCCTTGAATGTTTTACCTTGATTTGACATAAAAATGCCTCCTTAAAAAATTTTTTTAAAGAGGAAAAGAAATGCTCTGATTTTAAGGATTTTAGTAAGGACTTAGAAGTGTGGGATTTGGAAAGATTTATAATTTTTTATTTTAGGCTCCAAAATCCCGACTCCCGGGTTCCATTAATATTTTCATATTTCTTAGAGGATTCCTTTCCTCTTTTCACTCTATATAGTATACACCATATTTTGAATATTGTGTGTATAATTCATACCGATTTGAAAATTCCGGTTTATTTAAATTTATAATTACTTTGTCCAATAATAGAAAATCGTAGAATAGTTTATTTTTTCTGCATACGTTTTATTGCTTTTCTTTAATTAATTATACACTACGCTAATAATTATTCATTGTTAAAAACCTATTAATAAGCATAGCTTTTAAAAATATCTCGGTTTTGATGTTTTCTAATTCAAACTTTCGTTTAAACATAGAAAAGAAACCTTCTACTATATTTCTAAAACTGTAGCCTATTTCTTGTTTGTAAGCATTTATTCCAATTTCTTTTATTCTATTTACTACTAATAAACTTTGTTTTTGAATTTTTTCTTGGTATGATTCCAGCAATAGCGCCTATTCTTTTGATAAAATCATAGAAATCAAGTATTTTAAAAACTCTTTTGCTTTCTTTATATCATGTACGTTTTCCTGAGTAATTTGTATATCAATAACTTGTTTACTTGTTGAATCTAATGCTTACGTGTATTTTCAACCACTTTTTATTTCTTTTAATTTTATATCTTATAGTGTATAGTTCTAAAGTTTGGAATTTTTAACTTTGCACATAAGGATTTAAAGAGAATGGTAAAGTGTTTTCACCTAAAAATATATCCTCATCAATTATTATCTCTTCGCGCTTTAAAAGTTGTTTATTATATTCTTTCCAGTCTTTTTTCATAAAAATCTCACCAACTTTTAAGTTTTTAGGTATAATTTTATATGATATTACAATTGAATTGTAAAAGTTTTTGGACAATCTCGATATGTTTTATCTAAAATATTAAACAGTCTAAATTTTAAAAATACATATCTTGTTTGGGAAAGATGAATTTTATAAGGATATTTTTTAGAGAAATTCAAAAACATTTTGTTTTATTATTATTTATTATATTTTCTGTTCTTTCTTTTTTACTTGTCCTTATTTCTTTACCTTTAATAGAAAATACAACCTACCAATATATTATAAAAAAGGACCTTGAAAAAGAAGATCGAATTTCAGCAAATATAATTAAAAAACTAACAAATTATCCAGAAAACGTAAGCCTAATAGAAAAAATTTCTACTGATAAAACTTTTTTTAAAATTGCATCAGATATGTTGGAAGTTCTACTTACAGAAAATACAAATTATGCGTATATTATATATTTTAATAACGGTAAATACTTTATACTCACAGATGTCTCCAAAAAAGACCGAATGAAAACCAACTATTTATTTCAATTTTTACAAGAAGAAACTCCAGTAGTTAAAAAAGCGTTAGAAAGTGGACAATATCAGTATTTAGTTCATACTTCTGTAAAAACAATAGGTCTTACATTTTATAAACCTTTTAAAGACAAGAAGAACATAGATTATTTGTTTGTCATTGATTACAGTATAGAAAAAATATCTTACATATCTCAATTAATAAGTATATTAAAAACTTTCATTCTTTTATTTATATTTGTTGGCTTTGTTATAATAAACACAATTATATTTTTAACCTTAAAAGCGTCATATTATGAGCAAGAAAGTTTTACTGATAATCTAACAAGTTTATACAACAGAAATTATTTACGACACATAGCAGATTCTATAAATTTAAAACAATATATTGTTGCTTTGATAGATATTGATTATTTCAAAAAAATTAATGATATTTACGGACACGACATAGGTGATAAAGTTCTAAAAAGCGTTGCAAATACCATGAAGAAACTAATAAGAGAAGAGGATATCCTTATAACATATGGCAGTGAAGAATTTTTATTATTAGCAAAAGTAAACAGAAAACAAGATATTCAAGTCATGTTAAATCTTTTTGAAAGAATAAGGTCTAATATTGGAAAATTGAAAATTCCTGTAACTGATGGAAATTATATAAAGACAACAATTTCTATCGGTGTTTATTTGAATACTAATAAAGATAAAAATTTAAACGAAGCTATTAAGAAAGCCGACGTTGCTTTATATAAAGCAAAATCTAAAGGCAGAAACAGAATAGAAATCTACGATGAAGAAAGGGAAGCTGAGAGAAATCTTATAACTGTAATTGAAGTAAAAGACGCAATAGAAGAAAATCGTCTTTTATGTTATTATCAGCCAATAGTAAACCTAAAAGATTGCAGTATATCTCACTATGAAGCTCTTGTAAGAATTATAGATAAAAACGCTAACGTTGTGTCACCATTCAAATTCTTAAACGTGATAGGGAATACGTTTATCTATACAAAGCTGACAAAAGCTGTAATTGATTATAACTATAATATTTTGAAAAAACACAAAAACCTTAAAGTTAGTATTAATCTAAAACAGGCAGATGTATTAAATAAGTCAATAGTAGATTATCTTTTATCAATATCAAAAGATAAATGCATAACAGAAAGAATGTCTATAGAGATTGTCGAAACAGAAGACCTCTTAGCTTACGAGGAATCTTTAGAAATAATAAAGCAGCTCAAAGAAGCAGGATATTCAATATGCTTAGATGATTTTGGCTCTGGATACTCTAACTTTGTGTATCTATTGAGATTAAACATTGATTATTTAAAGATTGATGCAAATCTGATAAAAAATATAGCAAATGATAATGTCTCTTACGAAGTAGTTAAAATGATAGCTCAGTTTTGTAAAAAAATGAAGATTAAAACAGTTGCAGAATATATAGAAAATGAAGAAATTTTGAGAATAATAAAAGAGCTTGACATTGATTATGGTCAAGGATATCTATTCTCAAAACCAAAGCCAATAGAAGAGATAATAGATAATGAACAATACGTCGGGTAAGAAATTGAGTAAAAGTAGGAGATTCTTCGCTTCGCTCAGACTGACAAATAAGATTATCCTTCATCTAATGTTTATCACTCAACCTTGGCTGTCATCCTACTTTAGTCCGAAGGATCTCATCTTTTAAAAAGTCTTTTAAAAAAGTAAAAAACGATAAGCAAAATACAACTAAAGAGAAATTATATAAACTTTTCACTTCTTACATCTCATAGTCTTAATTCTCGTCTTTCACTTTCTTACTTTCTTATCAAACATATTGAGTTATAATTATTAGATACAATTTTTAGAAGGAGTACAAGATAGATGGCAGAAGGGATTTTAGAAAGCAGATTAGAAAAAATCAGAAAATTGACAGAAGAAGGAAAAAATCCTTATCCACATAAATTTAGCATAACAACAGACCTAAAATCTGTAAGAGAAGGACTTGAATTTGAACCAGAAGATAAAGAGTACATCATAAAAGGAAAAATAAAAAGAGTATCAAAAAAGGAAAACGATTATTTTATAAGATTTGAAGATTTAAACGGACATTACGAAATTCAAGTAATCTTTCCACAAAAAGAAAAACTATCTCCAAATATAGTTGCATCATTCAAAGGAAAATTAAAAAGAATTGATGGAAAGCTTACACTTTTAGCTGAAGAAGTTTTATTTGAAGAAGCAGGAGAAGATGTATCAACAATAAAAAATAGATATGACAAAGACCCGGAGAAAAAGCAAGTTGCAGTAGCCGGCAGGCTAATAGCACTTAGAGACCAAGGGAAAGCAGCTTTTGGACATATCCAAGATTCAGACGGAAAACTGCAAGTATATTTTAACACTGACATTCTCAGAGAAGAAAAATATAAAAAAGCAATGGACTTAATAGATATTGGAGATATTATTGGCGTAGAAGGTCATCTATTTAGAACCATGACAGGTGAGCTTACAGTAGAAGTTCATAACTACGAGATATTAGCAAAATCTTTAAGACCACTTCCAGAAAAATGGCATGGACTGAAAGATACTGAGTACAGATACAGATACAGATACTTAGATTTGATAGCAAATCAAAGAACGAGAGAAATCTTTAAAATAAGGTCTAAGGCAATAAAAAGTTTGAGAGAGTTTTTAGAAAGTAAAGGATTTATAGAAGTAGAAACACCAATACTTCAACCTGTAGCATCAGGAGCTATGGCAAAACCTTTTATTACATATCACAACGCACTTGATATGAACCTGTATTTAAGAATTGCACCAGAACTTTATTTGAAAATGCTTGTAGTTGGTGGATTTAACAGAGTTTTTGAGATAGGAAGAAATTTTAGAAATGAAGGAATAGACACGACCCATAACCCAGAATTTACGATGGTTGAGTTTTACGCAGCATACTTAGACTATAACGACTTGATGGTATTAACAGAAGAGCTGTTTAGAAAAATACTTCTTGATACAGTAGGAGCGTTAAAAATAACATGGGAAGGTCAAGAGCTTGATTTTGAAAAACCATTTAGAAAAGTAGCATTTTTTGATGCATTAAAACAAAAAACAGGAAAAAATAAAGAATTTTTCTTAGATTTTGAAAAAGCAAGAAATTTTGCAAAAGAGGTAGGAATACCAAAAGCAGACACATTAACTCATATGAAAATCCCTTGATAAACTTTTTGAACATTTTGTTGAAGAAGACCTTATCCAGCCTACATTTGTAATAGATTTTCCAAAGATACTATCACCACTTGCAAAATTGCATAGAAACGACCCAGATTTAGTAGAAAGATTTGAGCTTATTATAAACAAAAAAGAACTTGCAAACGCTTATACAGAGCTAAACGACCCTACGGATCAAAGAGAAAGATTTATCCAGCAAATCAGAGAAAAAGAAATGGGCGATGAGGAAGCAATGGACATTGATGAAACATTCTTAACAGCTTTAGAGTATGGCTTGCCACCTACAGCAGGCGAGGGAATTGGAATAGACAGGCTTGTAATGATGCTTACAGATAACTACTCAATCAGAGAAGTGATTCTATTTCCAACTCTTAGACCAGAAGGACAGTAAAAATGGAAGAAAAAATAATAGGAACTCTCTTGGGCGCCGCAATAGGTGATAGTCTTGGAATGATGGTGGAAGAACTATCTGTTGATGAAGTTATAGAGTTTTATGGCGAGCCTGTAAAAGATTTGCTTATTCCACATCCATCTTCACCATCTTACTTTTTAAGACCCGGAGAAAACACAAGTGAATTTGAAATTATAAAATTGATAGCAGAATCTATCGTTGAAAGAAAGTTTATAGATACTAAATATATAATTGAAAAATACATTCAATGGCTTGAAAAGGGTCAAGTTCATACTTACATTGACCCAACCTTTTTACTTGCTATAGAATCTATAAAAGAAGGGACTGAACCTCTACTAACAGGGTCTACAATAGACAACTCTCTCGTTGCTATACCTGTTGGAATGTATTATTACAAAGACCCATACCAAGCCTCCGAAGTAGCAAAAGCATTAACAATGATAACATCAAGGAATGAGATTGTTTTAGATGTATCATCAGCTTTAGCTGTAGCAATTGGAGAGCTTATCCAAAGTAGATTTTATTTAAAGAATGAATATGAATACTTTATAAAACTTTTGGAAAAATTCGTTCATAAATCTGAAGTCAAAAAATACATTCATAAAGTTTTAGACCTTTTAAAGAAAGAAGCAGATTATAAGACAGCCATAAATGAGCTTGGAAATGGTAGCTACTGCTTAGAAAGCTTTTCACAAGCTTTATTCATCTTTTTAAAAACACCGTCAGATGTAGAAACTACAATCATTAAAGCTGCAAACTCTTATGGATACTACGGCGGAGATACAGACAGTATTGCATTAATCGCAGGAGTTTTTGCAGGAGCTTATAACGGTGAAGAGCAGATTCCAGAAAGATGGAAAAATCAACTAATGGATTATAATTATATCGTAGAATTAGCAAAGAAATTTTTAGAAGTTATACCAGTCTAAGGAGGAAAATTATGGCAAAAGAAAAAAAAGGAAGACTACAAGAGAAGTTTTTAAATACAATTAGAAAAGAAAAAGTTAGATGTGATGTTTATTTGGTAAACGGTGTTAAGTTGGAAGGAAAAATAAAGTATTTTGATAATTTTGTAATTCTTTTAAAAGAAGGACCAAGGCAAGTTTTAGTCTATAAACATGCAATAACTACAATATCACCTAAAAAAGAAATAGAGTTTGAATACGACCAAGAAGAAATAGAAGATGATGAAAAGTAACTATAGCCGGTGAAGAGTTTTTCGCCTTTTACCTCTAACTTATCCACTGTGTGGGCAATTCATGAATTGCCTCTACTTACTTACTTTCTCTCTTTTTAAGAGATAAGATTCTTAGGACTAAAATCCTTAGAATGACAAATAGGGTTATCCTTGGTCAAGTATATGATTATCAAGTTTTCTTCGTCATCCTGAGGACGAAGTCTGAAGAATCTTATTTTTAAATTCTATAAAAATCGCTAATTTCTCACTCAAGGTATCAAATTTTAACATAATATCATGAAAAAGTTGCTTCATACTTTTCACATCTGAGACTGTTTTAAAAAAAATCCATAAATTTCTTTCATTACATCATACTGAGAGATTTAGTCCGAAGTATCTCCCTTTTATTTTTTTGAAAAAGAAAAAATAGGAGATTCTTTTTACGACTTAGAATGATTATAATTTACTTCCAAATTCTTATCCTCTTTCTATTTTCTTGTCCTTGAGGATTTTAGTCAATAGAATCTACCTTTTATTATTCATTTTTGTTCTCTTTTAAATCTTTTATGTTAATCTCAGCTTTTGAGCCTAAGAATACATAAATACCTAGGGATATTATGCGTCAGGTGAGAAATTCAATAAAAGCATGAGATTCTTCGCCGGCTACAGAATAACGATGAAATTTTACAAACTTTTAAATAAAGGTAGAGTGCTTTAAGTTCTAAAATTGTAAAGCTGGCGAAGAATCTAATACTTTTTGAATTTTTCAGCCGACGTTAACTTCTCTAAACTTTGCTTATGATTATCAATTCTTACTTCTCTCTATCAAGCAATGCTAACTAAATCAAATCTTTGAGCGTACTTTTCAAATAATATCTGCTTTAACTCTTTATGATTTTCAAGCTCTGGGTCTTTTTTTATCAATTCTTCGGCTTCTTTTGTAGCTAATTCTAAGATTTCTTTATCTCTTGTTAAATCTGCAATAGAAAAATCGCTTTCACCGGATTGTCTTGTTCCTGTAATCTCTCCTGTTCCTCTAAGCTCTAAGTCTTTTTCTGCAATCTCAAAACCATCTGTTGTTTTTACAAGAATTTTTAATCTTTCTAAGGTTTTTAATCTTGATTTTTCTTTTGTGCTATCTTTTAGTGGATATTTTAGATTAGCCGGAGCTACTAAAAAGCAGTAGCCTTCATGCTGACCTCTTCCAATTCTACCTCTTAGCTGATGAATTTGAGAAAGTCCAAATCTATGAGCCTCTTCTATTACCATCACTGTTGCATTTGGAACATCTACACCAACTTCTATAACCGTTGTTGATACAAGAATATGAGCTTTTCCTTCTTTAAACTGTTTCATTATCTCATCTTTTTCTTCTTGGCTCATTTTTCCATGAAGTAGTAAAACTTTTTTATCCGAGAACCTCTCCTGCCAATGTTTATAGCCCTCTTCAGCAGATTTTAGGTCTGATTTTTCAGATTCTTGGATTAATGGATAAACTACAAAAGCTTGTCTTCCTTTGTCAAGCTCTTGTTTTATGATTTCATACATTTTTTCTCTTTCGTCATCAAAAAGCAAGACTGTTTTTACGGGTTTTCTGCCTTTTGGAAGCTGGTCTAATTTAGAAATTTCTAAGTCTCCATAGTTTGCCAATGCTAAGGTTCTTGGAATTGGTGTTGCTGTCATTACTAACACATGGGGCATTTTGTCTGATCGTTCGATCAATGCTTTTCTTTGCTCAACTCCAAATCTGTGCTGTTCGTCAACCACTGCCAAAGCTAAGTTTTTGAATTTTAATTTTTCTTCTAGTAATGCATGAGTTCCGATTGAGATTTTTATCTCTCCAATTTCTACTGCTTTATATATCTGCTTCTTTTCTGAAGCTTTCATGCTTCCTGTTAAAATAGCTATTTCATAATCTTTCAGATAATTTTTGAGAAAGTTTTTAAAATTATGGTAATGCTGCCATGCAAGAATTTCCGTTGGTGCCATTACTGCAGCTTGGTAGCCGTTTAAAGCCACTGCCAAAGATGCAGCCGCTGCTACTACCGTCTTACCACTTCCAACATCTCCTTGGACCATTCTGTTCATCGGGATTTCTTTTTGTATATCCGTCAAAATCTCTTTTATGGTTCTAATCTGTGCTTGAGTTAACTCAAAAGGTAGATTTTTTTGAAAGTTTACTAAAAAGTTTGAATCTACCTTAATTTTGTAGCCTGGATGTTTTTGTAGTAAGTGTCTTCTGTATTTTTGGGCAAGTTGTAATAAAAAAAGCTCATCGAAAATCAAACGCTTTTGATGTATATCTTGAAAGTTATTTAATAAATCTATATCAAAGCTGTCTTCTGGGAAATGAACATTTTTTATAGCTTTTGAAAGAAGCGGAAAGTTATACTTACTTAATATATCATCAGGTATATAATCTTTCACAGAAGAGAATTTTTCTACGATCTTATACATTCCTCTTCTTAGATGGTTTAAAGTCTGTCCTGTTGTTTTTACAGAACTATCTCCTCTTAAAGAGTAAACAGGTGCTATTCTATCTATAATATCTTCTACCGGCTCTAAAATCTCCGGCTGAATGATTGATATATTTTTATTAAAAAAGCTAACTTTTCCAAATATTTTTACTTTTTTACCTTTTCTAAATGCTACAAAAAGATAAGGGCTTTCATGGGTAAAAAACGCCGAAAATCTTACATTATCTTGTTTTAAAATTACCTCTACCTTTAACTTTCCTTTGTTGACTTTTTTTATATCCTCAACTTCTGCGATAAATGTTCCTGTCTCTCCGTCTTTGACTTTTAGGATTTTCTTTATTCTTCTGTCTTCATATCTGTTTGGAAGGTTAAAAAGAGCATCTCTTACATTGCTAACTTGGATTTTTTTAAAAGCTTTCTTTTCTGTAGCTAACAAAGATCGAAGTTTTTCAATGCTTAACTTTGTAAGCTGGACTAAATCAAACTTAGCTTCTTCTTGTTTTTGTGTAATTTGTTTTTCATACTTTGATTTTACTTCTTCTAAAAAGTTTAAGACTATCTTTAAAAATTCTCTTTTTTTATTGACGTTTATATTATCAATAGACTTTAAATCTTCTTTTAGTCCGGGAGTAAGAATATTGCCTACGTTTTCAAGTATAGCTTGGGATACTTTTACTCTTTCTAAAAGTTTATCGTTGTAAAATAAAACGGTTCTAATAATTTCAAGTGTTTTGTTGATTTTTTCCATAATCTGCTATAAACTGCTTTAGCTCCTCTACAAATTGATTTGGGTCATGTCCGTAGTTTATGGCTGCAATCTGTAATCTTTCATTGGGTTTACAAGCACAAACATTACAGTGCATGTTTTTAGATTCAAAAAATCTTCTTGTAAATGGATACTTTCTCAATACTTGCTCTACCGTTGTATTTAAATTTATTTCTTTCATGATTTAATCCTCCGTTTTGTCAGTAGAACTACAACATAACAAGAAGCTGCTTCTTGTTTGCCTATGCTGTCTAATTTTTCATTGGTTTTAGCTTTTATAAAAATTCTGTCTTCGCTTATTCCAAGAATTCTGGCTGTGTTTTGTATAATTTGCCTTCTGTAAGGTAAAAGCTTAGGTTTTTCTATTATTATAACGCCATCTATGTTTGAGATTTTATATTTTTTATCATCTACTACTTTTTTAGCATAAAAGAGAAAGTATTCACTTGGCTTGTTTTTATATTCCGGGTTTGAATCTGGAAACAGCTCTCCAATATCTGCGTATCCTACAGCTCCAAGAAGTGCATCAGTTAAAGCATGAAAGAAAATATCACCGTCAGAATGGGCTAAAAAACCTTTTTCAGATGGTATTTCCACACCACCGATGATTAACTTTTTACCATTTTCTAATTTATGAATATCGTATCCAATACCAACCCTTACTTCCAATTTAACTTTTCCCTCAAAATATCAAAGTAATTTTTATACGGTGTTCTTACGATATGCGCATAATATGGAGATTGCTTTACAACAATCTCATCACCATAAAAAATTTGAGTACCTTCTTGCCCGTCTAAGGTTAGCCATGCATCTTTTTCTTTAGAAACCATTTTAATGGTGATTGGCTCTAAGGTTGGCAAGATTATAGGTCTGTCTGTTAGAGTATGAGGACAGATAGGAACTAAAACAAATACTTCCATCATTGGATACACAATCGGACCACCTGCCGATAAAGCGTAAGCAGTGGAACCGTTTGGCGTTGATATGATAATTCCATCTCCATTGTAGGTAGTTATATATCTATCTCCAACGTAAACTGAAACATCAACAATTCTTGCAAGGATTGCTTTATTGATAACTACATCATTCAATACATCAGCTTCTAATATTTTATTTTCTTCTCTGAAAAGACTTACTCTTAACATCATACGCTTTGATATACAAAGCGGCTTAGATAGTATGGTTTCAAGCTCTTTAATAGCATCATCTTTATTAATTTCTGTTAAAAATCCAAGTCTTCCGACATTGATTCCGATTATTGGAATTTGAAATTTTGCAACTCTTCTTGCAGTTATCAATAAAGAACCATCTCCACCAACGACAACTAATAAATCCGTACCTTTTAAATTTTCTTCTTTTTCAAGGTCTGATAAGTTTTCAAAAATATTGCTTTGTATGTTTTTACTTTCAAGCCATGCTTTTAATGCTTTTGAAAATTCCTTAGCTTCTTCTGATTGCTTTGTAAATATATCAACTTTTTTATAAAACGGTAAGATTGCCATATCTCTCCTTGATTTAACATTGTAATAATTTTATTAGAGATTGTCCAAAAATTTTTACAATTTAATTGTGATATTATATAAAATTATACCTAAAAACCTAAAAATTGGTGAGATTTTTATGAAAAGAGACTGGAAAGAATATAATAAACAACTTTTAAAGCGCGAAGAGATAATAATTGATGAGGATATATTTTTAAGTGAAACACTTTATCATTCTCTTTAAATCCTTAGGTGCAAAGTTAAAAATTCCAAACTTTAGAACTATACACTAAAAGACATAAAATTAAAAGAGATAAAAAGTGGTTGAAAATACACGTAAGTATATTCAACAAGTAAACAAGTTATTGATATAAAAATTACTAAGGAAAACGTAGATGAAAAGCAAAAAAATTAGTAGAAAATATATTACTTTAAAAGATCAAAAAATACACTTATAATATTTAATGAGTTTACTAACTTCTAAAGTTAGAGTATAAAAAAATATCTTGATGGAGTTTAGATGTATAAATATATTTTTGGACCTGTTTTATCAAGAAGGTTTGGATTATCTCTTGGGATAGATTTATCACCTGATGAAAAAAGCTGTAATTTTGACTGTTTGTATTGCGAGTTAGAAAAAGCAAAGCCGATAGACTATATCAAACACCCGCCAAAAGTTGAAGATATAATCAACGAAGCTAAAGATTATCTGTATAAAAATCAATATCCTGATGTTATAACAGTTACAGCCAACGGGGAACCAACTCTTTATGAAGATTTAAATAATCTAATTGAGCAGTTAAACAAGATAAAAAATTCATCTAAAACTTTAATTTTATCCAATGGGAGCACTATAAATGATGCTTCAGTTAAAGAAGCTTTAAAAAAGTTTGATATAGTAAAATTATCTCTTGATGCAGCAGACCAAAAAACATTTGAAAAAGTAGATAGACCATTGGAAGGAATAGAGATTGAAGATTTAATAAATGGTATGATTTCATTTAGAAAAGAATATAGTGGGACGCTTGTTTTAGAAGTTTTGATTGTTAAACATGTAAATGATAGACTGGAAGTAATTCAAAAGATTGTAGAAGCTGCGAAAAAAATTAATCCTGATAGAATTGACATTTCAACAGTTGATAGACCGCCAGCTTACAGAGTCTTTCCTGTGGATAATCAGACTCTTTATGAAATTGCAAAGATGTTTGAAGGATTAAATGCTAATGTTGCTGTTAGAAAAAACGGCGGAGATATCAAAAAAGTTTCATTAGATGAAGAAGACATTTTAAATACTTTCAAAAAAAGAGCTTATTCTTTAAATGACATTCAAACTTTGTTTGATGAAGAAACTCAAAAAAGAATTCAAAATCTTTTAACTTCTGGTAAGGTAAAGAAAATAAACGTTGGAAATTTGGAGTTTATCAAGGGATAAGTAAAAGGATGCTGTAAAATTATTTAAGTTGTTTCAAAAAATCCGGGCTGTCATTCTGCAGCCGGCGAAGAATCTCCTGTTTACAAAAAAACATTAAAAAATGAGATCCTTCACTATTTATAAGCTAAAAGAAACATAGGAAAATATAATATAAAAATACCTCGGGTGAGAAATTCAAATATAAATAAAACATCTAAAAAAACTCCTTGGTGGCAGTTAAAATTTTAATAGCAAAAATTCCACCAAGGAGGCAAAAATGCAAAAATCTAATCTTTATTTTACAATATTTCAAAAAATCTCTGAGCATCTAACTATACTTTTAAATATTTCAAACACTCCTATTCTTACACTTGCCAGATTTCTAATTTATCCTTCTATTCAATCTTGGCATCTGTTTAGAAAATCAAAATCAGAAAGAGTTTATAAAATCCTTAGAGAATATTGGCTAAGAATAATCACGATTATTATGATACTTAAAATTGTCCTTGGAAAAAAAGGAAAACTTATAGCATATGGTACGCAAGATTAAGCAGAGCAAAAACTAAAAAGATAAAAAGAGTTTCAGGAAAAATGTATTGGATAAAAAGAAAGAGGAAAATATACAGCGAGCATTTAAAGACATTAAATAAGACATAAAATGAGTAAATGGTTTAGATTTTTGACTGAAAATTTTGAATTTATAGGAGATAAAGGTTATAAAGGATGTAAATATGTTAAAGTATGTGAAGATAAACAAAAAAAGAGTAAAAGACAAATTATTGAAGCAGTAAATTCTCAGATAAAGAACTTCAATCTTGTAAGTAGATGGAGAAAGATTAAAACTTTTGTTGCTTATCTATATGCATATGCTATTGGTTATAGCTTTTTTAGAAAAAGTAAACTATGGAGATAATTTCTCACCCAAGGTTTTTTAATATAATAACTCTATTAAATTAAGCCTTATAAACACTCTCTATATTCTATCAAAAACAGAGTTAAACAAATGATATAATAATATTTTTAAAATTTTGCCGGAGGTATCTCAAAATTGGAATTTAAAGATACATTAAATCTGCCTCAAACTGAATTTCCTATGAAAGGTAATTTACCAAATAAAGAGCCTGAAATATTATCTTTTTGGGAAAAAATAAATCTTTATCAAAAACTTAGAGAAGATAGAAAAGGAAAAGATAAATATGTTCTTCATGATGGTCCGCCGTATGCAAACGGACATATACACATCGGACATGCTTTAAACAAAATTTTAAAAGATATTTTAGTTAAATATCAATCCATGAAAGGAAAAGATGCACCTTTTGTTCCTGGCTGGGATTGTCATGGACTTCCAATCGAACAACAGGTAGAAAAAGAATTAAAAGAGAAGAAAATCAAAAAAGAAGACCTTTCTAAATCTGAGTTTAGAAAGCTTTGCAGAGAATACGCTTTAAAGTTTGTAAACATTCAAAAAGAAGAGTTTAAAAGACTTGGTATTATTGGAAATTGGAAAAAACCTTATCTTACAATGAGACCATTCTATCAAGCACAGGAAGTTTTAGAGCTTGGAAAAGTGTTTAACAAAGGTGTTGCATACAGAGGTAAAAAGCCTGTTTATTGGTGTATCTATGACAAAACAGCAGAAGCAGAAGCAGAAATTGAATATTACGACAAAAAAGACCCATCTATCTATGTAAAGTTTAAAATGAAAGGTTCTGATGATACCTATCTTGTAATTTGGACTACTACTCCTTGGACGTTGCCTGCAAACCTTGGTGTAATGGTTCATCCAGAGTTTGATTATGTTTATTTCAAAACAGGTAAAGGAACTTTGATAGTTGCCAAAGAATTACTTGAAAACTTTAAAGAAAAGACCGGATTAAATGGAGAAGTAATAAAGCAGGTTAAAGGAAAAGATTTAGAGTTTAAAGAGTATTATCATCCATTTATAGATAGAGTTTCAAAGGTTTATCTCTCTGAGTTTGTTGAGCTTGGCACCGGTACAGGATTGGTCCATATGGCACCAGGACATGGTCAAGAAGACTATCTTATTGGTCAAAGATATGGTGTAGATGCTTTTGCGCCAGTTGATGATGAAGGAAGGTTTACTCAAGAAGCACCTGATTGGCTTAGAGGAATAAGGGTCTTTGATGCAAATGATTTAATCATAGAAAAACTACAAGAAGTAGACGCGTTGATACATAAAGAAGTGATAAGCCACTCTTACCCCCACTGTTGGAGATGTAAAAATCCGGTAATTTTTAGAGCAACTCCCCAGTGGTTTATATCTATGGAAGCAAAAGTTAATGAAAATCAAACTTTGAGAGAAGCAGCATTAAAAGAGATTGAAAGGGTGAAATGGATACCCCATTACGGACAAAACAGAATAAAAAGCATGGTAGAAAACAGGCCGGATTGGTGTATTTCAAGACAGAGAAGCTGGGGCGTTCCGATAACTGTATTTTACTGTGAAAACTGCGGTGAAATCGTTAAAGATATGGAAGTTTTTGAGCATGTAGCTAATCTAATTAAAAATGATGAGTTTGGGGCTGATATATGGTTTGAAAAATCAGCAAAAGAATTGCTTCCGGAAGGTTATAAATGTAAAAAATGCGGCGGGCAAGAGTTTAAAAAAGAAGAGGATATACTCGATGTTTGGTTTGATTCTGGCGTGTCTCATGCAGCAGTTTTAAAGTATGAAGAATGGGAAGAGTTAAGATGGCCTGCCGATATGTATTTAGAGGGTTCAGACCAGCATAGAGGTTGGTTCCAGTCTTCACTTCTTGAATCGGTAGCATCTTATAACAGAGCACCCTATGACACAGTTTTGACACATGGATTTACACTTGACGAAAAAGGTAGAAAAATGTCTAAATCTGCCGGAAACGTAGTAGCACCGGAAAAGGTTATAAATGAATACGGAGCTGACATACTAAGACTTTGGGTTGTTACAGAGGATTATACAGAAGACATAAAGATAGGTTTTAATCTTATAAAAAGAATTACAGAAGATTATAGAAAAATAAGAAATACATTTAGATACTTCCTTGGAAATCTTTACGACTTTGACCCAAACCAGGACTATGTTCTTTACGAAAATCTATTAGAAATAGACAGGTGGATGCTTTCTAAACTTCAAAATATCATACAAATAGCCGACAAATCTTATGAAGAAGGCAAGTTTCATAAAATCTATCACACGATTAAAAACTTTGTAATAGTAGACCTTTCAGCAATATACCTTGATATTTTGAAAGATAGACTCTATGTTTACGCACCAAAAAGCTTAGAAAGAAGGTCAGCGCAAACTGTATTGTGGGAATTACTTTTATCATTAAACAAAATTCTTGCACCTATCATCTCATTCACAGCAGAAGAAGTTTGGCAGTATGTAAGAAAAATTGATTCAAGCATAAAAGAAAGCATTCATCTTGAAATTATGCCTGTTGTAAATGAAAGATTTATAGATAAAAATTTAGAAGAAACTTATGAAAAGCTTTTAGAGATAAGAGATGATGCACTAAAAGCGATAGAAGAGGCAAGAAAACAAGACTTAGTAAGACATCCATACGAAGCAAGAGTGATTTTAAAACTACCGAAAGAGTATAAAGAAATAGTAGAAAGAAGATTAGATTGGATTAAGTTTTTCTTTACTGTTAGTCAAGTAGAGCTTTCAGATAATCCTGAAGGCGATGTAGTAATTAATGGCGAATCTGTAAAAGACTCTGTTGTAGCTGTCAGCAAAGCAAAAGGTGAAAAATGTCCAAGATGCTGGATCTATGATGAATCTGTTGGTAGAAACGGGCAACCTATTTGTGATAGATGTAAAATTCAGCTTGAAATTATGAATATTAAATTAGAGGAGTTAGCATGAAAAAACTCGATATTGTTAAGTATATAAAAGAAAAACATTCCGAAATGGATTTAAAAAGTATAAAAGATGTTGTTGATGAAATCTTTGAAGTGATGGCAGAGGCTTTGGCAAAAGGTGAAAAGATAGAAATTAGAAAGATAGGCTCTTTTAGAGTTTTAAAAAGAAAGAAACCGCTTAAAGGGAGAAAGAGAGTTAGTTATTCAAAAACTGTTCATTTTAAACCTGGTAAAGTATTAAAAAGAGCATTAAAAAGTGTATCCTTAGAAGGTGAAAAAAATGCAAAATCCAAAAAATGATTTATTTTTAAGAGCTTGCAGAAGACAAAAAGTAGAAAGAACGCCAATTTGGTTAATGCGTCAAGCCGGCAGATACATGAAAGAATACAGACAGTTAAGGGAAATAGCAGGAAGCTTTAAGAATTATTATAAAAATGTAGATTTGGCTGTAAAAGCTTCTATTTTACCGTACACTTTGCTTGGTGTTGATGCAATAATCATTTTTTCTGATATACTTACACCACTTGAATCGATTGGAATGAAATTTGATTTTAAAGAAGGAGAAGGACCGGTTTTTGAAAATTCTATTAAAAGCAAAGAAGATATCCAAAATCTAAAAGAGTTTAACGCTGAGGATGTTTATTTTGTTAGAGAAATCATAAAAGGTGTTAATCAAACTATCAACAGAGAAATTCCAGTGATTGGGTTTGCTGGAGCACCTTTTACAATAGCAGCATACATGATAGAAGGTAGAGGTTCAAAGGACTTTAAAAAAACAAAATCTTTTATGTATAAAAACCAAGAAGATTTTAAAATTCTTCTTGATAAAATCGCAGATATGACTATAAAGTACTTAAGCTTTCAGATAGAGTCAGGGGCTGATGCTGTTCAAATCTTTGACAGCTGGGCTGGTCATCTTTCACCCAAAGATTATAAAGAGTTTGTTTTACCGTCAGTTAAGAAAGTAGTAGAAAATCTTAGACATTACAACAAACCAATCATACACTTTACAAAAGGCGTTTGTGGATTTATGGACTTTATTCTTGAGTCTAACGCTGATGTATACAGTATAGATTGGATGGTAGACATAAAAAAAGCAAAAGATTTAATCTATCCAAAGGCATCTGTTCAGGGAAATTTAGACCCTATGGTGTTATATGCTGATAAAGAAATTATAAAAAAAGAAGCAGAGTATATAATCAAATCATGGGGAGAGGATACAGGACATATATTTAACCTTGGTCATGGCTTGATGCCGGATATGGACGCAAGTAAAGTTAAATTTTTAGTTGATACTGTAAAAGAAATTTCAGTTAGAAGGCAGTAGATGAGACCTTTTTTAAAGTGGGCAGGTAATAAATATAAGATTGTAGAAGATATAAAAAAGCTTTTACCAGTCGGCAACAGACTTATAGAGCCATTTGTAGGTTCAGGTGCTGTTTTTCTTAACACTGATTATAAATCTTATCTACTTGCAGACATTAACGAAGATCTGATAAACCTTTATCGTACATTGGGAGATTATGGCAAAGATTTTATAAGCTTTACAAAAACATTTTTTACGCCAGAAAACAACACAAAAGAAAGATACATGGAGCTAAGGGATGTTTTTAACACTACAAACAATAAAGTTTTAAAGTCTGCATTATTTGTATATCTTAATAGACATTGTTATAATGGACTGATTAGATATAATCAAAAAGGAGAGTTTAACACACCTTTTGGAAGATACCAGAAGCCTTATTTTCCTGAAGAAGAAATGCAGTTTTTTTATAACAAGCTTAAAACTGCTAATGTAGAGTTAAGAGTTTCAAGCTATGAAGAAACTTTAAAAGATGTTTTTTATGGAGATGTGATATACTGCGACCCGCCTTACATACCTATTTCAAAGACTTCAAACTTTACCCAGTATCATCAAGAAAAATTTACAATCTTAGACCAGCTAAAGCTCATCCAGACTTTAAAAGATTTGGCAAAAAAGGGGATTCTGTCGGTATTAAGCAATCATTATAACAATCTTATAATAGACCATTTTGAAGATTTTGAGATTTTAGATGTAAGAAGGACAATATCTTGTAAGTCAAGAGAAAAAGTAAAAGAGATTTTAGCCGTAATAAAATGAGTGGAAATACTTTTAGAGATGCAGTGAAAGATTACATAGAAAGTTGGAGCAAAAATAACAATTTGAATATTAATATTGAAATGGAAAAAGTCGTTGGATACAGATTTGTAGGTTCTCTTAGAAAGGTTGATATAGTTTTACACAAAAATGGAAAGTTCTTGGGAATAGAATGTAAATATCAAGAAGTTGAAGGGACTGCATACCAAAAATTGATTTATACATTAGATGATTGTAAAAATACACCAATTCCGTGTATTATAGCTTTCTCAGGAAATGGTATAAAACACGATGTAAAATCAAAGCTTATAACTTCCGGAATGGGAATAGAAGTTAACTTTATTAATGGTAAGATTGTAGAGAAACCTTTTCCTGTCTTACTTCAAAGAATAGCTATAGAGCTTGGAATAAATTGGTTAAAAATATTTTGAAGGTGAAAATATGTCAGAAAAAGTAGTTGCAACAAATAAAAAAGCCTTTCATGACTATACGATACTTGAAAAGTATGAAGCAGGTACAGTGCTAACAGGTTCAGAAGTGAAATCTTTAAGAGAAGGAGCATGTAATTTAAAAGACAGTTTTGTTATGATTGAAGACGGGGAAGCATGGCTGTATAACTGCTATATTGCTCCATACAAACCAGCGGCAAAATTTGGCCATGACCCAACAAGAAAAAGAAAATTACTTCTTCATAAAAAAGAGATTTTAAAGCTTATGGGAAAAGTCAAGGAAAAAGGGTTAACAATCGTTCCACTTAGAGTTTACTTTAAAAATGGAAAAGCAAAAGTTGAAATAGTACTTGCAAAAGGTAAAGTTAAGTATGAAAAAAGAGAAGCGATGAAAGAAAAAGACATAAAGAGAGAAATAGAAAAGTCTTTCAAAGGAAAAATAAAACTATAAAAGAGGTGATAGATTGAAGAAGTATATATTCATAACAGGTGGAGTTTTATCTTCCCTTGGTAAAGGAGTGACTTCTGCTGCCATAGGCTCAATCTTAGAATCTATGGGATACAAAATTACATTGATGAAATTAGACCCATACTTAAACATAGACCCGGGTACAATGAACCCATACCAACACGGAGAAGTATTTGTCACAGAAGATGGGGCAGAAACAGACCTTGATTTAGGACACTATGAAAGATTTACAAATGCAGTTATGACAAAAAATAACAATACAACATCAGGAAGGCTTTACTTTAATCTATTGGAAAAAGAAAGAAGAGGAGCTTTTCTTGGCGCAACAGTACAAGTAATTCCACACTTTACAAACGAAATAAAAAAATCAATTGAAAAAGTAGCAGAAAATTATGATATTACATTGGTTGAGATTGGCGGTACAGTTGGAGATATCGAAAGTCAGCCATTTTTAGAAGCTATAAGACAAATGGGAATAGAAAACAAAAAAGAAGATGTTATTTATATCCATTTAACATATGTTCCTTATATCAAAGTAGCAGGAGAATTAAAAACAAAGCCAAGTCAACACTCAGTAAAAGAGCTTAGAGCGATAGGTATCCAGCCAGATATACTGATTGGCAGAGCTGAAACACCACTTCCAAAAGAAATAAAGAAAAAGTTATCACTATTTACAAACGTTGATGAAGATTCAGTATTCTCTGCACCAGACCTGAATATAATCTATGAAATACCTCTTTACTTTAAAAAAGAAGGACTTGATAAAGCAATAGCGAAACACTTAAACCTTGAATACAAAGAACCAGACTTATCAAAGTGGAAAAAGATTGTCACCGTTTTATCAAAGCTTGAAGAAACTGTAGATATAGGAATAGTTGGAAAATATGTAGAACTAAAAGATGCATACAAAAGCATTCATGAAGCGTTGATACACGCTCAAGTACCAAACAAAGTAAAAGTAAATATCCATTGGATAAACTCTGAAAAGATAAATCAAGAAAATTATCAAGAAGTTTTAAAAGGTTTAGACGGAATTCTTGTACCAGGTGGATTTGGAGATAGAGGCGTAGAGGGTAAAATATTAACAGCCAAATATGCAAGAGAAAACAACATCCCATACTTTGGAATATGTCTTGGTATGCAGATTGCGGTTATTGAATTTGCAAGAAGTGTGGTAGGGCTTGAAGATGCCAATTCAACAGAGTTTAATCCATTTACACCACACCCGGTAATAGACATTATGCCAGACCAAAAGCATGTAGATAAAAAAGGCGGAACTATGAGACTTGGAGCTTACAAATGCCATATAAAAAAAGGGACAAAGGCTTATGAAATCTACAAGCAGGAAGAAATCTATGAAAGACACAGACATAGATATGAATTTAATCCAAAGTATGTACCAATCTTAGAAGAAAAAGGTCTTGTTGTTTCAGGTATTTACAAAGCTAAAAACCTGCCAGAAATAATAGAGCTTCCATCCCATAAATGGTTTATTGCTTGCCAGTTCCATCCGGAGTTTAAAAGCAAACCATTTGCACCCCATCCGCTTTTTGTTTCGTTTGTTGAAGCGGCTTATAAAAACAAGCAAGGGGCATAATGACAAAACAAAAGTACGACATAACAATAAGAGATATTTTTAAAAGTATATCAGATAAGCTAATAAAGATTTTAGGATTTGGCAGCTACGTAGAAATACTAAACCCTATCTTTCCAAAAACAGCAGAAAGAATAGCAGACTTACTTCTTAGACTTGAAGATGATAGTTTGCTACACATTGAATTTCAAAGTACAAACGATAAAACCATGCCTATTAGAATGCTTGGCTACTATCACGCAATAAAAGAAACATACCCGAACAAAAGCATACGCCAAATAGTTATATACATCGGCAAAGACAAACCAAAGATGATTACTCAAATCATTGATTATAATATACAATACAACTATAGACTAATAGACATCAGAGATATACCTTGTGAAATCTTTCTAAACAGCGACAAAATAGAAGATTTAGCTATAGCTACGCTATGCAATGTAAAAGATAGAGAAAGACTATTTAAAAAAATAGCAGAAAAACTAAACAACTTAGGAGAAAAGGAAAGAGCCGATTGGATAACAAAGATATTGACCATTTTAGGACTGAGAGATAACTTAATAAAAGATTTTGAAAAAGTCCTAAAGGAGGAAGTAAAAATGCCAATCACAGTGTCCTTAGATGCAGAAATAGTAGAAAACTTTCCATACGTAGGTGATTTAGTAAAATTAGCAAAAAAACAAGCAATGCAAGAAGGCTTACAACAAGGTCTACAACAAGGGCTACAACAAGGGCTATTAGAAGCAAAACGTGAGGATATAAAAAGAATAATCCAAGCTAAATTTGGACAAGTTCCGGAAGAAGTAGAAAAATCAATATCTTCTTCTGATGATGTAAATTTTTTAAACGAATTTTTAATGAAAGCTGTTTTGGCTAAAAATATTAACGAGTTAATGGAGGTTTAAAATAAAAATGAACTTTGAAGAAGTAGATAAATATTTATTTCCAAATTATGCAAGACTTCCTTACTCTTTTGTAAAAGGTAAAGGATGTTATTTGTACGATGAAGATGGTAAAAAATATCTTGACATGCTGTCAGGTATTGCGGTAAATCAGCTTGGATATAACCATCCAAAGTTAACCGAAAGTATCTGCAGACAAGCAAAAGAAATAATTCATGTATCAAACCTTTTTTACATAAAACCACAGTATGAAGTGGCAAAAATTTTAGTTGAAAACTCCTGTGGTGATAAAGTTTTTTTCTGTAATTCAGGAGCCGAAGCAAACGAAGCACTTATAAAACTCATTAGAAAGTACTTTTACGATAAAAAAGAAATCAGGTATGAGATAATCACTTTTGAAGGAAGCTTTCACGGAAGAACCTTAGCAACAATCACAGCAACAGCCCAGCCAAAATACCAAGAAGGATTCCAGCCACTTCCAGAAGGGTTTAAATATGCAAAGTTTAACGATATAGACTCTGTAAAACAGTTAATAACCGATAAAACAGCAGCAGTATTAATAGAATTTATTCAAGGAGAGGGTGGAGTAAATCCGGCAGACAAAGAGTTTATAAAAAAGCTTTACTCTCTATGCAGAGAAAATGGAATATTATTTACAGTAGATGAGGTCCAAACAGGAATAGGAAGGACAGGAAAGCTTTTTGCATACCAGCACTACAATATAGAGCCGGATATAATATCATTAGCTAAAGGTCTTGGCGGGGGCGTTCCTATAGGTGCCATCATTGCAAAAGATGAAATAGCAAAATCATTTGTTCCGGGTACCCATGCATCAACCTTTGGCGGAAACTATTTAGCAACAGCTGCTGCTAAGGTTGTGTTAGAAGAGATATTATCTAACGGATTTTTGGATAAAGTTATTGAAAATGGAGAGTATTTAAAAGAGAGATTAAAAACTTTTGGTTATCCGGTAAAAGGGTTAGGTCTTATGATAGGTTTGGATTTACCGGAAGAAATTTCGGCAAAAGAGATAATGAAAAAAGCATTGGAAAATGGATTGATAATTGGAACAGCAGGAAGAAATACACTAAGATTTGTTCCACCATTGATAATTCAAAAAGATGATATAGATTTAGCAGTAAATATTTTAGAAAAAGTTTTGGGGGAGAAGTAAGTGGAAATAACACAAGCCGCCATCGTAGATTTTCTTAAAAATCAAAAAAAACCTGTCTATCTTAAACAGATTTTAAAAGCCTTTAATTTAGATAAAAAAGAAGATAAAAAATTAGTCAGAAGACTGCTTAGAAAACTTCAAAAAAATAAAATTGTTCTTTATAAGAGCGGTGGTTATATCTTAAAAAGAGAAATTCAAGAAAAAGAAAATCTTATAAAAGGAAAAGTAGAAGCACACGAAAGCGGTTTTGGATTTTTGATCAGAGAAGATGGAGAGTCAGACCTTTTTATTCCACCTATCGAAATGAGATATTTGTTTGATGGAGATATTGTCTTAGCAGAAGAAAAGATTTATAGAGGAAAAAAAGAGGCAAAAATTGTAAAAGTCTTAGAAAGAAGAGTAAAAACAGCCGTTGGAAAATTAAAACAAGAAAGTAATAGATATTTTGTTTATCTGCTTGACTTTGTAATACCGCATAAAATATACATAGATAAAAAAGAAGCAAAAAAATATGAACTTGATAACTACGTAGTAGTTGAAATTTTGAGATATCCAGAGCCAAAAGTAGAAGCAAAAGGAAGAATAATAAAAGATCTTGGAAAAGTCAAAAACACCCAAACTGTCGCAGAAATAGTGGCAAGAAAGTATGACTTACCACTTACCCATTCGCCAGAGGCCTTAAAAGAAGCAGAAAAACTGCCTTCTGTTGTAAAGATTACAAAAAATAGAAAAGACCTAACAAAACAGATATGTTTTACCATAGACCCGGAAAGTGCAAGAGACCATGACGACGCAGTAGCGATAGAAAAAGAAAAAGACAAATTTAGGCTATACGTTCACATTGCCGACGTCTCCCACTACGTTAAAGAAGGCTCTGCCATAGATAAAGAAGCATTCCAAAGAGGAAATACCTACTACCTTCCAGAAAGAGCACTTCATATGCTACCAGAAAGACTTGCAAGCCAGCTTTGTAGTTTAAAACCTCGCGAAAAAAGGTATGCATTCACATGTGAGATGCTTATAGACAAAAAAGGGAACGTGGTTGAGTATGATATATACGAAAGCGTTATAGAAAGTAAAGCAAAGCTTACATACGACCAAGCACTTGGAATAATCCTTGGACAACCAGAGCTTGAAAAAGCCTTTCCATACTTAGTTAAACCACTTAAACATATGAAAGAGCTTGCAGAAATTTTAATGAAAGCCAAAGAAAAAAGAGGAAGTATAGATTTTGACATGCCAGAATCTCAAATACTGTTTGACCAATACGGTAATCCCTATGATGTTGTACCTTACGAAAGACATTTAGCCCACAGAATCATAGAAGAGTTTATGATAATAGCAAACGAAACAGTCGCTAAACATATGGAAAAAAACGGATATCCATTTATCTATAGAGTCCATGAAAAACCAAAATTAGAAAAAGTTATGGCATTTGTAGATTTAATAGCAGGTCTTGGCTACAAAGTAGAGTATCCCAAAAAAGATGTAGATCCTAAATTTATTCAAAAAATTATAGAAATGGCAGTAGGAACTCCGGAAGAGTCATTAGTTAGATTCTTAGCTCTAAGAACGATGAAGCAGGCAAGATACTTACCAGAAAATATAGGACACTTTGGTCTTGCTTCAGAATGTTATACTCATTTCACATCTCCGATACGAAGATATGCTGACGTTTGGGTTCATAGACTTCTTAAAAAAGCAATCAAAAAGAAATTTACAAAGAAAGATATGGAACAATTGCCTAAAAAGTTAGACATGATCGCAAAACAATGCTCAGAAAGAGAAAGGGTGGCAGATGATGCAGAAAGAGATGCCTTAGACATCTTAAAATTAAGAATTCTGAAAGATAAAGTTGGAGAAAAGTTTGAAGGTATCATTACAGGCGTTATGGCTTTTGGTTTATTCATAGAAATAGAAAGATATATAATTGAAGGTTTAGTTCCGATAGATTCCTTACCCGGTAAATACAAATACGATGAAAAAAACCACCAACTTATAGGCGATAAGATGAAGTTTAGACTTGGTGATAGAGTTTTAGTTGAAATTGTAAAAGTTGATGAAGATACTAAAAGGATAGACTTAAAATTGGTGGAACCTTTATAGATAAGAAGGTGAAAAGTTAAATATCTCTACTTTCTCACTTTCTTAATTCTTTGATAGTGAGACTGCTTATAAAAATCCACATCCTCATTCTACAGCCGGCAAAGAATGTCCTGTTTTTCTTTTTAATCAAAAAATCAAAAGATGAGATTCTTTGGTCTTCGGCATCAGGATGACACGGAAAGGTAAGCTTACAAAAATTTTGAAACATTCTCTTTTGCTATTTGATTTATTTGCAGTTTGATTATATATTATTGTTTTGAGAAATTGGCAAAATTTTTAAAATTGAATATGCGTTTTTTTGGTATTATAGCCTTAGAAAAAATAAGGTTTGATATCAAGCGGCAAAAATAAAAGACTTATTATATCATTTTGTTTTCTTGACGAATTACAGACGATGCTTCAAATGTTATCATTTTTTAGCTAAGCAAAATTCCGCCAAGAGATCATTTTGTTAAATCTTGGTATTGAATTTCTTACACTAAAAGTTTATATTATTGTTAAGCTTAAGAAACTTGGAGGTTTTATTAAAAAATGAAGAAGAGCTTTATTTTACTACTTCTGCCAATTATATTTTTATTCTACTCATGCAACAATCAATCTGAACCAAAATTTACGGTTGACCCAAATCCTGTGATTAAGCAGGGCTATGGAAAATAAGAAAAATCTTATAGTAATCTTTGAATCAGAAACATGTCAGTATTGTGATAAATTAAACAGAGAAGTTTTAAAAGATATGGAAGTCAAGCAAAGCTTAATAAAAAATAATGTAGAGATAGCTATCGTTAACGTTGACGGGAAAAGAAAAATCTTAGACCCGGAAGGGAAAAAAGAAGTTGATGAGCAAACATTAGCTAGAATTTATAGAGTGACAGGATATCCAACAATAGCTGTATTTCTACCGGATAAAAATCATGAGCTCTACGGAGTAATTCCAGGATTTATTCCAAAAGATTATTTTATAATGCTTGCAGATTTTGTTGGTTCAAAATGTTATCAAAAAATTGATAGCTTCCAAAAGTATGTACAAAATGGAGGAAAATGTTGATCCCGCAAATGTACATTGGAGAAGATTGGTTTACTTTAGATGAAGTTTTTAAAAGCTATTCTAATCCTGAATGTGGCGGAGTAGATATATTTATTGGCGTTGCAAGGTCAGCACCTGAGGATGGAGATGTAAAAGAACTTCATTACGAAGCTTATATTTCAATGGCTGAAAAAGTTATAAAAGAAATCATAGAAGAGGCTAAAGAAAAGTTTAAAATACATCATGCAGTAGTACATCATAGAACAGGTGTTGTTCCGGTTGGCGTTCCATCATTTTTGGTAGTTGTATGGGCAGGACATAGGCAGGAAGCTTTTAGTGGATGTAGGTATATTGTTGATAACGTTAAAGCTAGAGCTCCAATTTGGAAAAAAGAAGTGTTCAATACAGGACAATCTCAATGGAAGGAACAATAAATAAATGAAAGTGGCAGTTATAGGTGCAGGATTAGCCGGTTCAGAAGCAGCATATAAAATAGCCCAAGCAGGATATAAAGTAGACCTTTATGAAATGCGACCAGAAAAACAAACTCCAGCACATAAAACCCCCTACTTTGCTGAAATCGTATGTAGCAACTCTTTTGGTAGTGAATCTTTAACATCCGGAGCAGGTTTATTAAAAAAAGAGATGGAAGTTTTAGGCTCTATTATTTTAGATGTTGCAAAAGAATTTAAAGTTCCCGCCGGTCAGGCATTTGCAGTAGATAGAGAAAAATTCTCTAAAAAATTGACAGAGATTTTAGAAAACCATCCAAAGATAAATGTAATCAGACAGGAAGTTAAAACCTTGCCGGATGCAGATATAATCGTAATTGCAACCGGACCCCTTACATCAGAAGAGTTTTCTAAGGAGATTCAAAAAATTACAGGAAGTGAGTATTTATACTTCTATGATGCAATAGCTCCTGTGGTTGATGCTTCAACGGTTGATTTTTCAAAAGGATTTTGGGCTGATAGGTACGGAAAAGGAACAGGAGATTATTTTAACTGTGTATTATTTGAACAAGAGTATGAAATTTTTTATCAAGAGCTTTTAAAAGGTGAACAAGTACCACTGAAAGATTTTGAAAGGGCTGTATATTTTGAAGGCTGTCTTCCAATAGAGGAAATAGCACGAAGAGGAAAAGAAACCCTTTTATATGGTCCAATGAAACCTATTGGATTGATAGACCCAAAAACAGATAAAAGACCTTATGCAGTGGTTCAGTTAAGAAAGGAAAATATAGAAGGAACCCTTCTTTCTTTGGTAGGCTTTCAAACAAAGCTAAAATATCCAGAACAAAAGAGAATTTTTAGCTTAATACCCGCATTAAAAAATGCTGAATTTGTTAAACTTGGTTCTATTCACAGAAATACATTTATCCAATCTCAAAAATTGTTAAAACCAACTTTGCAGCTTAGAAAAAAACCTGACATATTGTTTGCTGGACAGATTACAGGAGTAGAAGGATATATGGCATCGGCTGCAACGGGCATTATTGCTGGCATAAATGTAGTAAGGATGTTAGAAGATAAAGAAACAGTAGTCCCACCAAAAACTACAATGATAGGTGGGCTTATAAACTACATAACAACAGCAAAAAATGAACTTCAACCAATGGGTCCAAATTATGCACTTCTTCCGGAACTTGAAGAAAAGATAAAAGGAAAGGAAGAAAGAAAGTTAAAAAAAGCAGAAATTGCATTGAAAGACATAAAAGAATGGACAAAAGAGATAGAATCAGCTCTTTTTGTTTAACCTAAGTTGCTATCTTTTTAGATAGTTAGTCAAGCGGATAAGACAGAGAAAGATTGTTCTAAAATTCTTTTAATCTTACCTTTCCGTGTTATCCTGAAGACGGTAAGTCCGAAGGATCTCCTTTTTTGATTTGAAAAGGAAAATAGAATATTTTTCATCAGCTACAGAATTACAAATAAGATTACCCTTCTCCGATATCTACAATTCACTTTTTCTGTTATCGTATATTAGAAACTTGTCAATAATTTTGTATCTGGATTGAAAACTTTTTATTAAACAACTGTAAAATTTCATAAGAAGATCCTTTAAAAGTAGGTACAGGCTTTTTCTGCTTTTTATTCTTTAAATTATCTCTTTGTATAAACAGATTTATTCAAGTATATCTATAGATTGAAAATATCCACCTAAATTTATTCTTACCTATCTTTGTAAATGGACTAAACATAGCTGATAGTCTGTATAAGGAAATAGTGTTTCTATGGCTTTTGTTATCCCAGGAAAATCATCACTTACTATAAGCATTACCCTTTTTAGTCCTCTATCTATTAAATCATTGAATACTTTTATCCAGTCTGCTTTGTTTTTACTACTGAAATCCAAATATATCTTTGTTTCCTTGTAAGTCCACTTTAAAGAACTACATAGACAGAAGCTTTTTTTGATTTTGTTTTTCTCTTTTATATCACAGTGATTACAGTACAAATGCATCCGATGGAAGCTCTCTTGTTTTAAAGACACTCAAGTCTTTCTATAAGCTGTTTTTTGATTGCATCTATATGTTGTTTTAAAGTAGTTTAAACCTAAGCTTTTTAATGTAGAATCTATCTTGCTTTCTAAAGTATCCATTGGATACTAAACTCATAAGAAGGTCTATATAATCTTCATTAACTCTTTTATAAGGCTTTAGGTATTATTTGTGGTCTAAATTTACCCTTTCTATCTCTTGGGACATTTATGTTAAGCTTGAAGGAACCAGTATTTAGGCTTCTTTCATAATACCCATTTGCTTTGTTATCATCGTCATTCATGAATAGTTCTAAAAACAGATTCTAAAAGTTTTCTTATACCTACCTTTTCCTTAAGTTGTTATACCGTCTGGAAAAAATTCTTTTACTAATTCCTCTGTGAATCTGTTTAATTATTTCTCTTTTAATTTTATTTAGACACAACATTATTTTAACTCCCCTTATAAACTTATTCTCTTATGGTTTAAAATTTTTGGTATATTTAATATACGATGGCGAGGAGAGGTAAACTTACAAAACCCTTGAATCATCTTTAGTTTTACCAATTTATCTCACTTAAGCTACTGCTAACATTCTTTCAAGAGGAATGGCAGCTTTCTGTATGATTTCTGGCGGTAGAATAATTTCATTTGTTTCTTTTTCAAGAACTTCTAAGACCTTGTCAAGTGTGTTCTTTTTCATATCACAGCAGTGAACCGTTCCGCAATAATCAGCAGACTGAGGGAGTACATAATTTTTGTTTGGATTTTTCTTTTTTAGGGCGTGTAATATTCCAACTTCTGTGCCAATTATAACAGTGTCAGCATCGCAAGTTGTTGCATATTCTATAATTTGTGTTGTACTACCTACAAAGTCAGCAATTTCTACAGTATCCGTATTACACTCTGGATGAACAGTGATTTTTGCATCTGGATATCTTTGTTTTAATTCAAGTAATGTTTCTTTTGACAAATTAAAATGTGGAGGGCAAAATCCTTTCCATAAAATAAACTCTTTTTCCGGTACTTGTCTTGCAATATAACTGCCGAGAAATTGGTCTGGAACAAAGATTATTTTTTTCGCATCAAGAGATTTTACAACTTTAACAGCATTTCTCGACGTTACAATGATATCAGAAACTGTTTTTACATCAGCATTTGTATTTATATAAGATACTACGACAGCATCCGGATGCTGCTGTTTTAATTTTTTAACGCCTTCTAAGGTTGCCATATCTGCCATAGGACAGCCACTTTCTGGATTTGGATGTAAAACTTTTTTGGTTGGATTTAGTATTTTTGCCGTCTCTGCCATAAATCTAACACCGCAGAAAACAATAATATCAGCATCTGATTTTTGAGCTATTCTTGATAATTCTAAGGAATCACCGATAAAATCAGCTATATCTTGTATCTCCGGTCTTTGATAATAATGAGCAAGGATTATTGCGTTTTTCTCTTTTCTAAGTTTATTTATTTTTTCAATGAGTTCGTTATTGTTCACAAACAAACCTCCTTGTATTTTATAAAAAATCAAACAGTGTTATAAAATTTCATAATAATTTAAGTTAAAAGTAAAAAATTTTCAAGGACTAAAAGGTCTTAATATATCAGATTATATACTAAAAATAAATATCTTGGAGAGACTGTTCCAAAAATCTACATCGTCACTCTGAGCGAAGCGAAGAGTCTCCTGTTTTTCTTTTTAATCAAAAAATCAAAAGATGAGATCCTTTGGCTTCAGGATGATATGAAAGGTAAGCTTACAAAATTTTGGAACACCCTCTATATCTTGAATTAATTGTTTTAGAATTTAAAAAAATGACAGTCAAAGGCTGATTTATAAGTAATGACGTATGCAAAAAATTAATAAGTTATAATAATTACAAACAGAAAAAGGAGGTTAATAGAGTAATGATAGCTTTTGTTTTTCCAGGACAAGGTTCTCAGTATGTTGGTATGGGAAAAGATATTTATGACGGTTTTGAAGAAGTTAGAGAGATTCACAATAAAGTTAATGAAAAACTTGGATTTAATTTGACAGAAATTATATTCAACGATGAAGGAAAGCTTAATCTTACACAGTACACACAACCGGCTATTTTACTTACTTCTTATCTGATTTACAAAATTTTTAACAATAAAAAGAGTATAAATCCATCGTTTTTGGCTGGGCATTCTTTAGGAGAGTTTACAGCTTTAACCGTTGCAGGTAGTTTATCTATAGAAGATGCTGTTTATCTCACTTATATAAGGGGAAGCTTGATGCAAAGCGCTGTTCCAGAAGGAAAAGGCTTAATGGCTGCAGTAATTGGCTTGGATGCAAATAAAATAGAAGAGATCTTAAAAACGATCGATAGCGTTGTTGAGATTGCAAACTACAACTCTTATGAACAAACCGTCATTTCTGGTGAAACAGAAGCAGTGAAAAAAGCGATGGAAGTTTTAAAATCACAAGGTGCTAAAAAGGTTGTGCCATTAGCTGTATCAGTTCCTGCCCATTCATCACTTTTAAAAGAAAAGGCAAAAGAATTTGCCAAGTGTATTGAAGATACACCTTTTAACGATGCAAAAATTCCTGTTATATCAAACATTACTGCAACCCCAATAACAAAGGCTCAAGAGATAAAAGAAGAGTTAAAAGCTCATTTTTATTCACCTGTTAAATGGGTTCAAACTGTAGAGTTTTTAGCAAATAATGGCGTTAAAACAGTTTATGAGATTGGTCCAAAGAAAGTTTTAACTGGTCTCATAAAAAGAATCAACGGCAATTTAGAGCTTAAAAATATAGAAACTTTGCAAGATGTAGAGAATGCTTAAATCTGTATTTATCACAGCAACAGATACAGGCGTAGGAAAAACAACCATTTCCTATGTCTTGGCTAAAACATTGATAGAAAAAGGATTAAAGGTAGCATACTTTAAGCCTGTTGAAACTGGCGCAGACCCAATTCCGGAAGATGCTACTTTATTGTCAAAACTGACAGGTCAGGCGATTGATGAAGTAGTTTTATATACTTTCAAAAATCCTATAGCCCCATATGTGGCAACTATAATGGAAGGTGGAGATATAGATTTAGATAAAATAATAAAACATTATGAATACCTTGTTCAAAAATATGATTTTGTAATAATGGAAGGGGCTGGTGGTGTTTTGGTTCCAATTAAAGAAAATTACACATACAGAGAATTAATTAAAGACTTAAATATACCCGTTCTTTTAGTATCAAGAGCAAACCTTGGAACGATAAATCATACACTACTTACTTTGGAAGCTTTGAAAGATGCTAATATCTTAGGTGTTGTCATGAATGGTTTTACCGGCAAAGATATATCAGAAGAAAAAAATCCTGAAGTAATAGAAAAGTTTTCTAAAGTAAAAGTAATGGTAAAATGTAATAAATCTGAAAATCCTGCTAACGAATGTTATGAAAAATTGAAAAATGCGGCAGGATTAATCTTATGAAAGATTACATAGGATACTCCGGATTTTTCTATTATGGATGGAAGGAAAGATTTTATCTTCCTGATTTAAAGCCAAATCAATGGTTTACTTATTATGCTACAAAATTTAAAACTGTGGAAATAAATTCTACTTTTTGTAACTTTCCAAAAAAGAGCTCTATAAAAAGATTTAAAGATGTACAAAAAGAGTTCCCCCCTTTTCCATAGACAAATATTCCATGTATGGAAATATATTTGCCTATACATACCTAACTTGGCGCTTTAGCTCTGACAAGGATTTAGGATGCTATCAAGATAATCCTTAAAGCATGGATTGTCTTTTATAACATCCAAGGAAAAACTCTTACACCCTTTCAGTCTTTCAAGACCAACAAAAAATCCAAGAACGAGAGAGAATAGGATTTTATAGAGAATATCATAATTTTCCGTTATTTCTTTTGTGTTTGCTCTGCCGGTATACTTTCAATTACAGATTTTGATTTTGCAATATGGATGCTTAAATATGATAGTATTAAAACTAATGTTAAGAATATTGCTCCAAGCCAGTAGGTTATTTTTGTTAAAATCGTTGCTGCAGAAGCTCCAAGGACAGCCTTCGCAGCACCAGACCCAAAAACAGCTCCAATCTCTGCACCTTTTGTTTTTTGCATTAAAACAAGTATTATTAAAAGAACAGAGACAATTATTAAAACTACAGATAAAACTCCAAATAAAAATTCCAATTTCTACACCTCCAAAGAATGGGTAATGATTTTATAAAATTTTTCAGAGTCTAAGCTTGCTGTACCAACCAAAAATCCATCAACATTTTTTTGACTTATCAAATCTTTTGCGTTATTTTCGTTAACACTACCACCGTATAAAATCCTTGTAGTCTCATCATTTCCTTTAGACAGTTCATTTATAAGATTTCTAATAAAATGATGAACTTCTTGGGCTTGCTCTTTTGTTGCATTCTTCCCTGTTCCAATAGCCCAGACGGGTTCATAAGCTATATCACAAAAACCAATCTCAGGATAAACACCGGCAAAAGCCATTTTTATCTGTCTTTCTACAACGTTTAATGTTATTCCAAGCTCTCTTTCTTCCAACGTCTCTCCAACGCAAACTATCGGTCTTATTCCATACTCCAATGCAGATATAACTTTTTTATTTATAAGCTCGTCCTTTTCTCCAAAAGTATGCCTTCTTTCAGAATGTCCAAGGATTATATACTCAACGTTTAACTCTTTCAGCATTGTTGGTGATATCTCACCAGTAAAAGCCCCTTTATTTACATGATACATATTTTGAGCACCAAGCTTTATATTTGTGTTGCTAAGCTCTAAGGAGGCCGAAGATAAAGCTGTAAAAGATGGGGCTATCATAATATCAACTTGATGGATATCTTCGACCATAGGTTTAAATTTTTCTATGTACTCTAAGGATTCTGCAACTGTTTTGTTCATCTTCCAGTTTGCAGCTATAAGATATCTCATTTTCTAACCTCTTTGCTTAATATATTTCCTTCTTGGTCTAACTCGTAGACAACTGCAGCACCTGTATCAAGCTCAACTTTTATAATTTCTTCAGGTGTTAATTTTTCAAGATGCATGATGATAGACCTTAAAGAGTTTCCATGGGCAACAACTAACACATCATTTCCTTCATAGATATCGCCAAGAATTGCTCTTTCTAAAAATGGAATTGTTCTTGCCGCAGTGTCTTTTAAAGATTCTCCTTCCGGTGGTGCAATATCATAGCTTCTTCTCCAAAGATGAACTATTTCAGTTCCATATTTTTGTCTGGCTCTGTCTTTATTTAAACCTTGCAATGCTCCATAGTGTCTTTCGTTTAATGCTTGGTCTTTTATAATTGGGATTTGTAGCCCAATAACTTCAAGAATAATTTTTAATGTTTCTTGAGCTCTTGTTAATGCAGATGTGTAAGCAACTTTGAATCTAATATCTTTCAAAAGCTCTCCTGCTTTAAATGCTTCCTCTTTTCCTTTTTCTGTAAGTGGAACATCTACCCATCCAGTAAATCTATTTTGTAAGTTCCAAAAAGATTGTCCATGTCTTACTAAGACTAATTTAGGCATAGAAACCTCCAAAGTTTTTAAAAATTATTATATCATTAAGTGAGTAATGGTGATTGGTATTAGTTTGCGGGAATGTAAAGAGTTAGTAAATAAGATACATTTTGGTGGGAAATCTAATAAAAATATGAGATTCTTCGCCGGCTGTATCTCCTTTCTTAAAAAGATGAGAAAGTGAGAAGTAAAAAGGAAGGAGATTTTTTGCTTTACTCAGAATAACACCTTGGCGGTTTTTGTCATCTAGCAGCGAAGCGAAGAATCTACTCTTTTAATATCTTTTAAAAGAAGAGAAACAAAAAGGAGATTCTTCGTCGGCTACAGAATGAAAATCAAATTAATTTTTAGACTTAGTTAAAATTTTAAAGCACTCCTCTTAAATTAGTTTATGAAAATTTAAAGATTTAATAATTATAAAGTTCTTCAATTTGCTTCTTTAGACAAAGAAAAACATCATACTCAAACAGACAGGAGTTATCATATTCTTTAATTTCTTACCTCGCTACTTCTCAGTAAACCTTCCCATTGAATAAAACTTTCTATGCCTTAAATCAACCAATTCATCTAAGTCAATATTTATTATTTCTTTTAAAGAGTTTCTCAAAGCTCTTTTTAGTAATCTGTACATTTTTTTTGGCTGTAAATGAGCTCCGCCAAGTGGTTCTCTTACTATACAGTCAATTATACCAAGTTCTTTTAAATCTTGTGCTGTGATTTTTAAGCTTTCTGCTGCGATAGGGGCTGATTCTGCTGATTTAAAAAGTATTGCAGCACAACCTTCAGGTGATATGACAGAATATATTGCATTTTCAAGCATAAGTATTTTGTCTGCAACGCCAAGAGCTAATGCTCCACCACTACCACCTTCACCTATAACTATCGCGATAATAGGGGTTTTTAAGCTGCCCATTACCATTAGACTTTCTGCTATGGCTTGAGATTGACCTCTTTCTTCTGCACCAATCCCTGGATAAGCTCCCGGAGTATCTATAAATGTAAAAATTGGTCTTTTAAATTTTTCTGCTAATTTCATTACCCTGATGGCTTTTCTGTATCCCTCCGGGTGCGGCATTCCAAAGTTTCTTTCTATCTTTTCTTTTGTGTCCCTTCCCTTTTCATGACCGATTACACAAATAGGCTTTCCTTCAAAATTTACAAATCCTGCTATCATTGCTTTATCATCTGCAAACCTTCTATCTCCGTGAAGTTCTATAAAATCAGTAAACAAATTATTTATATAGTCCATTGTGTGTGGTCTTTTTGGGTGTCTGGCAAGCTGAACCCTGTCCCATGCTGTTAAACTTGCCATCTTTTCCTTAGATAGTTTTTTAAATCTCCTTCTTAATTTCGCAAGTTCATTGATTAAATGATGCTCGCCTTTTTTTACTCTCTCTCTTAATATTTCAACCTGATCTTGCAAGGATTGCAATTCTTGATTTATATCCATATTATCCTGCCCCATTTGTTAAAACCAAGTATATATAGGCTATGAAAAATAATATACCGGATGTAAATCCATAAGCAAAATATTTTCTATTAATGTAAGAAACTGTTAAAGCTATAAAAGCTGAAATTATTGCAAATATTCCGGACACTAACGCAAGTCCTGTAATGTTCCATTCTGTAAATAAGACACCAATGCTAACAGGAATTGTGCTTTGAAACACCATTGCGCCTGCAACGTTTCCAACTGCTAACGTATCTTTCTTTTCTAAAGTCCATTTTACACTGTTAATTTTTTCAGGCAATTCTGTAGCTATTGGAGCGATAATAAGAGAAAAAATCAATGGGTCTAATCCAAGAGCTAAGCTTATTTTTTCTATTCCATGAACGAAGAAATGTGCTCCACCAACCATTAATATAAGAGAGATTATTACTTGAGCAATTATTAGAAATATGTGTGGATGTGGATTTTTGGGAGCAAAAAACAGGTGTTCAGGTGTTTCCATATCTTCGCTTTCACCTTTTAATGTTTGAAATATATACAAAACATAAAGACCGATTAAGAAGATAGCAGTTATAACTCTCAGTGTATAGCCTTCAAAAGGGATGATAAATAAAGCTACGGAATAGGCAAATAAAAAGAATGTTAAATCCCTTCTAAGTCCTGTGGTTTCTGCGGATAATCCAATCCCGCGTTTTTTCAATAAATAACCAATGATTACTGTTAATCCAATAAGTGGGAATGCTACAGTTGAAAGCATAAAAGGAGCACCAAGGATTGCGCCAACGCCAATATCATGACCTTTATTCCCTGCAAAAAAGACTATTGCAATTATTGGTATTAAAGTTTCCGGTAACGCAGTTCCTACGGCAGCCAGTACACTACCTGTAAAGTTTTTAGATACGTTTAATCTATGTCCAAGAGCTTCTATACCGTTTGTAAACAACTCAGCTGATGCTAAAACAAAAAGTATACCAACTACTAATAAAACAAAATCAAGAATCATTAGCCCTTCTCCATTAGCTTTTTCTTAAGAATATCTCCCAGTGTACCTAAGCCTTCTCCTTCCGGCTGTTTTCCTTCTTCTTTTTTACTTGTCAATTTTTCTAAAAGCTTTCTTTTTGCCTCTTCTTCGGCTTTTCTTTTCTCTTCTTCTTTTTTTCTTTTCTCTTCATCTAATAAAATTTGTTTAATACTTAATGTTATTTTCTTGTTTTCCGGGTCTATTTTTATTATTTTAGCCTCGACTTCTTGATAAAGCTCTAACTTATCGCTTGGAATGTTTATTCTTACTAATGCTATTTCAGAAACCGGAATAAAGCCTTCTATATTTTCTCCTAAATCAACAATTGCACCTTTCTCTATGAGTTTTTTGACCTTTCCTTTAACAATATCGCCAACTTTGTATTTAGAGATGAACTCATTCCATTCTTCTTCTAAAAGTTGTTTCATTCCAAGTAAGATTTTGTCTTTTTCCACGCCAAGAACTTTAAATTTATAAACTTTACCTTCCTTTAGTACTGATGAGATGGATTTTATATTTTTATTATCTGTAGCATCTTCAAGTTTTACAATTCCCTCTATTTCACCAAGGTCTATAAATACAACTTTTTGTTTAACATCTTCAACTTTTGCCTCAATTACACTACCAACAGGATTTTCTTTTAAGAATTTTTCCACTGGATTTTCCTGTAATGCTTTTATGCTTAATTTTAATTTTCTGTTTTCTTTATCAAGCTCTATAATTTTTGCCTTAACTTTATCTCCAACTTTCAAATCTTTCTTAGCTTTCATATAATCAAGATGCGAAATTTCTGTGTTATAGATAAAACCCTCAACTCCTTCTACGTCAACAACTACACCAAATTTATTGATTTCTTTCACGGTAGCTTCTACAATATCTCCAACATTTTTATCAAATTTATCCCATGGATTTAGCTCTAAAGCTTTTAAAGAAAATATTGGCTTTTTATCTTTAATCTCTTTTATTACTAATTCTATGTTATCTCCCACTTTTAAAACATCTTCAAATTCTTTGTTTTTATCCCAAGAAAGCTCACTCTTTGGCAGGATTCCATAAACTACATTGTCGATAGAGATTACAGCAACTTTATCGGTGATTTTTTCTACCTTACCGATAATTTTTTGACCTTGTTGTAAAACTGATAAGTATTTTTCTTTTTCTGCGTTTACTTCTTCTTTTAATGCTTCTTTTCTTGATATTACAACGTTAGGATTACTTTTTCTTTCTTCAAACTTAACAATGTATCCTTCAAACGTATAACCCTCAAGTAAGGTTTTATCTCTTTTAGTACCAGACTCTGAAAATGGCATAAATCCTTTAATGCCTTCTATATCAACAATATATCCTTTTTCTTCTTTACTAACTACCATAACTTTTACTTTTTGCCTATTTTCAAAAGCCTCTTTAAGCTTCTTTATCTTGTCTTTCATGACAAAGCCTTTTCTTGAAAGGATGAAGTATCCATCTTTATCTCTTTTGCCAACAAATACCGCTTCCATCTCATCACCCTCTTTATAACCTTCTGCTTCTTGTTTTATTAAAACAGCTTCTACTTTTTGTCCAATATCTACATAGACTTTATCATCTGTTATTTTTACGATTTTTCCTTTTACTTTTTGATTTTTTGAGTAATGGGAAGTTTCTACGGCTTGCTCCATCATTTTTTCAAACTCATTCATGGCTAACTCCTTTTATTTCTTTGATTTTATTTACAACTTCTTGAATTATCCAGTCAGGTGTAGATGCACCGGCTGATACGCCTATATTTTCTTTATTTTCAAACCACTGTCTTTGTAGCTCATCTGCTGTTTCTATATGATAAGTATTTGGATTTAATGCTTTTGAAATCTGATAAAGTCTTTGTGTATTTCCGCTGTGTTTTCCACCGATGATTATCATCACATCAACTTCCGGTGCTATTTTTTTAACCTCTTCTTGTCTTACAGAAGTAGCATCGCAGATTGTATTAAAAACTTTTAACTCTTCTGTATTTTCTGCCAGGTATCCTACAGCTTCTCTGAAAAAGTCTTCACTTTGGGTTGTTTGTGCTACTACTCCGATTCTATTTCTTTTTGGAACTTTTTTGACTAAATCTTCAAAATTTTCAACAACAACACCTTTTCCGCCAACTTCTTCAAGGTGTCCAAGTGTTCCTATCACTTCCGGATGCCCTTCTTCACCTATAATGACTACAAAGTATCCTTCTTCAACAAGTTGTCTAACTTTATCATGAACTTTTTTTACAAACGGGCATGTAGCATCAAGAACGTTGATATTTAGCTCTTTTAACATTCTTTCTGTTTTGGGTGGTACACCATGAGACCTTATGATTACAGTATCGCCAGGTTTTAGTTGTGAATAGTCCTGCATCTCTTCAACACCAATAGATTTTAGATAATTAACAACTTGCTTGTTATGGATTATTGGACCGTTTGTGTATGCATGTCCGAGTTTTTCTCCGGCTTGCTTTGCCATATCTACAGCTATTCTTACACCAAAACAAAACCCTGCTGTTTGTGCAACTATTATATTAGCCATCTCTTTTTACCTCTTTTAACTTTTTGATTTCATGCATTACTTTTTCTGCTACATACTCGTAAGATGATATTCCTTCAAAATTTATAGGTTTTCCAATAATTACATCAATATTATACTTGAATAATTTAGGAAATTTTGATTTTACTGGTAGTATTTTATCTGTACCTTCAATAAGAATTGGTATCACTGGAACTTTTGCTTTTTCTATAAGATATCCAACTCCTGGTTGTGGTTTTCTAAACTCTCCCGGTGTTGCTCTTGTTCCTTCCGGAAAAATTCCTATTACATAACCTTCCTTAAGTAAAGAGATGGCTTTTTTTATTGTGCTTAAATCTCTATTGTCTCTTTTTACCGGAATAGCCCCAGCCTTTGTAATTATCCAACCAAGGATTGGCACTTCAAAAAGCTCTTTTTTTGCTAAGAAGATTATTGGTCTTGGAGATATGATATTTAAAACTGGTGGGTCTAAATGGCTTCTGTGGTTGGCAGCTAAGATGCAGCCACCGGTCAATGGTATATTTTCAAGCCCTACAACATTTATTTTAAATAGCTTTTTTAATACTGGTCTGATTTTATAAAAAACTTTATAACCAAATTCTGAGTATGGGGCTTTTTTCTCCAAAAATTATCTCCAAAAGAGAGATTTTATAACCAACCTCTCCTTTTTAAAGCATCTTCATATATTCTATTGTAGAGAATTCTCCATTCAGGAGTCCCTTCAAGGATTTTTCTTGAGTAAGACCTGATTCTTTGTCTAACTTCTTTATCTATCTCTCTTTGCTCTTTTACCAATCTTTTCAAAAGCTCTAAGACTATTCTTCTTATTTTGTTTGGATGTTCAAATATTTCTACAGAATCTTCTGTTTCAATGTATCTTTTTATTCTATTTGCAATTTGATTTAATCTTTCTTCTGGGTCAAGATGGATGTTTCGTTCCTCGGCTAATTTTTCCATTACTTTTAAAACAGCTGTTCTAAATCTTATATCTTCATGCTCAAACTGTTTTATATGTTGTTCAACAAGCCTTTCTGCTTCTTCTTCAAGTTCTTTTTCTTCTTCTACAGCTTTTTTGATTATTTCAAGAATGTCTTGTCTAAATTTTTGTTCATCATCTGCTTCAACAATATGCTCATTTATAAGCTTATCTGCAATGCTTTGAGATACTATCTCCACCAGCTTTGCTGGTAGTTTCATAGATATCCTCCAATTTTAAGATAGTAAAACATTATAACATTACGATTTTTTGTTTGCAAATTGATGTAGAAAATGCTTGTAAAAATCCACATCGTCATTCTGAGCGAAGCTACGTCCTCAGGATGACAAAGAAAGGCAAATTTACAACAATTTTGGAATACCAGGATATAAAACCATAATGACAATAATGTTAATTTTAACTTACAACCAAAGCTTATCTTTGTATTTTTCCTTTAATTGAAGCTCATATAAAAATGCATATTTTAAAAATACATACATAAAAGCTGAAAAAGAGATAATTAGTCCTCTTTTACCTTCTAAGAATCCACGTTTTAAGAAATAAAGTTTTAAAAAAATGATGATTGGATTTAAGATCAGATTATAAAACCTAAATCTTTTTCCTTCGTGATATAAAATTTCAGCCATCTTTTGGGCGTAGTCTATAGTCTTTTTAAACTGATGGTACAGGCTTTTATAAGAATAGTGATACAAATCTCCTTTAAGCCTTCCTACTTTTCCTTCACATACGACCTTTTCATGCAGCTTTCCTACATATTTAAAATATCCTTTCTTAAACAATCTTATAACATACTCAGGGTACCAAACATAGTCTAAATATTTTCCTAAGTAGTAAGTTCTTCTTGGGACTTCAAAACATGTATAATTTTCCTTTTTTATAGCATCTAATATGCTATTTCTAAGCTCTAAGGAAACTTCTTCATCTGCATCTAAAACGAAAATCCATTCATTACTACACAAACTTGCTCCATAATTTCTTTGAGATGGATAATTATCAAATTCTCTAAAAAAAACCTTAGCACCAAGAGTTTTGGCAATTTCTACTGTATTATCCGTTGAACCACTGTCTAATACGATTATCTCGTTTGCGATAGATTTTACACTTTTAATGGCTCTTTCTATGTTTTTTTCTTCATTTTTTGTAAGAATTAATACAGAAAGTCCCATTATAAAACCTTTTTCAAAATTTCTACAAGCTTGTTTACTGCTTTTCCTCTATGGCTTATTTTGTTTTTTTCTTCTGGTGTAAGCTGTGCCATTGTTTTGTTATAACCTTCCGGTACAAAGATAGGGTCATAGCCAAATCCTTGATTTCCTTCAGGCTTATAGACAATTTGTCCTTCGCAAACTCCCTTTGTCCAAATACCATAATCAAAATTATAAAAGGCAAGGACTGTTTTATATCTTGCTTTTCTGTTTGTTTGATTTTCAAGAAGTTTTAAAAGCTTTAAGTTGTTCTTCTCATCTTTAGATAGATTTTCTGGAATTTCTTTTAAAACCTCTTTCCCAAACTCAATATCAAAAAATCTTGCTGAATATATACCGGGCAGTCCGTTTAAAGCATTCACTTCAAGTCCTGAATCTTCTGCAATAACTGGTAATTTATAAAATTTTGCGTAAGATGTTGCTTTTTTGATTGCATTTTCAAAAAATGTTTCTTTATCTTCCTCTACTTCAATTTTTTTATCCATATCTTTCAAAGATAAAATTTCTACATCTAAATCTTTTAAAAGCTGTATTAATTCCTTGACTTTGCCTTCATTTGTTGTTGCCAGTAGGATTTTCAATTTTCTTAACCTCTTTGGAAATAGTTTTCATACAAAACGTTCATTTGCTTTTTTATTTAAGCATGCAGATTTGCAGATGCTGGCAAGTTTTTCTGCTGCTGTTTTAGATAATCCTGTAGATAAAGCCAAGCTTAAGGTTGAATTGTAGCCATCATCACAATTGCTGATATCAAAACAGCTGTCATAGACGTTAAACATTCCTTCGCAGGTTTGACTATAAGATACAGAAAAGCCAAGAAAAGTTAAAAATAAGCCAAATAAAAATTTCATCTTTAAACTCCAACTTTATTCAACATATAGCAGTGTAAGATGGCAAATGCGTCTGCAATGTCGTAATCTTTTATATTTAGATTAAAAATTTTATTGACCATTTCTAAAACCTCTCCTTTACCAGACCTTCCATATCCTGTTATACTGATTTTAACTTCTGCCGGGCTAAACTCTTCTACATTTATATTATAATTTTGCGCCAGTAGCAGTATTATGCCTCTAACCTCTCCAAGCTTTATAAGTGTTTGGGCGTTTACACTGTAAAAAGGTGTTTCAAGAATTATTTTTCCAATAGTATACTTTAAAATTTTTTCTTCAAGTGCTTGGTATAATTTTTTTAATGGCTGTTTTTCTTTTTTTAATTCAATCATTCCATAATCAATGGGTATAGCATCGTCTTTTTCAAGCTTTGCAATAACATACCCAGTTTTACTACTAGAAGGGTCTATTGATAATATTCTTTCCATTAGCCTTCTAATTTTTCAAGTATAGATTCTGGAATATCAAAGTTTGCATAAACTTTTTGAACATCATCATTATCTTCAAGAGCATCTAAAAGCTTCATAAGTTTAGTTGCCGTCTCTTCGTCAGTTATTTGGACAGTGGTAGTTGGTATTTTTGTAAGCTCTGCTTTTGCTATCTCTACACCCATTTTTTCTAAGTTTTCTCTAACTTTATACAATTCTGATGGAGCTGTCCTTATCTCGTAGTATTCTGGGTCATCCATGATTACATCTTCTGCGCCTGCTTCAATAGCTTTTTCAAATATTTCATCCTCTGAGTATTTATTTTTTGGAACGTTTATTATACCTTTATCTTCAAATAAGAAAGATACGCAACCGGAGGAGCCAAGATTGCCGCCGTATTTAGAAAAAATATGTCTTATTTCTGCTGTTGTTCTGTTTCTGTTATCAGTTGTTGCTTCTACGACAATAGCAACGCCGCCAGGTCCGTAGCCTTCATATTGAACTTCTTCGTAATTAACACCCTCAAGCTCGCCTGTTCCTCTTTTTATTGCCCTTTCAACATTTTCCATAGGCATGTTTACTTCTTTAGCCTTTTCTATAGCGATTCTTAATCTTGGGTTGGCTTCTGGGTCTCCACCACCAAGTCTTGCTGCAATGGTAATCTCTTTAATAACTTTTGTGAACATTCTTCCTTTTATAGCATCAGCTTTAGCTTTCTTATTTTTAATGTTATGCCATCTACTGTGTCCAGCCATTTAAAAAAGCCTCCTTTCTAATAAGATTTAAAACTATTATATTATAATACCTTGGGTGAGAAATTACCTCCATAGTTTACTTTTTCTAAAAAAGCTATAACCAATAGCATATGCATATAGATAAGCAACAAAAGTTTTAATCTTTCTCCATCTACTTACAAGATTGAAGTTCTTTATCTGAGAATTTACCGCTTCAATAATTTGTCTTTTACTCTTTTCTTGTTTATCTTCATATACTTTAACATATCTACATCCTTTATAACCTTTATCTCCTATAAATTCAAAATTTTCAGTCAAAAATCTAAACCATTTACTCATTTTATGTCTTATTTAATGTCTTTAAATGCTCGCTGTATATTTTCCTCTTTCTTTTTACCCAATACATTTTTCCTGAAACTCTTTTTATCTTTTTAGTTTTTGCTCTGCTTAATCTTGCGTACCATATGCTATAAGTTTCCTTTTTTTCAAGGACAATTTTAAGTATCATAGTAATCGTGATTCTTTTTAGCCAATATTCTCTAAGGATTTTATAAACTCTTTCTGATTTTGATTTTCTAAACAGATGCCAAGATTGAATAGAAGGATAAATTAGAAATCTGGCAAGTGTAAGAATAGGAGTGTTTGAAATATTTAAAAGTATAGTTAGATGCCCAGAGAT